>Ga0302322_100005222_pt1 | contig 11380 bp, 9 predicted proteins | sample Fen_T0_2_FD_203757 | JGI IMG/M metagenome (GOLD analysis project Ga0302322, IMG submission 203757) | Peat permafrost microbial communities from Stordalen Mire near Abisko, Sweden - Fen_T0_2 | ecosystem: Environmental > Terrestrial > Soil > Wetlands > Permafrost | place: Sweden: Abisko... | reverse complement strand
CGTCACCTGTTCCGCCGAGATCGAAGTACCAGGACCAGCGCGGATGCACGCGCCGCAGGACGGATCGAGCAAGCTCGCGCCGACGCGCTCGAAGAGCTCGACGTAGCCGCGCTCGGCTGCGTAGCGACGTACGCTCTGCGAGCCGAACTGCAGGTAAAATAGTACTCCCGGCGCCACCCGCAAGCCTTGCGCGAGAGCTTCTCGAATCACGGCCGCGTACAGATCCATGTCGCTAGCTTTGCCGCCGGTGCACGAACCCCCATACGCGATGTCGATCCGCACTTCCGTGCCCAAGTGCTGCTCGAGGCGAGCAAGCGGAATACCGCTACGCGGATCGCCTGGTAGGGCCACCATGGTCGGCACTTCAGAGAGATCGAGTTCGATGCTGAAAGCGTACTCTGCGCCTTCGTCCGGGTACACGACACGCGCCGCGAGATCCTCGTGCGATAGGCCGCGCGCTTGCATCAGGTATCCGATCGCCATTTCATCGGCGGCGATGATGCCCGTAAAGGCCCCCGCCTCGACGGCCATGTTGGTCAGCGTCGCCCGCTCCCCGAGCGGCAGAGTCCGCAGTCCGGGACCAGAGAATTCCAGGACCTTGCCGACGGCGCCGCCGCTTTTGATCTCCGGCCGCGCGAGCAAAAGCAGCATTACGTCTTTGGCGCACACGCCCGCGGGCAACGCACCGCTCAACACGACGCGCACGCTCTCGGGCACGTCGACGCGTACGTCGCGCGTGAACCAAGCGTTGGCCATATCCGTGCTGCCAACGCCAAACGCCAGGCAGCCGAGCACTCCCGCCATACAGGTGTGCGAGTCAGTGCCAACCACCAGCTCGCCAGGGAGCGCCAAGTCTTCTACGACCTTGTTGTGGCAGATGGCTTCGCTACCCGCCGGCTGACCATCGCGTTCGACTTCCCCGAACAAGCGCAGACCATGGCGGATCGCAAATTCGCGCTGGACAGTGACGAGTTCGCGCGACTGCTCGACCAAGCCGAGCGCGCGATGCTTCGCCGGCATCACGCTCTCGAGGAACGTCAGGTGGTCCCGAAAGAGCACCACCGATTCCGGATCAGCGACGCGCGCCCCTTCGCCGAAGCCAGCGCGAAACAGCGCATCGGCCATGGGCGTTACGTATTCGTGGCTGAAGCGCAAATCCGCCTGCACGAACAGCCCATCCCCCGGCGTCACTGCCGTCAGTCCCAGCACACCGTGCTTTCGATCGACCACGGCATGGGCGGCGAGGATCTTTTCGGCCAACGTCATCGGCCGCCGTGCACGACGGGGCAGCGGCGGCTCCAATGTCCCGCGCAAGCGCGCGCTATTGTACGCAAACAGGCCCCCCGCTTCGACGATCGCGCTCGAGATGGGCGAGAGCTGCGCCGAAAACGCGCTGAGGGGAAGCGACTCGCCCCGTTCCAAGCGCGCCAAGAGCGAGAAGTCGGAGCTGGTCAATAGCCCGATGTTCTGGCAATTTTGAAGGTAGATTTTCTCGAAGCTGGCGGCGAACACCACGCGCACCCCGCACGCGAGTTCCGCGTAGGGCGCGGTCTCGCGCGAGCTGCCGCAGCCCTTGCTCGGCCCACTGACGATCACTTGGAAGCCACCGTCGCGTACCGCGTCGCGCTCGACGACGCCGCCACGCAAGCCCACGAGACAATAGCGGGCCAGTGTTTGATCGTAGTAGTAGCAGGCCCAGGCGGGCGTCAGCTCGTCGGTGGAGATGTTCGAAAGCAGCGGACGCTCTGCCTCGTAGCGCAAGCATTCGCCCGCGAGCTGCGCCCGCAGCAGCTCAGGGTCACAGGTCAGATACAAGACCCGACCGCTCAGGCGTACCACGCTCATGAGTCGCTGCCGGGCGCGCCAGAAGCAGCTGCGCCGCACAACACCGACAGCACTCGCAGCGCGAGCTCGAGCTCGACCTCTGATGCTTGCCGAGCGCGAGCTCGCTCGGCGACGAGCTCGGCGCGGACGAGGAAGCCCGCACGCCGTTCTTCGGGTACCCTGCGCGAGGCTTCTTCGATCGACACCTGCGCAGTGTAACAAAATATTGCGAGGGCCTCGAATCGCGGCCAAAAAAGCCGCCGAATGGCCTTGCTTGGTCAGGGAACTCCGGGAGAAGCTCCGCCCGTGCTTCGGCTCCGCCAGTCATCGTTCGCGCTGTTGCCTGCGCTCGGGGTGCTCACCGGATGTACCGAGCCGCACACGACCCCAGCCCGCAAAGCGCCACCCCAAACGAGCGCGTCCAGCGAGGCGGCACCGGCGCGCAAAGTGGCCGAACCACTACCCAACGAGCGCGTGGAGATCCCCGGCGGGACCTTCGACGTCGGTAGCCGTCCCGGCGATCCGGGGCGCAACCCCGAACTCGAACCGCGCCAGACGTCGATTGAACTAGGGCCGTTTCAGATCGATCGTCTGCCATACCCGAATGACGGCAAAAGTCCGCCATTGACCGGCGTTACGAGGGACGAGGCCAAGCGCGACTGCTCCGAGCGCGGCGAACGGTTGTGCACGGAGCTGGAGTGGGAGCGCGCCTGCAAAGGCCCCAGCAGTACCGACTACGCTACGGGCAAGACCTGGGAGGCGCGCTGCGCGAGCGAACCTTTGAGCTGCGCTTCTGGCTTCGACGTGCTCGGCATGGGCGGCAACCTCCGGGAGTGGGTAGCGAGTGAGATCCCGAGCAAAGAGGGCAGCAGCGCGCGCGCCTTGCTGCGCGGCGCGGCCGCCGCGGCGGCCGGGCCAGAGCATCGCTGCGCCGCGCGCCATGCCATGGACAGCCAGAGTAAGGCCTCGGATCTCGGCTTTCGCTGTTGCAAGGGTGCGCCCAATGCCGCCATCGTGCCCGAACCCAAACTGGGCGAAACCTTCTCGCGCGGGAAGATCGGCAGCGAGGCGCTGGAGAGGGTGTTCAAGCAGGACCCCCGCACCGCTTCCATCGCCAACTTGAAATTTTACCGCGAACCGGAGGCGGCCAATACCGTCGTCGCGCGCGGCCCCGGCGACAAGAAAGGCTTCTCTTTTACGGTCGCGCCGTTGATCTGGCGCCCCACTGCCGGCGCGGAGTTCTTGCTCGTTTCAGGCAAGTCCGGCGACGCCGATGCGTTCGTCGCCGTCTTGCACGTGCTCGGCAACGACGAATATGCGGTGGCCGCCAGCTTCTTCATGAAGAACGAGCCTGGCCCAGTCGCGTTCGCGTATAGCGACTCGATCCGCCCGCGCTTGCACTGGAGTACTTGCTGGGGCTGTCCCGGTGAGACGGGCAAGGTGCTATTTCGCCCGCCGGAGGGCGTCGTAATTTTTCAACCCTGAGTTCAGACCAGCCCGACGTAGAGGTGCTGCACGTCGTCGTCGTCGTCCAGCGCCGCCAAGAATGCTTCGACCTCGCTGCGCGCTTCACCTTCGAGCTGAAGCGGATTTTTGGCGACCCAAATCTGACTGGCTGCGGTTACGCCCCAGCCACGTCCGCCGAGCGCCTTGACGACCACATCCAGGTCAGTCGCTTCGGTGATGAAACGGTACAGGCCGTCTTCCGCCGCTTCGACTCCCTGTGCGCCGGCTTCGATCGCCGCCTCTTCCGGATCCTCGCCCGCCGCGGGCGGGGTGGCTTCGACCGCACCGCAACGGTTGAAGTCCCAGCTCACCGAGCCGCTCGCGCCGAGCTGCCCCTTTTTGAACAAGAGCCGCATGTTGGGCGCGGTGCGATTCTTGTTGTCCGTCAAACACTCGACAATCACCGGGACTTGGTGCGGCGCGAAGCCTTCGTAGAACACGGTCTCGTGTTGGGCCTGGCCGTCCAGCAAGCCCGCGCCCTTTTTGATCGCGCGTTCCAAGGTTTCGCGAGTCATGGATGCGCGCTTGGCTTGTTCGACAGCGAGACGAAGGCGCGAATTGCTGTTCGGATCCGGTCCGCCCGTGCGCGCGGCGACCATGATTTCTTTGGCCAGCTTCGTGAACAGCCGCCCCTTCGCGTCAGCGCCTTGCTCGCGGCCTTTTTGCTTCCATTGCGCACCCATGCAGGGGCGTTTAACAGGTCAGCGGGCGATGCTCAACTCGAACGCGTTACCGCTACCGCTGGGCGGAGCCACCGCGCGCACCTCGGCTCCAGAAGCTTCCGCGGCGAGGCGGGCCGCGAACAGGCCAATGCCCCGACTGTAGCGAGCGCCGACTTGGCCTTTGGCGGACACCTGCCCCTCGGCCGTGAAGGCTTTGTCCTTGAATTCATCGCTCACCGTGGCGCCGCCGTCTTCTACGAGCAGCGCCACGCGCGAAGGCTCGGCGCGCACGGAGAGCCGCACCGGCAGGCCATCCTGAGCGTGTTGAATCGCGTTCTTGATCAAGTTGCCCAAGGCACGTCCGAGCATCTCGCGGCTCGTGGCAAGCCTCACCTCGGCATCCGCACAAGGCGTGAACTCGACGCGCACGCCGTAGCTGGTGGCGAGCGAACGCGAACGCGACATGGAATCGGCAATCAAGTCGCGAACGGTGAACGAGTTTTGCTCGAAGCGCCGCTCACCGCGGAGCGAAAGCGCGAGTAGCTCGACGTTGTCGATGATGTGACCGAGCGCCTCGCACGAAGCCGATACGTCCTCCAGCGCTTCTTTGGCATCGGGGCTCGTGGTCTCGCGGGCGGTCTGCAAAAAGCTCGCATTGCTGTGCAAAGCCGACAGCGGGTTTCGCAGATCGTGCACGATCAGCGCCAGTAAGCCGCCAACCAACTCCGACTCCAAGCGCTCTGTCGCCATGAGGCCGGTAGCGTACTGACTTGTGCTCGGCGAGGTAAGCCCTGCCTCGCGCAAGCTCAGCGGTCGCGCCTTGGGCGCGCGGCAATTTCAAGCCTGCAGCAGGCCGTGCTCGGATAAAAATGCCGCAATTCGCGCGGCGATCTCGCGATGGTGCTCGAGTGGGGCAAGGTGTGTCCCGCTCGCGATTACTTCTAGCTCGGCGCCCGGTATCGCCTGGGCCATCCCCTCGGATACCGCGGCTGGCGTGAAGGAGTCTTTCGCGCCCGCGACCACCAGTACCGGCACGCGCAGCTGACCCAAAATGTCCTCCGCGGAGTGCTCGCCCGCCGCCCGCAGCATGCGCAGAAACAACTCGAAGTCGACGATCGAGACGTGCTCGAAGTACGGTTCGACGTCTTCCAAGCGCACGTTGGCGAGGTTGATGTCGCCCGTGAGGCGAGCGACGGCAATCGCCACCTTGGGTGGCACACTCGACCAGATGGCGCGGGTGACGATCGGGTGCGCGGTCGCAAACTCGATCAGATTGGGCAGGACAGAGGCCAGCATCTCGCTGCCTTTGAACGTGTAAGTCACTCGGCCGAAGCTGCCGCATAGCAGCACGAGCGCGGCAATGCCCTCCGGCCGGCGCCGGTAGGCTTCCAGAGCGACCTGAGTGCCGAGCGAGTGCCCAATGAGCACCACTGGCGGATCGCCGAGCTCACGCCGCACCGCGTCTACATCGTCCGCCAAGGCACGGACGCCGATTTGCTCGGTATCGATAGGCAGACCACTCCGGCCATGCCCACGATAGTGAGAATGTGCAACATTCAGCAGATCAGCCAGCTCGTCCCACAGGTACTTCCAGATGAAGCCGTCGCAGGCGAGCCCGTCGCACAAAAGCGCCGTTAGACCGGTTTGGTCCGATGGGCCAGAGCGACCGGGCGCGTTGAGCGGTTCAACGCGCCTGGCCTGGCGATGGAAGTAGAGCCGGGTTCCGTCGGTGCCTCGAGCAAACGACTCGGAGGCAACCGAGGAATCAGGTAGCGACTTCTTCCTCGTCGTCACTGATGTCGTTCACACTCGGGATCTTTTTGATCTCGAGCCGAGCCATCTTCCAGGCTCGCTGTACTACCCAGGATAGGGAGCGATCAAGGCGCGCAGCTTCATCCTTGATTTCCTGAAGCATCGCTTCGGGGAAATAAAGGCTCTGTTTGCGCTTATCGCTGCCGGCAGGTTTGTTCGCGTCGTGGTCGGCCAAGCGTGTACCTCTGTGTGGGGGGGTGTCACCCGACACCAGGAAAAAAGCTAGTATCACCCACAGGCTCGCGAAATCAATCACGAAATGCGGAGGGCCCGAAACCCCCGCGCAAATCACCCCCAAAGCGTCAAAATCGCCAAAATCGACAGGCGAGCCCAGGCGGAAAACGGACAAACCCGAGCCTCGGCGTGTATCGTGCCTGGGCATGCCCGCCAAATCGCGCGCTTTTTTTACGATTTCTCGGCTCGGGCCGCTGATATTTGCGGTGGTTTTCGGGATGCTGATCAGCCATTTCGCACACGCGGGGAGCGAGCGCGAGAGCCCGTATCGCGTGGTGGAGCAGCTCGGGCGGGTCTTGGTCTGGATCGAGAACGAGTACGTAGACCCGGTAGATCGCAAACGACTGCTCGAGGGCTCGATCAAAGGCATGGTCGCCGAACTCGACCCGCACTCGTCCTACATGCCCGCGGAAGACTACGCGATTTTCCAAGGCGACACCGAAGGGCACTTCGGGGGCGTGGGCGTGGAAGTAGATTTCGGCGACGAATACGTGACGGTGATCGCCCCAATCGAAGGCTCACCCGCCGAGCGCGCGGGAGTGCGCTCGGGCGATCGAATTCTGGCGATCGACAACGTCAGCGTACGCGCGCGACCGTCGATCGAGCTCGTGCGGCAAATGCGCGGTGAGCCGGGCAGCCACGTGTTGCTCACGATTCGGCGCGCGGGTTCGGAGAAGCTGCTGTACCTGACGCTCACCCGGCAGGTGATCACTGTCGCGAGTCTGTCGAGTAAACTGCTCAAGGGAGGCGTCGGCTACCTACGTATCAAGACGTTTCAGACCGGTACCCACGCGGAGTTTCTCGATCATTACGCCAAGTTGCGGCGCGAAAATGGTGGCGAGTTGAGCGGGATGGTGCTGGACATGCGCAACAACCCGGGAGGGTTGGTCAATGAAGCCAGCGCGATTGCCGATGATTTCTTGTCCGGCGGCGTCATCTACACGACACGCCGGCGTGGCAAAATCGTCGATGAAGTTCGCGCGGATAGCGGCGGCGCGGCGCGGCGCGGGCCGCTCGCCGTGCTCGTGAACGAGTTCAGCGCCAGCGCAGCCGAACTCGTCGCGGGTTGCATCCAAGACAATCACCGCGCGACCTTGGTCGGGGCCAAAACCTTCGGTAAAGGCTCGGTTCAGACCATCATCGATTTGCCCGACGGCGCGGGCCTGCGCTTGACCACCCTGCGCTATTACACTCCCAGCGGCCGCGCAATCCAGGAACAAGGCGTCACCCCAGACGTGCTCGTCCCTGGAGCAACCCCAGCGGAAACATTCGGCGTCGTGCGTGAAGAGAACCTCGACAATCACCTGCCGCCAGTCGAAGGCGCGGCACCGAAGGTGGTCGCTCCCTCAATCAAGGTTCCGGTGGACGCGCCACCCTCTAAGGACGCCCCTGCCCCTGGATTGGAAGTCGACCTTGGAGTCGCGCGCATGGTGCCCGTGGACCCTCGCACGGGCCCGGACGCCGCCCTGAGCGTAGCCTATCAGATCGTCACCGGCGCCTTTACGCGCGCAGCCGGGTCCATCCCGAAACCGTAAGGCTCGTCTTTGATTCTGGGCGCGGCTCAAAAACCGCACTTCCCCGCCCAATCACATCCCTCGGCCTGCGCGCGCTTGGGCTCTGGCCGAACGGAACACGACGCCGAAGGCTGGGACGCCCTCGGTCGTGTTCCGTGACCATCAACCCTTATCCCGACCTTTGACTTGGTTGGGCGCGGTCGCCATGGCGGCCAGCAGTTCTCGGTTCATCTTGGCGATGAAGCTGATGCTGATGCCCTTCGGGCAGGCGGCTTCGCACTCCTTGTGGCTGGAGCAGTGACCGAACCCTTCGGCGTCCATTTGGGCAACCATTTTTCGGACGCGATCCGCGCGTTCCGGAGTGCCTTGGGGAAGCAGCGATAGGTGGGAGACCTTGGCGGCGGTGAAAAGCGCCGCGGAGGCGTTTGGGCAGGCGGCAACGCAGGCGCCGCAACCGATGCAGGTAGCGGCGTCGAAGGCCTCGTCCGAGGCCAGCTTGGGCACGGGTAATGAATTAGCTTCGGGAGCTGCGCCTGCGCGCACCGAGATGTAGCCACCGGCCTGGATCACTCGATCGAAGGCGGTCCGGTCGACCACCAGATCGCGCACCACTGGGAAAGCGGCGGCGCGCCAGGGCTCGATCGTGATCTCGTCGCCGTCGTTGAACGAGCGCATGTGCAGCTGGCACGTGGTGGTGCTCTTGGCAGGGCCGTGCGGCACGCCGTTGATCACCATGCCGCAGGCGCCGCAGATCCCTTCCCGGCAATCGTGGTCGAAGGCGATCGGGGCCTCGCCCTTTTGAGCGAGCCCCTCGTTCACTACGTCCAACATTTCCAAGAAGGACATGTGGTCGTTGATGGATTTGGCCTCGTAGCGGACGAAGGCGCCGGGCTCTTTCGGGCTCTTTTGACGCCAGACGTTGAGCACCAAGTTCATCAAGCGGGCCATTACTTGTAGCTCCTCTGGCTGGGGTGCACGTATTCGAAGCTGAGCGGCTCTTTGTTCAGCTTGGGTGCGTTCGTCGCGCCGCTGAATTCCCAGGCGGCAACGTACGAGTAGAGCTCGTCGTTGCGTTTGGCTTCGCCCTCTTCGGTCTGATGCTCCTCACGGAAGTGTCCACCGGCGGACTCCTCGCGCTGCAATGCGTCGATGCAGGTGAGCTCGGCCAGCTCGAAGAAGTCCGCGACGCGGCCGGCTTTCTCGAGCATGCCGTTCAGCTCTTCACCGCTGCCTACGATACTCAAGTCGCTGTAAAACTGCTCGCGCAGCGCGGGGATCTTGTTCAGTGCGAACTTCAAGCCCTCCGCGGTCCGGGCCATGCCGCAATGGTCCCACATCAAGGTGCCGAGCTCGCGATGGTACGATTCCGGCGTGCGCTTTCCGCCGATGGTGAGGAGCTGCTTGATGCGCGCTTCGACCTCCGCGACCGTGCGCCGCACGTCTGGGTGGGAGTCGTCGATCCCGCCCGGTTTCACGCCGGCGAGGTAGTTGGGCACGGTGACCGGCAAGACGAAGTAGCCGTCGGCGAGGCCCTGCATCAACGCGCTGGCGCCCAGGCGATTGGCACCATGGTCGGAGAAGTTGGCCTCACCGCCCACGAACAGACCGGTGATCGTGCTCTGCAGCTGGTAGTCTACCCACAGCCCACCCATCGTGTAGTGGATGGCCGGGTACATGCGCATCGGCACCTCATACGGGTTTTCACCGGTGATGCGCTCGTACATTTGGAATAAATTGTCGTAGCGCTCGGCCACCGCGGCGGTCCCGAGACGCTTGATGGACTCGCCGAAATCCAAGTACACACCGCGACGAACGCCGCCGACCTCGGGACCCACGCCTTTGCCTAAGTCGCACATTTCCTTGGCGCGGCGCGAGGCGATGTCGCGCGGCACCAAGTTGCCGAAGCTCGGATACAAGCGCTCCAGGTAATAGTCGCGGTCCGCTTCCGGGATGGACTTCGGATCCTTCGTGCAATCAGCCGCGTTCTTCGGCACCCACACACGGCCGTCGTTGCGCAGGGACTCGCTCATCAAGGTGAGCTTCGACTGATAGTCACCGCTTTGCGGGATGCAGGTCGGGTGGATCTGCGTGAAGCACGGGTTCGCAAAATACGCGCCGCGGCGATGTGAGCGCCAGGTGGCGGTGGTATTGCAGCCCTTGGCGTTGGTCGACAGGTAGAACACGTTGCCGTAACCGCCGCTGCACAACACGACCACGTCTGCCGTATGCGCTTCGATCTTCCCGCTGACCAGGTTGCGCGTGACGATGCCCCGCGCCACGCCGTCGACGGTGATCAGATCCAGCATCTCGGTGCGGGAGTACATCTTCACCGTCTTGGCTTCGATCTGCTTGGCCAAGGACTGGTAGGCACCGAGCAAGAGCTGCTGACCGGTTTGGCCGCGCGCGTAGAACGTGCGCGCCACCTGGGCGCCGCCGAAGCTGCGGTTGCCCAGCAAACCGCTGTATTCGCGGGCGAAGGGCACACCCTGGGCGACACACTGATCGATGATGTTCACGCTCAGCTCGGCCAAGCGATAAACGTTCGATTCTCGGGCTCGGAAGTCTCCCCCCTTTACGGTGTCGTAGAACAGTCGGTAAACGCTGTCGCCGTCGTTCTGATAGTTCTTGGCGGCGTTGATCCCGCCCTGGGCGGCGATGCTGTGCGCGCGCCGCGGGCTGTCCTGGTAGCAGAAGCAAGACACGTTGTAGCCGAGCTCGCCCAGCGTAGCGGCGGCAGCGCCACCGGCGAGCCCCGAGCCGACGACGATCACCTTGTACTTGCGACGGTTGGCCGGATTGACCAACTTGCTCTTGAAGCGGGCCTCGTTCCAGCGCGCTTCGATGGGACCTGTGGGTGCACGAGCGTCTAGTTGCATCAGAAAGTCACTTTCGATTTCGAGGGCTCGAACGGCGAACGCGAAAAAAGCGCTCGGCTCACTTCACGAGGCCTAGCAGCACCGTGAGCGGCAAGAACACGTTGCCCGCGGTCACCAGAAAAGCCAGGCCGCGCGCGACGACCTTGAGGCGCTGGTTGTAGCGCGGGTGGTTGAAGCCGATCGATTGCAGCATGCTGAACGCCCCGTGATAGAGGTGCATGCTGAGCATCAAGTTTGCGAACACGTACAGCGCGACGACCCACGGGATCGAGAAGGCGTGCACGAAGTTCGCGTATACGTCTTCCGGAACGTGCTCGTAGTCACCGAGCGCGGTTCCGGGATACGTGAAGTGCGCGAGGTGAAAGACGATGTACGCGAGCAAAATCGGCCCGGTGTACTTCATCATCAGCCCCGCGTAGGTCGTGGCGATGTTCTTCTTGACCTTGTACGCCACGGGGCGCGCCGCAATGCTCTTACCGTACAGCTCGAGCACGATGACAGTATGCACGAGCAGGGCGACCAGCAGCACGCTGCGCGTGCCCCAGAGCAAGATTGCGTTGTGCTTGATGCCTGCCGCATAGCCGTTGAAGACCTCCGGTCCCAAGAGGACCTGGAGGTTGCCGAGCATGTGGCCGATCACGAACCCAAACAGAATCACGCCGCTGACCGCCAACGCAGCTTTTTTGCCAACGGTGGTATCGAACAGCGTGAGGGCTTTTTGATTCTGCATTTCTGAAGCGAGCGGTTGCTGGGGCGCTGCGCCCCAGGTGAGGGAACCTAGGCGGCACCTTTCAGCAGCTGCCGGAGCACGAATTGAAGGATGCCACCGTGCTTGTAGTAGTCGAGCTCGACGAGCGTGTCGATGCGGGCCAAGACCTCGAATTTCTTCTCCCAGCCATCCGGAGCGCTGGCGGTCACGGTCAGCTTGATACCTGGGGCCAAACCGGAGGCA
>Ga0302322_100005221_pt1 | contig 11381 bp, 12 predicted proteins | sample Fen_T0_2_FD_203757 | JGI IMG/M metagenome (GOLD analysis project Ga0302322, IMG submission 203757) | Peat permafrost microbial communities from Stordalen Mire near Abisko, Sweden - Fen_T0_2 | ecosystem: Environmental > Terrestrial > Soil > Wetlands > Permafrost | place: Sweden: Abisko... | reverse complement strand
CTGCAGCAGTACTGCCTGCTGCAAAAGATCGACACGGATATGTACGGCAGCGATGGGATGCTGATATTTCAACGAACGAGCCCCTGATTTCCCGCCCCAGGGCAGGGAAAATAAATTTAACTCTTTACTTCTTACCCAGCCCGTTCTGGCGCGCCAGGTTGACGGCCTCGCGGCGGCTGGATAAGCCCAGCTTCTCCAGCAAATTGTGGACGTGGTTGCGCACGGTGTTCTCAGAGATGACCAGGCGGTCAGCGATAATGCGGTTGGTGCCACCGGTAGCCAGCTCGCGCAACACCTCCAGCTCGCGCGCCGTCAGCAGGCTGAGCGGCTCGATGGTCGAGTCCTTGGGTTCAATACTCGGACTGCGCGCCAGCTCGCCCATCAGGCGCACTACCATGTCCGGCGAGAGGGCCGGCTCGCCCTTGTCCACCGAGTGCAGGGCAGCCAGAAGCTGCGCGACCGGGATATTCTTCAACAGGTAGCCCTTAGCCCCCAGGCGGACGGCCCCAAACAGGCGCTCGTCCTCGTCGTAAATGGTCAAAAAGATGATCTTGACCTGGGGATGCTCCGCCAGGATGATGCGCGTTGCGTCCAGACCGTTGCCGTCGGGCAGGTTGAAATCCATCAAGATCAGGTCCGGTTTGAATCGCCGCGACATCTCCACCGCCTCGGCTACCGAGCCGGCTTCGCCCAAAACCTGCATATCCGGCTGGCGCGAGAGCAGGCTGACCAGCCCTTCGCGGAACAAAATGTGGTCGTCAACAACCAGCAGCTTCAATGAGTACCCCTGTTCTTGCCGCCGTTGGAGCCCAGTGCGACCCCTCCGGCAGGCGCGGCGATAAAATGGTCCAGGTCGTTATCATCCAGCGGCACCACCACAACGATCGTGGTGCCGCGGTTCGGAATAGATGTAATGCGCAGGGCTCCCCCCACCGATTCGGCCCGCTCGCGCATGATCATCAGGCCGTAATGGCGCCCGCTGTCCACCGCCGCCGGGTTGAACCCCACCCCGTTATCCTCAATCGTCATCGTCAGGTTTAACCCCGATGTTGTGGTTGGGGCATAACCGGCTGTTTTGCCCGGGGCTTCCAGCGGCCACACCAAATGGATCGAGACCCGGGTGGCGCAGCTGTGACGCTCGATGTTGTTGAGCGCCTCGCGGCAGATGTAAATTACCTGGCGCTTGATGAGGCCGTCCAGCGATTCGGGCTGGTCACCCTGCTGGTCGAAACTCACCTCCAGGTGCGCCCGCTCAGCCACCGCCCGCGCCCGCGCCTGCAGGATTTCAATCAGGTCGCGGCTCTCGCCGGTTTGCAGGTCGGCCAGGGTGTCGCGCATCTGGGTGTAGGCCTCGTCGGCGGTATCGTGCATGCGGCGCAGGTCGCCGCGGATCAACGAAACCTGGCGGCTGGGGTTTTCCTCCAGCAGCAGCTCTTCCAGCTTGAGACGCAGGTAGGCGATGTTCTGCGCCAGGGTGTCGTGCAGGTCCTGGGCGATCTGATGGCGCACGGCCTCGCTGGCAGCAGCCTGCGAGATGGCGTTGGAGCGCAGCACGGCCCGGTCCAGCACCAGCGCCAGGTCGGTCGAGACGGCGTTCAGTACCTCTACCTGGGCCTCGGTGGGCTCGGTCTGGGGCGGCAGGCTGAGCTGCATCAGGCCCCAGGTTTTGCCGCCCAGACACAGCGGCAGGTAGTACAGCGGCCTGCCGCCGGCGGCGGAAGTCGCCGTTTTGCCGGCGGCGCGGTGGAACTGGTTCCGCCCCTCATCGTCGCAGGACTGGCATTCCTCCACCGTCACCGACATATCCACCTCATCCGGCTCACCTTCGCCCTGGCTCCAAAAGCCCGCCAGGTCGAAATCGCCGGTTTTTTCGTTGATCATGTACAGGCTGCAAGCGCTGACTGGCAGCACAAAATGCGGGAACTCTACCACATGCTGCACCAGGTCATTCCATTCCAGGACGCCGGTCAGGTTGCGCACCAGGGCGTACTGCCGGGTGAGGGCTTGCGAGGCCTGGCTGCGCCGGCGCTCGCTGCGCACCAGCAGGTTGAGCAACGCCGACCCCGCCAGGGGCAGCACCAGCACGTAAAAGAATACTTCCGCGAACAGGAAAAGGTTGACCTGCAGCGGTCCGAATTGGAAATGCTGGAATATCTGCATCAGCCCAATAATAAGGCCAATTGCCAGCATAATTCGGCGCGCCGATTGAATAAGCCTGGTATCTGCGCGGTCCAGTGCGGCGTTATCGGCGACTTTCGCCGATTTGCTGGCAGCGGAACGGTGAAGGGTAATTTTTCTTAAATCCACAGTTATTCTTAATTAGATTTTAATCGCATATTTATGTTTGTCAAATGACAGACGTCTGCCATATTCGGCTAAATTATCCTCAATTTTATCCATTTTATCAGTTAATGGGGTAATTTTATGCGAAACTGCAAGGTTAGCCCGCTTTCTTCATCATGACGGTCATGCCCTGGCGCCATGACCGTCACCCTCCGGGCCTGACCTGGATGGTGACACATGGCACATGCGGCAAAAGGCGCCGCGGCGTATCATCAACAACGTAGAAACAATCTATCAAAAATTTTGAAAGAGGAAAATGAAATGTCTCAGCAAGTTATCAGCACTCAGCATTCTGAAAATCGCCGCCACAGCGGTGTCGTTGGCGGGGCTATCCTGATCTCCATCGGTTTGTTCGCCCTGCTCCAGCAGTTTGTGAACGTCAACTGGGGCTTGTATTTCCTGCCCCTGCTGGCCCTGGTCTTCCTGACAGCCGGCATCGTCGAGCGGCGCCCTGGCCTGCTCGTCCCTGGCGGCATCCTGGCCGGCATCGGCGCCGGCTCCATCCTGGTGCAGAGCTCGCTCTTCGCCGGAATGGGCGACCCCACCCGCGGCGGCCTGTTCTTCCTCACCTTCGCTGCCGGCTGGGCCGTGATCACCGGCGCTTCGTACCTGATCGGCAAGCTCATGCTATGGCCGCTCATCCCCGCCGCTTTCATGGGAACCTTCGGCCTGGCCCTGCTGGCCAACTTCATCGTGGTTTTCAGCTACATCTGGCCGCTCGCCCTGATCGCCACAGGCCTCTTCCTGGTGCTGCACCGCAGAAGCTAAGAGCAAACGCCGTAATGACTCACCTGACCTCCGCCGAAGAGCTGCCCGGCCGGGGTCAGGTGACTTTTATCTCCACGAATACAGCCGCCTCTTTAAAATGAGCGGCAGTCCCAAAATGGCGGCGCCTGCCGTATGCACAAATGTCGCAAGGGGAGTATGCTTAAAGGTAAATTCCCCGGAAAGGTGTACGATGTCTGACCAGACCCAGTTTCCAAATCCAACCCCCTCCCCTGTCCCGTTCGAGCCGCAGGGGCCCGAAGGCCCAAGGCGCCGGCGCGGCGGCAGCGTGCTGGGCGGCGGCATTCTGATCGCCATTGGGCTGGTGGCGCTGCTGCAGCAGTTCTTCCGCATTGAAGCCGGCCTGTTCTTCCTGCCGGCGCTGGCGCTGATCTTCCTGGCGGCGGGCATTACGGGGCGGCGCCCCGGGCTGGTGATCCCTGGCGGCATCCTGGCTGGCATCGGGGTGGGCGCCATCCTCATGCAGGGGCCGTTCTCCTTTATCGCGGGCCAGGCCAAGGGCGGCCTGTTCATGCTGGCCTTTGCCGGCGGTTGGCTGCTGATCACCCTGCTCTCGCCGATGGCGGGGCGGGCCATGCTGTGGCCGCTGATCCCTGCCGCCTTCATGGGCGTGATCGGCCTGGGGCTGGTGGCCGGTGAAGCCGGCCTGCAGTTCCTGCAGTTGGCCGGCGTCGGCTGGCCCGTGATCCTGATCGCCCTCGGGCTGTACCTGGTCTTCCGAAGAAGAGAGCTAAGAAAATAAAATAGCTTTTTTTACAAACAATTTACAACCTGTTGAACCCCCGCATACATCCGGGCTCTACAATGGATTCAATCAAAGCAAAAGGAGCTTACTATGAAAACTTTATTGAATTCCACCTGGATAAAAGCCGGCCTGATCGCCGCCCTGGCACTGGTTGTAGCGTTCGTCTCACTCGGTTTTGCGCCATCGCTGGCGCAGGCCCAGACTCCGAGCCCAGCGGGCCCCACGAATCCCTCGGCTGCCGCACCCGCCCCACAAAACCCGGCGGGGAATGGCGCGCTGCGCAAAGCCGCCCTCGAAAAAGCCTTCGCCCGTGAGAACACCGCCTCCGCCACCCAAGCCGCCAACCTGCAAAAGATCGGCAAAGTAGCCACCCATGCCCAGACCCTGATTACCAAGGCCCAGGCCAAGGGGTGGAACGTAGCCGACCTGCAGGCCGCTCTTAACACCTTCAACGGGCAGATCGCCAACGCCCAATCGCTGCACGACACCGCCGCCGGCATCCTGTCCACCCACACCGGCTTCGATGCCTCCGGCAAGGTCACCGAGGTTGCCGGCGCCACCCAGACCGTCAAGGACGCCCACCAGTCGCTGGCAGACGCGCGCAGCGTGATCCGGCAATCCGTCACCGACCTGCGCTCCGCCGCCCGCGCCTTCCGCAGCGCCCACAAATAAAAGAAACAATTCAAAGCGGTTTTGTCCCAGGCGCAGCCTGGGACAAAACCGCTTTGAATTTAAAATCAAAATTTTGTCATCTCGCAGCACTCGTGTGAAATGGCAGCAGCCAGGGCCTGAGCTCGCTGTCATCGGCCGCGTACACCCCGAAGTCATTTTTTAACCCGGAGGGCCCTGTAGGATGCGCCGGCGCACGACATTCAGATCGTGCTCCTCCCACATCGTCTCGATCCACCAGGTGGCGCCGGCCTCGGCGTAGGGGCGCACCTTTTCGGCGGCAGCCTGCGGGTCGCTGCCGGAGGTCTGCCCGTCCACCACAATGTCAAATGGGGCGGTGGCTTGCAGAGCCGCAATATCGCCTGCCCCGATGTTTTGTTCGGGGTGCGTCTTTACCCGGTTTTCGCGGGCGTAGGTCGCGATCTGGTGCACGTCTTCGGGAGTCACCGGTTCGAACTGGCCATTTGCAACCATCCTGGCGGGCAGAATGCCGTCCCAGCGTAGGGCGCGCTGCAGCGAGCGCGGCCGCGGCCAGGCCCCCACCACCCACACCGGGATGCGCGGCTGCTGCGCCGGCGGCGGGGGCGGGAAAAAGCTGGCCGGGCGCACGTGGTAATGCAGTCCATCAAACTGGAAAGGCTGGCCGCGCCACAGCCCGCTCACGATCTCCAGCCCTTCGTCCAGCAGCTCGGCCCGCACCTTGCGGTCGGTCACCTCGCCGAACTCGGCGAAGCCGGTGTCCAGCGCTCCCAACCCGACCGACAGGATGACCCGCCCGCCCGACAGATTATCGAGAGCGGCGGTCTGCCCGGCCAGAGTCCACGGGCGCTGGCGAGAAACCGGTGTGATCATGGTGCCCAGGCGGATGCTGCGGGTGAGCATGGCGGCTGCCGCCAGCGCCACCCACGGGTCGATGCCCCATACCGGGTCCCACACGAAAAATCCATCCCAGCCGGCGCCCTCGGCCGCCACGGCCAGGTCGGCCGTAGTGCGCGCATCGCCCCAGGGAAGAACGAAACCGTATTTCATTTACGTCCCCACACCTGGGTCACGGTGTAAGACAGCGCCAGCGTGCCGGGCTCGTCCAGCGCCTGGCGCACCTCGGCCAGGGCGTCATCCAGCTCGGGCTGGGTAAGGATATCTCCCTCCAGAATTGGCTTGTGCAGTGCCATACCTGCCTCGCTATTTTCAATTACTAAATCCGGCCCGAAAGACCCGGGCCGGCTTGGAAAATATGGGGTTATATATGGATATAATACATCGTAATTATTGTTTATTCAACGAAAAGAAAGATTAAAAACATGCATTATCTATAAAATTACCACGGAGGACGCGGAGAAAACATTTAAAAACTGCGTGGTCTCCGTGCCTGGTGATTAATCTCGAATTTATGGATTAAAATTACCCCATTCAACTTATCCGCTTCTCGATTACCTGCGAGGTTCCATGGATACCATCCTTGTCAACATGTTCCAGATCGGCCTGCCACTCGTCCTCGAAAAGATCCTGCGCACCATTTTTATCTATGCCGCCCTAATCATCGGGCTGCGGCTGGCGGGCAAGCGCGAGCTGGCCCAGCTCAACCCGTTTGACCTGGTGGTGCTGCTCACCATCTCCAACACGGTCCAGAACGCCATCATCGGCAACGACAACACTGTGGTGGGCGGTATCGTCGGTGTTACCACCCTGCTGCTGATCAACTTCCTGGTGGTGCGCTTCGTCTATTCCAACGGGAAAATCGAGAAGATCGTTGAGGGCAGCGAGGAAGTGCTGATCGATCACGGTAAGTTGGATCCGAAGCTGATGGAACGTGAGATGATCACCATTACCGAGCTGGAAATTGCCGCCCACAAGCAGGGCATCAGCTCGCTGGACGAGGTGGAACGAGCCGTGATCGAGCCGGAAGGCGGGATTTCCTTCATCACCAGCAATCCCCCGCCTGAAGAGATCCGCCACCAGGAGCTGATGGAACGCCTGGATGCCCTTACTCGCGAGGTGACCACCCTGCGGGCCGAGCTGGAGGCTAAAAAATAAAAAAACTGCCGAATCCCCTAAGGCATCGGCAGTCTGAAGCTTGTGATAGCATTATCATCCTGACCCCGTAATTTGGATAATGTTTATCCAAGTAAAGATAATTATACTCACAATATTCAAAAAGTCAACATGAAAAACCAGGTTCCTTAGAGGAACCTGGCTTTTCATGTCACTATTGCTTTGAGTTATTTCGATTTATTTCCGATTAAACTTTTTGACTCCAAACCCTTGGCAGGCCGCGGGCGACGCGGCGGAAAACGCGGCCCCAGGTAGGCCAGGGCACAGGCAACAACCACCCCCAGCAGCACCAGGCCCGCCAGCAAGCTGAGGGCATCGCGCCACGGCGAGCGCGACACCAGCACCGGCTGCAGGTTGCCCAAAGGCAGCATCGTCCAGTTGAAGCTGGCCACACTGTCGGGGATACCCTTGCGCCGCACCAGCACGTCAATCCGCCAGCGCCCGGGCTGAGTCAGCGAATCGAGCGAGACACGATAGGTGTCCAGGCCGGCAGGCTTGGCGTCCGCCATAATTGTGCCAAAATCCTGCTCCAGGTAGGTCATATGCACGATCACCCGCAGCACCTCGGCCGGGGCCGGGCGGCGGCTGCTGGATGACAGCACGGTGAGGATGTTTTGGCCGGGGCGATTGGGCTTGATCGACAGGTCGACATACAGGTCGTCCACCTGGCGGGCGAGCGAGTCGGGTTGGGAGGCGGGCGAGATGGCGTATTGCACGTCGCCGGCGGGCGGCAGAGTGGTGAGGGCCCCCACCAGCAGGGCCACGCCAATCCCCAGCCCCATTTCGGCCAGCACCAGGGCTGGCAGGCGGCGCACCGAGACAGGCGTCCAGCCGGCCGGTTTTTTGAGCCAGCGCGCCAAGGGCGCCGAGAGCGCCGGGTGCAGGCTGAGGCTGTTGAACAGGCCCACCAGCCCCGCCAGCAGCATCAAGCCAATCTTGACCGCCAGCAGCTGCCCATAGGTCGTCAACAGCAAGGCGTCGGCCGAGATGACCCGCTGCCCCAGGCTGTAAATCCCGGTGGCGATCACCATCCCCACGCTGACCGCGGCCAGCGGACCAAAGCGCCCCCAGGTAACGCGGGCCACCGCCTTAAAATCCAGAGGGCCTTCCTTGCGCAGCAGCGGCAGCACGCTCAACGACAGGGCAAACAGCCCGCCCACCCACAGCCCAACGAACACCAGGTGCAGCCAGTCGGCCAGCACGGGCAGGGCCGGGTCGGGGCCGCCAGCGGCGTGGCTGGTGAGGGATTGGGCCGCCAGGGCTGCTGCGATCAACAGCGGGGCTGCCCATTTAAGAAGGTGTGAAGGAGTCGCGGCCCAGGCCAGGGCGCTGAAAAGCGGGATGAGGGCGGCCGCTATGATCTGGCGGGCGATCCAGGCATAGCCCCAGGTGGTGCCAAAGAGCATCTGGTTGAGCCCCGCTAAGGGCGCCGCGCCGCTTTCGGCGCCGGTCAGGCTGCCGATCTGCCACGCCAGATACACCAATCCCACCGCAAATACGAAAACCGCCACCAGGGCGCCCAGGGTGTAGCTGCGTTTGGCCGCCTTGCGGTAAAAAGCAGCCAGCCCGGGGGTCTCCGGATCGGCACGCATCACCAGCAGCGGCATGGCTGCCGCCCCCAGCATGGCCATCAGCCCAAAATAGTTCAGCCAGCGCACGGCCGTTTCGGGGATCGAAATCGGTTGGGAATCGCCGGAAGAGGCCGCAGTGCTGTCCGCGGAAGTCGCCGTGTTGCCCGCCCCCACCCGGAAGACGAAGATACCGCGCGTGGCATGCCCATCCGAGGCCGAGGCCGCCCGCCAGTTCACCGTGTACACCCCGTCCGGCAGCTGCGGCGGGGTCAGCACCATCAGGGTGCGGTCGGTGGCGTCGTACTGCAGCGAGCTGAGCTGGATCTGCTTGCCGTTCAGGTCCAGCAGCTGGGCCGAGCTGAAATCGGAGGCGATCGGCTCGCTGTACCAGATCTTGATCACGGACGGCGAGGTAGCCAGCACGCTGTTATCGGCCGGCTCAGAGCGCAGGAAAACGGCGTGGGCCTGGGCCAGCCCTGCGCCCCCCAGCATCAAGGCCGCCGCAACCAGGACGACGGTCATCATCCGCAGCCAGAAACCCGTTCCCGGGCGGAATGCCTTGCTCATGGTTTCGCAGCCTTCCGGCTGGACAGCACAACGGCGGCGGCAAGAGCTACCAGAGCCGCGGCGATCCCTACCCACAAGGCCACCGGCTGGCCGGCCAGGGGGGTTGAGGCTGCCGGCGCCGCCGGAGGCGGGTTGGCGGGCAGGGTGACGTTGCCCACTCCAAAGTAATACTGGCCCTGGCTCGAGTCGGTGTCGGCCAGGCCGATCTTCCATTTGACCAGGTACACGCCCTGCGGCAGGCCCGGCGGCAGCTTCACTGCCAGGATCTCGTGGTTGGGATCGTTCAGGTCTACCCCGCCATTGCCCAGGTCAACCTGCTGCCCCTGCTGGTCGAAGACCTGCACGAAACTGGTCTTTTCGCCGGCCTCTTCGGGGAAAACCAGGCTGACCTTATCCGGGGGCTGGGCTAAAATGGCGCCGTCGGCCGGGGAGGCCGAGGTAGGGGCTACGTAGTGAGCGCTGACCGGCGCCAGCCCTGCCAGCAGCAGGCCCAAAAGCGCCAGCAGCGCGGCAATCATCGGGCGAATGCGCATGGGGTGAATGTCGCCGGCTTCCTTTCCGCTGCTGTGCATATACGATTATTATAACCGTTTTAGTCAACGTATCCATCCCCTGAAAGTATGACTTGCCCCCTAAAACTGTTTTGAGTTTTTGACCCCCATAATATGGGGGTCAAAAACTCAAATTACCCCTTATTCTATTTCTTCTTCACCGCCGGGAAATACACCAGCGTGGAAGGCAGGCCCGTCCAGAAGCCGTCGGTCATGGTGTAACCGCCGCTGCCGGTCATGGGCGAGCTGATATCTCCTTGCCCAATGGTACCGGTCAGGCTGTACTTCCCGCCGGCGCTGGTCTGCCCGCCGCCGGAAACCACATTCCAGGTCGCGGTGTAGGAGTTGACAATGGCCACGGCCACGCCGGTGATCACCAGGCAGGCCACTAGCGCCACAACCAGCGCCTGGCGGAACTTCTTCGAGCGCGATTTATGCCCCATCATGGTCCGCCTCCTACTGCAAACTGACAAGCACCAGCACCAGGCCGGTGCCCGAGTCCAGCCCGGTCATAGCCTTGCCGATAACTGCCCCGGCAGACAGGCTGCGGTCCGCAGCCTTCATGGCATAGCCCGCCAGGCTGCTGCTGGTCAGCAGGTCGCCCGGCTTGATGTGGGCGGAGTTGGCTTCGGCCTTGACGTACACTCGCCCGGCCAGGGCAATGGGCAGGCCGTCCTGCTCCGCCAGGGTCATGCCCGCCTGCAGGCCGCCGGCCCCGCTGACCACGCCCGCTACCAGGGTATCGTAGGCAATCGCAGAGATCTTGAGCTTGCCCGGATGGTCCGGGTCGATCACCATCAGGGTGCCCGGCTCGGGAGCCGCGCTGCTGACCGCAAACTGCTCGGCCAGGTCGGAGCCGCCGGTGGTCGTCATGAGAGTGGAGGTGACATGCCCGGCTCCGTTGACGCTGTAGACGCAGCAACCGCCGCTCTTGGCGAGTCCACGGATCAGGTCACCGTTGCCCATGTTATGCACCACCAGGGTTGCATCGGTGCTGTTGCTTTTGGCATAAATGGCGATGCCGGTAGGGTTGGTATTATAGGCGTATAGGGCCGGGTTGTTGAGGCTTGTGCCGTTGTTGGTGGCATAGACCCCTGCGCCAGCAGTGCCTTCAGCAAACACGCCAACGGACCCATTAAGGCCGGTACCTTTGACGCCTGCGCCGGCGAGTGAATAGGTGCGGCCCCAAACACCTATGCCCTTGGAGCCGGCTGTGGTCACCGTGTTGCCTCCATATACTCCGACCCCATCGACTGAAGTGGATATTTCACCGGTTACAGCGGCCGGGTTTCCAGTTGCAGCCGTAGAATTGACCACTTTAAGAAGCTGGTAGGCAGACCCGTTGACCCGGCTTCCCAGGGCTCCGGGCACCAGGGTCAAAGCATAAGGTACGGCGGTAATTATCTGTCGCGGCAGAAGCTTAGTGAAGGAGATGGCTGCGCCGGCAGGACATCTTACCCAAATTTCCAGATAGCGCAGGTCACCCTGGAAGGCGGAAGTGCCCACCGAGTCAAACTGGGCGCTGCCATTGAGGTTCATGGTAAATAAGCCGTTGCTAACAGGCACCGCTAGCTCATAATCATAGGCGCCCAACTGGATACCGCCAGTAGACTGGCCAAACATGGCAGTGGCAAAATCGCAGGTCCCGGTGACCGGGCCGCCGTTCATCTTGAGCTGGCCCTGATAGGTAAAGAAGGGATTCATTAGGCCCGGCCCGCCGCCGCCATTGGTGATCTGCGGTGGTACAGGTTGCGGTTCCTGAGCCTGGGCGCGAGTGGCCCCGCCGAACGCCAGCAGCACGGCCAGCGTCACAAGAACAATCGCTACAGATAGCCTTGGGGGTTTCATAATATTCTCCTTTCTGGCGAAACGAAAACGGTGGAAATATTATATTTATTATATAACAAATCAACAATTAAAGAGCGCTGCCTGGCTAAGAAAAACGGATAGGCAGGGCAATTGCATATAAATGCATTTGCCCTGGCAGAATGAAATTTTTTCCACCCCTAACCCCACCCACCTGCCCTTTCAGGGGTAGGTTTCTTACCTGGCGACGCCTTTACTCCGCAATTTTGATAAGCAGCCTACTTTGCCCCT
>Ga0302322_100005220_pt1 | contig 11381 bp, 12 predicted proteins | sample Fen_T0_2_FD_203757 | JGI IMG/M metagenome (GOLD analysis project Ga0302322, IMG submission 203757) | Peat permafrost microbial communities from Stordalen Mire near Abisko, Sweden - Fen_T0_2 | ecosystem: Environmental > Terrestrial > Soil > Wetlands > Permafrost | place: Sweden: Abisko... | reverse complement strand
CCGAGATCGCGAACTCGGAGGACCGCGAGAAGCTGATGGTGCGCCTCGAGCGCATGGCGTCGTCGATCGACTGGCGCCTGCAGCGGCTCGAGGCCGGCGAGACCGAGTAGAAGCCCGCCGGCCGTCGTGCTGCGCATGCGCCCGGAAGGATTCGAACCTTCGACCTCGCGCTCCGGAGGCGCGCGCTCTATCCCCTGAGCTACGGGCGCTCGAGGTGGCCAGTGTACTGACGGTGGCCTAGCATTCGTCCCGTGGCGCTCCTTCTCTACGACAACCCCGTCTCGTCGAACGCGCTCAAGGCGCGCTTCCTGCTGGCCGAGCTCGGCCTCCCGTACGAGCGGCGGGCAGTGCCGTTCGACCTGCCGCGCCCCGACTGGTATCTCGCCGTCAACCCGGTCGGAGGCATCCCGAGCCTCGCCGACGGCGATACCGTGATCTCCGAGTCGCACACCATTCTCCGCTACCTGGCCGCGCGGGAGCGACGCGACGATCTCTATCCCGCCGGGCTCGACGAGCGTGCCGCCGTCGAGCAGTTCCTCGACCGCTGGGCGATCACGTTCCGCCCCGCGTTCTTCCGCTTCGAGGTAGCCGCGCTCGGCTTCGTGCCGGGCAAGGGCATGCTCGGTGGGCCTCCCGATCCCGAGGCACTGCCGGGCGTCGCCGACGCGATTGCGCCGCTCCTTCGCACCCTCGACGGGCTCGTCGACGTCTCCGGATACGTGCTCGGGCACTTCACCATCGCCGACGTCGCCGCTGCCCCTGTCCTCTACCGGACGACGCACACCGGGCTCGACCTGAGCCCCTACCCGAACCTCGAGCGCTGGCGCAAGACGCTGCTCGCACGGCCCGCCTTCGCGGCCGCCGGGCCTGTGACCTGAGCCGGCACGGCTCCCGCTCTACGGCCGGCGAGCCGGCCGTAGAGCGGGTCGGATGCGCCTGCCGATGATCGATACGCGGCTTCCCCGCCCGGTCCAGACGCTGCAGCTCGGCGGCCTCTGCAATGCGTTCGGCAACGGCCTCGTGCTGCCCTTCACGCTCATCTACCTGCACAACGTGCGCGGGATCTCGCTCTCGCTCGCAGGGCTCGTGCTCGCCACGAACGCGGCCGTGGCGCTCGTCGCCGGCCCCGTCTCGGGACCGCTTGTCGACCGACTCGGGGGTCGCGCGGTGCTCGCGTTCGCGCTGGTGCTGCTCGCGATCGGCTTCGGCGCCTTTCCCTTCGTCCACGAGCCGTCGCAGGCGTTCGCGGCGGCCATCGTCACGGGCGCGGGCAACTGCTTCTTCTGGCCCGCCCAGTCCACGCTGCTCGTCGGGCACACGCCGCCCGATCTCCGTCACATCACCTTCGCGATGCAGCGCGTCGTGATGAATCTCGGTATCGGCCTCGGGGCGCTCGTCGGCGGCCTCATCGCGTCCACCGCTCACCCCTCCTCGTTCACCGTGCTGTTCACGGTCGATGCGCTGACGTTCGTCGTCTATCTCGGCGTCCTGCTCGCGTTCGTGCCCTCGCCGCAGATCGCGGGGCCTGCCGCGGGCGAGACGGCAGGCAGATACGTCGACGTGCTGCGGAACGGCGCCTTCATGCGCGTGATCGGGCTGAACGCGCTCCTGATCGTCGCCGGCTTCTCCGGCTTCGAGCTGTTGCCAGCCTATGCGAAGAACGAGGCCGGCGTCAGTGAGGGAGCGATCGGCGTCGTGTTCTTCGTCAACACCGTCGTCATCGTGCTCTCGCAGCTGCCGATCTCGCGCCTGTCGGAGGGCCGCCGCCGCACGAGGATGCTCGCGCTGCTCGGCGTCACGTGGGCGTGCTCGTGGCTGCTCGTGCCGATCGCAGGCATCTGGCTCTCCGGCCTCACGGCCGCCCTGCTGATCGGCGCCGCGATGGCGCTCTTCGCCGTCGGCGAGTGCCTGCACGGCGCCGTGCAGGGCCCGCTCGTGGCCGATCTCGCGGAGCCGCGGCTGTACGGGCGCTACATGGCGCTCTCCGCGCTCTCGTGGAGCGTCGGCTTCGCCATCGGCCCCGCGATCGGTGGGCCCGTGCTCGACGCCTGGCCGACCGGGGTCTGGGTCGGTGCGGCTGCGCTCTGCCTCATCGGGGCCGCCCTCGCCCTCGCGCTCGAAGGCTCCCTGCCCGTGAGCGTCCGGCGCAACCCCGTTGCCGCCTAGGAATCGCGGGGGTGGCCAAGGCAGGCCTGGCGGCTACAATCACGAACATGATCCTCGCGCTGGACGACCCCCTCAGTACCGATGCCGAGCCTTCCCCGCCTTGCCCGAAGGACCCGCGGCCGTGGATTGACGGAGGTTGTCGCACGCCCGGCACCCGTCGCCGAGCTCAGCGCTAGCGACCTCACCTGGGTCAACGTCGTCGGCCCCGACGTCGAGACGGCGAACATGCTGTCCGAGCGCTTCGGCTGGCATCCCCTCGATGTCGAGGACATCGTCTCGAAGCGCCAGCGCCCGAAGGTCGACGACTACGAGGAGGACGGCTACCTCTTCATCGTCCTCCACTTCCCCGTCTACGACAAGACGATCCAGCGGCTCAATGCAGCCGAGCTCGACGTGTTCATCGGGCCCGACTACCTCGTCACGATCCCGAACCGTGAGCTGCTCCCCGTCACGCGCCTGTTCGCCCGCTGCGAGAGCGACGTGGCCCTGCGTGACCAGCTCTTCGCGAAGGGCACGGGGCGGCTCCTGTACGAGGTGCTGGACGACCTGTTCGACTACTGCTTCCCGATCCTCGACAAGATCGGGCACAAGCTCGACTCGATCGAGGACGACATGTTCGAGGGGTACGCCGAGGACGTTGTCCGCGACATCTCGAACGCGAAGCAGGAGATCATCTCCTATCGCAAGGTCATGAAGCCCGGCCGCTCCACCCTGCGCGTCCTCGAGCGCCGGGTCGACAAGTTCCTGCCGGAGGAGCTCGACCTCTACTTCGACGACATCGTCGACTCCGCCGAGCGCATCTGGGACCAGCTCGACAACTACAAGGAGGTCGTCGACGGCCTCGAGTCGACGAACGAGTCCGTCATCTCGCATCGGCAGAACGACGTCCTCCGCGTGCTCACGATCTTCAGCGTGATCCTGCTGCCCCTGACGCTGATCTCCGGCATCTTCGGCATGAACGTCACGTTCCCGGGCTTCGACACGCCGTCGGCGTTCTGGGTGATCGTCGTGATGATGCTGGCGGTGATCGTCGGGATGGTCGGCTTCTTCCGCCACAAGCGCTGGCTCTAGACTCGCCCGCATGGACGAGCGACTTGCCTCCGAGTGGCCCCTGCGCCGCGAGCGACTCTTCGCCCGGCTCGAGGAGGAGGGCGTCGACGCACTGTTCCTGCCCCCGTCCGCTGATCTCGAGTACCTGACCGGCGTCGAGCGCGACCTCCCGACGTTCGGCGAGATCACGTACGCGCACGGCTGGGTCACCGGCGCGTTCCTCGCACCGGGTCGCGAGCCGCTGTTCGTGCTGCCGCGCATGTTCGTCGCGTTCCACCTCGGCGGCGTCGCGCCGGGCGACGCCGTCGTCGTCAACGAGACGGCCGACGGCGACGCGCTGTTCCGCGAGGCCGTGGCCCAGCTCGGCGACGTCGGGCGCGTCGCGGTCGGCACCCGCGCCTGGGCGCGGACGGCGCTCGGGCTGCGGGATGCCTTGCCGGGCACGGAGATCGTGGACGGCGGCTCCCTCGTCGCCAGCTTGCGGCGCGTCAAGTCGGAGCTCGAGCTGGAGCTGATGACGACGGCGTGCGCCATCGTCGACGAGGCGATGGCGGCCACGGCGTCACGCGTCGTCCCGGGCGTCACGATGCGCGAGCTGCAGGAGGACGTCGAGCACGAGCTCGCGATCCGCGGCTCTCGCTGCCCCTCGTTTCCGACCCACATCTTCTCGTGGCTGGGCCGCGACTCGGGCGACGAGACCGGCGCGGAGCCCGTCGGCGAGGGCGAGTGCGTGATGTTCGACTTCGGTGCCGTCCACCGTGGCTACTGCTCCGACTTCGGACGCACCGTCGTCGCCGGCGAGCCGCCTGATGGCTACCTCGAGGCGTACGCCGTCATGCTCGCCGCCCAGGAGGCGGGCCGAGCGGCGCTCGTGCCCGGAGCCCTCGCGCGTGACGTCAACGCCGCCTGCCGCGCGCCGATCGAGGCTGCCGGCCTCGGAGCTGCGTTCCGCCATCGCATGGGCCACGGGATCGGGCTCGACGTGCACGAGCGCCCGTTCCTCTCGCCGGAGGACGACACGGTGCTGGAGGCAGGGATGACGTTCACCGACGAGCCGTCGATCCTGCTCGACGACCGCTTCGGCGTCCGGATCGAGGACATCGTCGTGTCTGCCGAGGGCGGCGGGCGGGTGCTCAACCGGCTCGGCTCCGGCCCCCTCGCAGCCGGCTGATCACTCGCCCGAGGGGATCTGCCCTACCCACCCTTGGGTGACGGGCCGCTCGTGCCGATACCTGTCTCGTTCGCTCCCCCATCCACGCAGGAGAACGGCGACGATGACGACGGCACAGTTCGAGGAGGTCGAGAGCCCCGAGGTCGAGGCCGTGCTCCGCTGGCGCTTCGAGGAGCTCATGCGCGCCGGCTTCGACGCGGGCAACGCCCTCATCCTCGCCGGCCACGCCGAGGTCGACCTCCACGAGGCGAGGCGCCTGCTCGAGCGCGGCTGTCCACCCGAGACGGCGCTCCAGATCGTGCTGTGAACGCGAACTTCCCTCGATCGGGGTATCAATCTCCCCTCCGCAGGGGGATGGCCCCCACCCCACCGTACGGGAAGACTACGACCCTCCACGTAAGCGGCGACGAAGGAGGATCGGCATGACTGCGGCACAGTTCGAGATGCTCGAGGCCACCGAGGCGGAGGAGCTCCTTCGCGCCCGCTTCGAGAGCCTCACCTGGCACGGCTGCCCACCCGGCAACGCGCTCGTGATCGCAAGCCACCTCGACATCGAGCTCCTGGACGCGATAGCGCTCTTGCAGCGAGGCTGCCCACCCCACCTCGTGCTTCCCGTGCTCGGATGAGCGACTGAACGACAACCGGGGCTCGGCGGATGCCCCGGCAACCCTGCACGTTCCCTGCGGCAACAGGAAGAGAAACCATGAATGCGGCCCAGCTCCAGACAGCTCCCCCGGCTCCGGCCGAAGATCTGCTCCGTGCCCGTCTCGTCCGCGCCCGGTTCGAGGCGCTGGCGGAATGGGGCGTTCCCCTCTCGGCGGCGCGGGTCATCGCGCAGGCCGTCGGGGTGGACATCGTCGAGGTCGTCGGCCTCCTGCGCCATGGCTGCCCTGCCGACCTCGTGGTCCCGATCCTCGATTGATGATCACGCGGGGCGAGCCTCGCCCCGCGTGATCACGCGATGAGGATTCCCTCGAGCCCTTCCTCGGGCTCGGGGATCCGAGGGTCGATGCGCTCGAGCGCCTCGACGAGTAGCTCCGCCACGGCGGTGGCCTTGACCCAGTTGTGGTCGGCGGGAACGACATGCCACGGCGCATGCGCAGTCGAGGTCTCGCCGAGCACGTCGTCGTAGGCGGCGCGGTAGTCGTCGAACCTGGCGCGCACGTCGAGGTCGGCCTTGCGGAACTTCCAGCGCTTCTCGGGGTCGTCGATCCGCTCCTGCAGCCTGCGCCGCTGCTCGTCCTTCGAGACGTTGAGGAACACCTTCACGATCGACGTGCCCTCGTCGACGAGCATGCGCTCCCAGGCGACGATGTGGCCGGGACGGCGCTTCCAGACCTTCTCGGGCGCGAGCTCGAGCAGCCGCACGGCGACGACGTCCTCGTAGTGCGAGCGGTTGAAGATGCCGATCGTGCCGCGCGCCGGCAGGACGGCGTGGACGCGCCAGAGGTAGTCGTGCCCGAGCTCGGTCGCCGTCGGCGCCTTGAACGACGCCACGTTGCAGCTCTGCGGGTTCACTCCCTCGAAGACGGTGCGGATGACACCGTCCTTGCCCGAGGCGTCGAGCCCCTGCAGCACGAGCAGGACAGCGTGCTTGCCCTCGGCGTAGAGGCGCTGCTGCAGCTTCTCGAGCTTCGCACGGAGCTCATCGAGCCGCGCGTTGGCCTGCTGCTTGCCCTCGAGCCCGAGCGTGTCGGCGGCGTCTCGTTTCGCGAGCCGCGGCTTCGTGCCCGGCTCGACCCTCAGCTTGTCGATCATCAGCCGATTCTACGGGTCGCGTTGTCATAGACTCGGCGCCATGGCTGACCGCGGGTCGTTCACGCTCGGCAAGATCCTCGATCCCGCCACGGGCAAGCCCGGGAGCGACGACCTCGTCGTCAGGTCGAGCGACCTGACGACGCACGGCGTGATCGTCGGCATGACCGGCTCCGGGAAGACCGGCCTCGCGATCGTCCTGCTCGAGGAGGCGCTGCTCGCGGGGATCCCTGTGCTGATCATCGACCCGAAGGGCGACATGGGCAACCTCGCGCTCACGTTCCCCGATCTCTCCCCTGCGAGCTTCCAGCCCTGGGTGAACGCCTCCGATGCGCAGGCCGCGGGCATCACCGTCGAGGCGCTCGCCGAGCAGACGGCCACGAGCTGGCGCGAGGGCCTCGCGGCGCAGGGCATCGGCCCGGAGCGGATCCAGCAGCTCAGGGACGCCGCGGACGTCACAATTTACACCCCAGGCTCGTCGGCGGGGGTGCCGCTGAACGTGATCGGCTCGCTGCGGGCGCCGACGCTCTCGTGGGATACCGAGGCCGAGGCATTGCGGGACGAGATCGAGGGCACCGTGACGAGCCTCCTCGGCCTCGTCGGGATCACCGCCGACCCGCTCTCGAGCCGGGAGCACGTTCTCCTGTCGAACCTGATCGAGAACGCCTGGCGGGCGGGCCGTGACCTCGACCTCGGTGGCCTCATCGGGGAGGTTCAGTCCCCCCCGCTTCGCAAGCTCGGCGTCTTCGAGATCGACGCGTTCTTTCCGCCCAAGGATCGAACCGAACTCGCGCTGAAGCTGAATGCGCTGATCGCCTCGCCCGCATTCGCCGCCTGGGGCGAGGGCGCATCACTCGACCCGCAGTCGATGCTGTTCACCCCCGAGGGGAAGCCGCGGGCGGCGATCGTGTACCTCGCCCATCTCTCCGACGAGGAGCGGATGTTCGCGACGACGCTCGTGTTCGGCAAGCTCGTGACGTGGATGCGCGGCCAGGCCGGCACGTCCGACCTGAGGGCGCTCGCCTACATGGACGAGGTCGCGGGCTACCTGCCGCCGACTGCCGCGCCTCCCGCGAAGAAGCCGATGCTGACGATCCTCAAGCAGGGCCGCGCCTTCGGTCTCGGTCTCGTGCTCTCGACGCAGAATCCCGTCGACCTCGACTACAAGGCGATGTCGAACGCCGGCACGTGGCTCGTCGGCCGCCTCCAGACCGAGAACGACAAGGCCCGCGTGCTCGAGGGCCTTCGCTCTGCCGCGGGCGGAGCCGACATCGCGTCGCTCGATGCGGCCATCGGCGCCCTCCAGAAGCGGCAGTTCATGCTCGTCTCCGCGAAGGACTCGAAGCCTCACGTCTTCTCGACCCGCTGGGCGATGTCGTACCTCCGCGGGCCGCTCACGAAGGAGCAGGTGCAGCTCCTGATGAGCAAGGTGCCACGGCCAGTCGGGGCGCCCGCGCCGGTGGCACCGGCAGAGCCGGCAACCGGCGCCACGGCGGTAGCCGTCCCTGCAACCGCCACAGCTCCGCTCGCCGCCGACGAGACCTCCGTCGCTCCGGCAACGCCGCCCGGGACGGCGGTCTTCTACCTCGATCCGGCCGTTCCGTGGGCCTCTCAGGTCGGGGCAACCGCGGGAATCACCCGCCTGCACGCCTTCCTCGCCACGCGTGTCGCCCTCCGCTACGACGACACCGCGGCGGGGATCGACGAGCAGCAGGAATTCGAGGCGCTGTACGGCCCGCTCGACGGCGGTCTCGATCTCGACGCCGAGACAGTCGTCGACTTCGATGACCGCGACTTCCGCCCCGAGGCGCCGGCGGGTGCGACGTACGTGCTCCCGACGGCGCAAGTCGGCGAGGCGAAGTTCTTCACCCAGGCGACGAAGAACGTGCAGCAACGCCTCGTCGCGAACCGCGCCCTCGAGGTCTTCCGCAACAGGGAGCTCAAGCTCAGCTCGCGGCCCGGCGAGACGGAGGACGCGTTTCGCCAGCGCTGCGACGAGGCCGGCCAGGAGAAGGCCGACGAGGAGACCGTGAAGCTCAGGAACCGCCTCGAGACGAAGAAGGATCGACTCGAGAACGCGCTCGAGCTCGCGAAGCGCCGCGTCGAGGAGATCGACACGCAGACGAAGTCGCACGAGGCGACGACGATGATCGCAGGCGCCGGGGCGGTACTGGGCGCGCTCTTCGGCGGCAAGCGCAATGCACGCTCGATCGCGAATGCCGTCGGCTCGGTTGCCTCGAAGGCGGGCCAGACGGCGACGTCGTCGGAGCGTCGCCAGACGGCCGAGGCGAAGGTGTCGCAGACGCAGGACGACCTCACGCAGATCGAGCAGGAGATCGTCGACGAGGTGACCGCGATAGACGACAGGTGGAAGACCGTCGCGGAGGCCGTCGAGACGGTGTCGATCCGTCTCGAGGCGACGGATGTGCGGGTGACCGACGTGAGGCTCGTCTGGGTCCCGGTCGACTAGCGCTCGTGGCCGTGTGCGTGCTCGGCCTCGCCGGGTGCAGCAGCACCAGCTCGTCCGGCCCGGCCACGACCGGGACGGCGCCGACCACGCCCGCCGGCGAAGCCGCCGTCGTCGACTACGTGAACGACGGCGACACGCTGCGCACCACCTCGGGCGCGAAGGTGCGGCTGCTGCAGATCGACGCGCCCGAGCTGCACGGCGATTGCTTCGGCAAGTCCTCTCTCGTCGCGCTCCGGCTGCTCGCACCGAAGGGGACGAGGGTCACGCTCGTCCGCGACCCCGCCCTCGATCAGGCAGACCGCTACGGACGGCTCCTGCGCTATGTCGTCGTCCACGGGACGAACGTCAACGTGGCGCTCGTCCGTGAGGGCGCTGCCTCGCCGTACTTCTTCCGCAACGAGCGGGGGCGCTACGCGGGCGCGCTGATGGCGGCGGTCGAGAAGGCCCGCGCGGCCGGCCTCGGCTACTGGGGCGCGTGCCCGCAGGCGAAGCTGAACACCGGCCTCGGCTCGATCACCGGCGCGGGCTGATCAGATCCCACCTACACCGTGCATGGCCAAGCCTCGCCCACTTCGAGCGCGTCGAGCACTACTTGTGACTGTTAGTCACTTGCGACCCTCGCTGCCACCTGGACGGCTGAGGTGACCGGCGCTTCGTCGGGTGGTCGTCGTTAGGGTGAACCGGATGACGCATTTCTGGCATCCGGTCGCGAACATGCACGCCGTCCAGGCGTCCGGTGAGCTGATCCTCGAGCGCGGCGAGGGTTGCCACCTCTGGGATGACCAGGGCAACCGGTACGTCGACTCGACCGCCGGGCTCTGGTACGCGAACGTCGGCTACGGCCGGGCCGAGATCGCGGACGCGGCGGCCGCCCAGATGCGAAAGCTCCACGCCTACTCGCACTACGGTGACCTGTCGAGCCGCCCTACCACCGACCTCGCCGACCGGATCTCCGCCATCGCGCCGATGGAGGATGCTGCCGTCTTCTTCACGAGTGGCGGCGGCGAGTCGATCGAGACCGTCGTCAAGCTCGTGCGCCGGTACTGGAGCCTGATGGACCAGCCGGAGCGTACAGTGATCATCTCGCGCGAGCGTGCCTACCACGGGCTCGCGGGCTACGGCACGAGCATCGTCGGCACCGAGGCCTTCAAGGAGGGCGTCGGGCCTCTCGCCGGTGGCACGGCCCGGGTTGCCTGGGACTCCATCGAGGCCCTCGAGCTCGCGATCGAGAGGATCGGCTCGGACCACGTGGCGGCGTTCTTCTGCGAGCCGATCATCGGCGCCGGCGGCATCCTGCTGCCGCCCGAGGGCTACCTCCGGGCCGTGCGCCAGATCTGCCGCGACCAGGGCGTGCTGTTCGTGGCCGACGAGGTGATCTGCGGCTACGGGCGCGTGGGCGACTGGTTCGCCTGCAGCCGTGCCGGCCTCGATCCGGACGCGGTGACGTTCGCCAAGGGGATCACCTCCGGCTACGTTCCGCTCGGCGGCGTCATCGTCGCGCGCACGATCCAGGAGCCGTTCTGGAACAGTCCCGCGGCGGGCGTCTGGCGCCATGGGTACACCTACTCGGGTCACGCGAGCGCAGCTGCTGCGGCCCACGTGAACCTGGACATCATCGAGCGCGAGGGTCTCCTTGCCCGCGGGCTCGCGCTCGAGACCGAGATCCCGGCTGCGCTCGCGCCGCTCCTCTCCCACGAGCTCGTGAGCGAGATCCGCGGCGGGCACGGCGCCGTGGCGGCCGTCCAGATCGACCCGGCCCTGCTCGCCGACGACCCGGGCCTCACCGACCGCGTCACGCTGAAGGCCCGCGACCACGGCGTCCTCACGCGCACGCTCGTCGGCGGCGGGCTGCAGATCTCGCCCCCACTCGTGATCACGCCTTCGGAGCTGGACGAGGTCGCCTCAGGCCTGGCCGGCGCGCTCGACGACGTCGCCGCTTCGCGCTAGCCGCAGGAACCGCGCCCACGGGAAGTCGGGGCCGGGGTCCCAGTGGTCGCTCTTGCGGAAGGCCGCGCTGACATCCGCGTGCCCGGTGATCCCACGCCTGCCCGCGACGAGATCGGCGGCCCTGAGGCGGCGGAACGGGATCCCGTGTCTCGCGCAGACCTCGGCCGTCAGCCCGGCCGCCCGCTCGACGACGGCGCGGCTGTAGGCGTCGTTCCACCCGAGCGCCCGCTGGCCGGCGAAGCCCGCGAGCTCGATCCCGATCGAGTTGGCGTTGCCTCCGCGTGCGTGCCACGCGATGTCCTCCTCGCGTACGCACTGGACGACGGTGTCCGCGTCGACGCAGTAGTGCGCCGAGACCTCGGAGGCAGGGTTCTCGAACCAGCGGGCGCACAGCTCGGCGGCACCGGTGCGCTCCGCGATCTCCATCGTGTGGATCACGATCACGCCGATCGACCGCCCATCGGCGGTGGTCAGATGCGGGCTCTCGACGAACGGATACGGCACACGCCCTCCCGGGAAACGGCGCCGCAGCCGACGCGAGCATACTGGTACAAGAGGCCCGATGAAACAACTCTGGGCGCCGTGGCGCCTCGCATACGTGCAGGAGGCGGGCGCCGCCGAGGAGTGCGTCTTCTGCCTCGAGGCCGCCGGCGAGCTCGGCAGCTCGAGCCTCGTCGTGCACCGGGGCGAGCGGACCATCGTCCTGCTGAACAAGTTCCCGTACTCCTCGGGGCATCTCATGGTCGCGCCCGTGCGCCACGCGCCCGCGCTCGGCGACCTCGACGCCGAGGAGGCGCGCGAGCTGCACGAGCTGACCGTGAA
>Ga0302322_100005219_pt1 | contig 11383 bp, 15 predicted proteins | sample Fen_T0_2_FD_203757 | JGI IMG/M metagenome (GOLD analysis project Ga0302322, IMG submission 203757) | Peat permafrost microbial communities from Stordalen Mire near Abisko, Sweden - Fen_T0_2 | ecosystem: Environmental > Terrestrial > Soil > Wetlands > Permafrost | place: Sweden: Abisko... | reverse complement strand
TGATTATCTATGGCGCATCCACCGAAGCGTTCCCGGCAAGGGCCGGATCGCTATTTTTAACCGCAGCCACTATGAAGATGTTTTGATTACACGCGTCCATAGTATGGTGTCAAAGGATGAGTGCGGGGAGCGCTATTCTCAAATTAATGATTTTGAGCGCATGTTGTCCGAAGAAGGCACGGTTATTTTAAAGTTCTTTTTGCATATTGATAAGGATGAACAAAAAAAGCGCTTGCAAGCGCGCTTGGATGATCCCCGGAAGCAATGGAAGTTTAGCGCTTCCGATGTGGCGGAGCGTAAATTCTGGGATGATTACGTAAGGGCTTACGAGGTTATGCTCGGCGCTACATCTACCGATTACGCGCCTTGGTATGTAATCCCGGCTGATAAAAAATGGTACCGTAATTTGTTGGTCGCTTCGATCATCGTCGATAAACTAAAAAGGCTGAATATGAAATACCCCAAACCCGCGCCGGGCTTAAGCGCCGGAAGGAGCAAGTAATCTGGACAACGATACCAACAAAGGAAAACTTTTGATTATTGACGATGAGCTGAATATTTGTAAGGCATTGCAGAAACTGCTCGGTGGCGCCGGCTATGAAGCCGATTATAAAACTTCCGGCCGGGAAGGGTTGGACGAAGCAAAGAAAAACCGGTATGACGTAGTTATCCTGGATTTGAAAATACCCGATTTAGATGGTATCGCTATTTTGAAAGAAATCAAAGCGGTTGACCGAAATTCCGTGGTGATTATCATTACCGCTTTTCCTTCCGGCCAGACGATCGATGAAGCGTTAAAGCTTCATGCTTACGATTATATTACTAAGCCTATCGAAACCGAGAAGATCCTTTTTGTGATTGAGCGGTCAGTTTCTTATCGGCGCTTGCTTTCAAACGTTAACAGGGGCTAGCGGCATCTTTATCCCTCTGCATTAATATTGGCTTATGCGCCTTATAATCGCTACGCGAAATAAAGGTAAAGTCCGGGAGATAAGCGAGATCCTGAAAGGTTTAAAACTTGCCGTAGTTTCTCTCGGTGATATCAGCTTTAAGTCCGATATCGAAGAGAATGGCAGAACTTTTTTCGCGAATGCCCGGAAGAAAGCCATAGCCGTTTCTAAAATTTACCGGAGCGATTATGTTGCCGGAGAAGATTCGGGGCTGGCGGTAGGTTATTTGAAAGGAAGGCCCGGCGTCCGTTCCCGGCGTTTCGCCGGTCCTTGCGCCGGCGATGAGGAAAATAACCTTAAGCTTTTAAGGGAATTAGACGGCGTAAGACAAAGCGGCCGGCGCGCTTCTTATTATTGCTGTGTCGTTCTTGCCCGCGGCGGTAAATTTATAAAAAAGTTTGAGGCGCGATTACCGGGGTTTATCGCCGGCCGGCCCCGAGGCAATAACGGTTTCGGCTATGACCCTATTTTTTACCTTCCTCAATATAAAAAAACAGCTGCCCAGATACCCTTGAAAGAAAAAAACAAAATCAGCCATCGCGCTAAAGTATTCGGGAAAGTTAAGCGGTACCTGTTAGAAAAAAAAACAATAAAACCAGATATTTTTTCAGCAAGCGGGGGTAAGTAGGGGCGATTCATGAATCGCCCCTACTATTTTTGTCGAATCTAGAATTTCAGATTTTGCCATTTTTGCAGATTAGAAAGGATCCAGCCGATAAGCAGCGAGCATTGGGCGAAAAAAGCGGTTTGCAGCATGTAAGGCATGCAGGTTTTTATAAATAAAAAGTTTGAGCCTTTCTTGGTCAAATCGAGGCCTAAACCTTCGAATCTCTTTTTGTAAGCGTAGAATATTACTAAAGAGAGGAAGATGAAAAATAAGAGTAACGCCGACATAGTGGTTATCATCCGATAGACAAGTATATTGACAGTCATAAGAATAGCGTTGATTATTCCCATAAAAATAATTTCCGGCCAGCCGCCTTTAAGCATCTTATTAAATTTCATGACTTCCCTGTCCTCCTTATTTGTTGCCGCATAAAAAATACTTGCCTGCCGGCTCGCCTCGCGGCGAAGCCGCGGGTAGGCAGGAAACCTATCCGCTTGCGCGGATAAAAACCCGCCTTAGATATAAACCTTTTTACCGAGTACATTATATATCTTTTTTTATAGTTTTCAATTTTTATTTTCGCAGCAAAAATAAAAATCATTCCCAACCGGAGCAAACGCCGGAATTTTTTCAGTTATACGGATGGGGCAAAAAGAAAGAAAAATGGTGAGGGGTGGGATACTGAGTAGGGGTGTTTAACCAAAAAAATCGGCCGTATTCTTAGGTTAAGGGGGTGATTTTTATTTTTTGCGCCGCAAAAAATGAAAATGCCGACAAGGGAACGAACTCGACTGCAACCCAGCCGCCATTGCGGCGATGAACTGCCTCACTTACCTTCTGGCGAGGTAACGGCTTGTTCCACCGCTTTAGGCCCGTTGGCTTTGCGACCCTAAGTTTTCACGAAGGTTTGCCCTCGTCGGCAATTAATATATACCATATTTCGCGGTAAATTGCAAGATTACCTATTTGACAAGTGTAATCTTTGGGGATTATAATATTATAGCCTATGATTATGTTTTTAACCAAAACGCTATCGATGAAACGCCGGTGGATGGTATTTTCCGGGTTAATTCTATTATGGATTTTTTTATCCGGCCAGGCGACGCTTTACAAGCGTTTTGCTTACGATCGCATAGGATTTTATTCCTCGCAAGTAGACGATGATATATATCGCGTTTCCTTCAGCGCGCCGGAAGAAGAAACATTCCGTAAACTCAGCGATTTTGTTTTGTTATGTTGCGCCGAAATGACGTTGGAGGCGGGCTATCGATATTTTGTTGTTAAGGAAAATTATTATAACGCAGATTCTTATGGCGTTGGGTTGCGCGAGAAGAATTTCAGTAATAAAGATAAAACCAGGTATAACGAGATATTTAAAGGCTATTTGCGCAAAACCCTTACTTACGTTATCCAATGTTTTGAAGATATTCCCGATGAGAAAACGTCGACTATTTACGATGCTGCGGTTACCGTTAAACAAATAAAAAAGGCTTATGGGATTAAAAAGTGAAGCTTTGTTGATTGAAGCCGGCGGGTTTTTACAAAACGGTACAAAGCGGAATCTCGCACTGTTTGTCGCCGGCGGACCGGCGCGGGGTAAAGCTATAATTTTTACCACGGCAAGCATCATGTTTTTTTGTTTTTCCTGCCATAGCTTTGCTGAGGAAAATAACGTGATTGTGGACAGGCTGATAAGCTCTACCTTTAAATCTCTGGCTAAAGCGTTTGTCGCGGTGCAGGATATTGCTAAATTAAAAAAAAATAATAAGGAAAAGTTGAATCGTATGTCTGACGATAGATTCAGAGAACATTATCGGAAAATTTGTGATTTGTTGCAAAAATTACCCGATAGCATCAAAAACGAATATGGAATTACGGAAAACATGACCAAGGGGCAAGTCATGGAAGCGATAGGTACATTAGATAAAAACAGGATTTACAAAATTATCGATGCAGTGCCTGATGGGGCGATCGGCGATCAGTTTCGGAAATATATTAATAAAAACGGGCAGCCGGGAAAGAACGTTAATCTACTTGAGCAAATTAATCAATTATGGAAGCAAATTGCCGGTAAAGTTTCCACCGGCAATTAATTTTTCTTGAGAACACGCCTGAAGCGTGTTACAATTTTTCAAGAAGTAAAGATTTGAAAACTCGCGCCTGTAGCTTCCTGCCCTTGGCGGGATTTCACTGGATAGGTAGATTAAGGTGCACAACAATCGGAGCTATCCAATTTCGCTACAGGCACTCGTTTACATTAATGAATGTTATTGAAGCGAAGGATTTTTAACAGCGCTTCGCGAAGCGAAGACCGGCTTTACGCTGTTAAAAATCTAAGGGGGTATGGGGGAAGTATTTCCCTTCGCTTATTCGATAGGTTTTCATTGCGGAGTAAAGCTTACAATAGGCGGAGGCGGCGCGGTAACGCGCCGGCAAGGCGGGGAATTGCGAAGAGAAAAACTAAGTCGCGTTTCGCGCGACCGCAATTTCCCCCATGTTTTCGGGGTAACAGCGAGCGAAGCGAGCGCCATAGGGGCAGAGCCCCTTTGGGGAATGAGCGTCACTCGATTAGAAAATTACTTAACGGATAAAAACAGCCTCTGTTCTTGTAAAAACTTTTTGGATTAATCAATTAGCGAATGACGCGCCTGTAGCTCAATTGGATAGAGTATCTGGCTACGAACCAGAGGGTTGCAAGTTCAATTCTTGCCAGGCGCGCGGTTTGTTTTCTGTACTGCCGTAGTGGTTTGTACAAACAAGCGTCATCGTTGTCCGTAAGCCTAATACATTCAAGGAACCGCGAATGAGAAAACTGTTGCCCTTCGGGCAACCGCGGTTGCTTGCCAGGCGCGCGGTTTGTTTTCTGTACTGCCGTAGTGGTTTGTACAAACAAGCGTCATCGTTGTCCATAAGCCTAATACATTCAGGGAACCGCTAACAAAAACTATGTTGTTTTTTTGAACAGCCGTAATTTCTGCCGGTTAAGGAGGACAGACGTTTATGAAAACCGTAGTTATTTATTATTCCCGCGGCGGGACGACCAAGAAAATGGCGGAAATCATCGCCGAAGAGCTAAAGTCTAAAAAAGTAAGTACCGATATATTTTCCGTAGAAGATATTTCCGCCGATAAGCTTCTTGATTATGACGGCATAGTTGTCGGCGGCCCGACCTATTACGGAACGTTGCCCTATCAGATTAAAAAACTTTTCGACGACAGTGTTAAATTCCACGGCAAGCTTGATGGAAAAGTGGGTATGGCTTTTTCTTCCAGCGCTAATATCGCCGGCGGCAATGAAACAACGGTTTTATCCATTCTGGAAGCGATGCTTATCCACGGGATGGTCATCCAGGGTGATCATAAGGGCGACCATTACGGCCCGGTAGCCGTGGGCAGTGTCGATAAACGCTGCGAAGAAAATTGCCGCCGGATGGCACAGAGATTTGCTAAACTTTTAAGTAAGATAATGATCGGCTAAGGTTAGGGCTAGGCTCTCCTTCGCTCTTCGAGCTTCAGAGAAGTCTCGCCGAAGCAATAGCGAAGGCGGAAAGCCGGTTTGGGTAAGGGCGATGGTTAAGGCTGGTACAAATTCAGCCCTAACCATAGTCCATACCGGCATCGTTACCCTTACCCTAACCGTTTTAATTAAAAATTATAGGGGATATCATGGCGCTGATGGTTATGGTGGCGATTCCCGAAAAAGAAGCGAAGGATATGGCGTTTTTTCTTTTAGAAAAGAAACTTTGCGCTTGCGTCAATATCGTGAAGGGCGCTGAATCTTTTTTTTGGTGGAAGGGTAAGATCGACGAAGCAAAGGAGTCGTTGCTGTTTATAAAAACCAAAGAATCGCTTTTTGGGCGGATACGAGAGGCGATTAAAGGAAAACATTCCTATACGGTTCCGGAGATAATCGCTTTTAAAATGGATGAGAGCAACAAAGAGTATATCGAGTGGTTGAATTTAGCCTGCGCTTCTTCGCTTTAGGATATCGGGGTATCAGGAAATCAGGATTTGGGGATTGGGAAATCAGGGGATTAGTATTTTTATCCCAATATCCCGATATTCCGATTTCCCAATCCCAATTGCCCGATATCCCAATATCCATAATTTAGTTTATGAATAACGCTATTCACCTCTTAGCGGGGTTAGAAAAAATTTTTATCGCTTCAAAACCTATGGGCCTGGCGGCGAGTTTTGCCGCCGGGTTTCTGGTAAGTTTTTCACCCTGCATCTATCCGTTGATACCGATAACGGTAAGCATTGTCGGGGCAGCGTCGGCTTCGACGCGTTCAAAAGGATTTATTTTGAGCGCGGTTTTTGTTTCAGGCATTTGCCTTACTTATACGGCATTAGGCGTTACGGCCGCGGCCATGGGGAAGATCTTCGGAGGTTTTTTTATCAACCCGGTTGCGTATCTGGCCTTGGGCGTTATTTTTTTATTTCTGGGTTTGAGCCTGATAGGAGTTTTTAAAAAAGATTTATTTTCCTTTTCTTTTAATTATAGCCCGGGCCGGGGTTTATTTTCGCTTTTTGTTCTCGGCTGCGTAAGCGGTTTGGCGATTATTCCCTGCAGCTATCCGGTGTTGGGCGCGATTCTAAGCCTGATCGCTTTAAAACGCGATATCGCTTATGGGGCAATTTCGCTTTTCCTGTTTTCCTTAGGGTACGGGACGATCCTTATAATTTTAGGGACATTTTCCTCACTGATCAGAAAATTACCCAAGCAAGGCGCCTGGCTTTTGATGGTGAAAAAAGGCATGGGCGTGGTTCTCATCATATTCGCGGGATATTTTTTTCTAAAGCTTAAAGAATCTTTATTACCTTAGGAAACCAAATCTATGAAGAAAACTATTTTATTTTTTTCGTTTCTTTTTTTAACGTCCGCATCTTTTGCCCGAGTGCCGTTGGTTAATTTTGATGGGCAACAGGTTTCTTACGATGAGTTGATCGCTAAACCAAAGACGGTCATTTTTTTATGGACGACGTGGTGCCCTTATTGCCGCGAGGAAATAGCGTACTTAAATAAAAATGATTCTTTGTATTCTGATATAGAGATTATTTATTGGAATGTGGGAGAAGATAAACTGAAAGTAGGCCGGGTGGTAAATGCTTTTAAAATTAAAGCTTCAATAACGAAAAATATCATTTTGGATATCGGGCGCGTCATTACCGATAAATTTCCCATCGTCGGTTTTCCGACCTTCCTTTTTTTCAAAAACGGGAAATTTGTCGCGTCGGAAAATTATCTGGATGAAGATTTGGCGAAAGATATTTTTGGGCCATCGGCGCGGGAAGCTCCGGAGGAGTAAGGCCTTGTTGAAAATTAACTTGGTCAATTCGACTACGGCTTCCTCCTTCACCCCCGCCATCCCATAGATGGCGAGGTCTCGCCAATTCGTTAAATGAATTGGCGGACTTCGGGCTTGATAACCCCTTGCGGGACAATTCAACTAAATTCTGCTTTCAGCAGAATAAGTTTCATTGTTCAACTAAGCCCGCCGAAATACGGCGAGGCAAGTTTCCCTGCCTGCCGGCAGGCAGGATTGCGGCCAAGTCTCATTGATTAAACCATAAACTGCAGGCCAGTTTCGTAGCCGTTGTCGGTTTTTTCCACTCTTAAGACTTTAGCTACGGTTTCGATGGGGATATTAGTCGTATTTTCTTGAATGGCAAAAGAGAGCCTGATTATTGTTCCTTCCGCCAGGTATTTATCGAGAATGGCGCACATGCCGCCTTCGCTGATGTTTTTGATGATCCCCGTTCCCCGCGGGTTGGCCAATACCTGATATTCTACGCCGGTTATATGCTTTTTTCGCGGGTATTTTCTTTTTTCCGGATGGTATTTACTGTCTTCCATATTAAGATATATTTTAACCAAAAAATACATTTGCGCAATGGTTTGTTAAGAAAATTCATTTGGCCTGCGGCTCGGAGAGTAAACCCCGTTAGATAACTTCGTTCTCTAACGGCATTATGCGACGGCGGCATTAAACCGCCGTCTGCTTCTGGATATATACCACCGACTCCATCGGCTTGTCCCGTTAGAAGCGTACTTCTAACGGGATGAACTTTCTCTAACGGGGTAAAATGCATTTTTTCCGGCCCGGGAGGCGAATACAATTTTATTGACGCAAAGCCTTTTTGGGTTTATCATATTTTTTACCTTGTTGATACTATAAATTGGGGTTAAGTGGGATTAAATAAATAATATTTAAACCAAATTCCCCCTTTGTTAACGTTTTAGGGTAATCCCTTACGGGACAATTCAATTATACCATGCTTCGCAGGGTAAGTTTCATTGCAAAACTGAGTTTTGATTTATGGGGCAAGTTTTATAGCGCGAATCCCTTCCGTGGGACTGTGGCGGGATAAGCCTGCTAAGGAAGTTTATGAATAGAAAATCGACGATAAAGGCGGCGGTGTTGGGCGCGACCGGATTTGCCGGCGAAAAACTCGTGGAGATCCTTTGCCGGCATCCGGCAATAGAGTTGACCGGCGCTTACGGAATCGAAGAGCCCAAACCTTTGAAAGATTACTATCCGCGGTTTAATAAAGTAGTCGGGCTTAGCTTAGAGCCGATTGTCGTAAGCGAGGTCAGCGCTAAGGCCGATGTGATATTTTTAGCCCTGCCGCATACGGTTTCTTTTAATTATGTCCCGCAATTTTTAGCCGCGGGTAAAATCGTGATCGATTTATCCGCGGATTATCGCTTGAAAGACGTGGCAGTTTATGAGAAATATTACGGCGTAACCCATAAAGATAAAAAGAATATCGCCGGCGCCGTATATGGTTTACCGGAGTTATACCGGGATAAGATAAAAAAAGCAAAGTTATTGGCTAATCCGGGCTGTTATCCTACGGTCAGCGCGTTAAGCGTGGCGCCGTTGATAAAAGAACAGCTGGCCGGCGATATCATTATCGACGCCAAATCGGGTATTACCGGAGCCGGCCGGAAAGCCAGCGTTGACCTTAACTATACGAGTATTAACGGTAATCTTTATGCTTATAAGCTTTTTAAGCACCAGCACTTACCGGAAATAATCCAGACCATCAGCGAGATTGCCGGCACTGAGATGGAAGTTGTCTTTACGCCTCACGTCGTGCCATTGGAGCAGGGTATTCTGGCTACGGTTTACGCTGATTTAAAGAAGAAATTAACCAAAGAAGAAATTATGACGATTTATGATAAGTTTTATAAAAACGAGCCGTTTGTGCGGGTATTACCGGGTTTGCCTAAACTGAAAGATGTCTTTAATACCAATTTTTGCGATATCGGTTTTGAGGTCGAAGGCAAAAAAATAATCATCGTTGCTGTGATTGATAATCTTGTTAAAGGCGCCGCGGGCCAGGCGGTGCAGAATATGAATATTATGTTGGGGATACCGGAAACAGCGGGGCTGTTATAAAAATGTTGAGCCGGTTAAGCCAGTTTAGCCAGTTGAGTCCGTTGCGCCGGTTGACGAAATCAACGGGCAAAACCGGCCTAACCGGCTAAACCGGCACAACTGGCTCAACGGACATAACGAAATATGAGCGCCATATTTGTTCCCAGGGGTTTTTTATTCGCCGGCATGTCCGCCGGTATCAAGAAGAGCGGCAAGAACGATTTAGGGCTGGTGGTCAGCGAAAAACCCCTGAATGCGGTTTGCTATTTTACTTCTAATTCATTTAAGGCGGCGCCGCTGTTAGATAGTATCGCTAAATTAAAGCGGACAAAATCGCTCATCAGCGCGATTCTGGTAAACAGCGGGAATGCCAATTGTTTTACCGGAAAAACCGGTGCCGCCGCCGTGAAAAAAGAATGTGCTTCTCTCGCCCGGCAGTTGGGTGTAAAAGATGAGTTGGTCCACGCTTCTTCGACCGGCATTATCAAAAAACCTTTGCCGGTGGAAAAGATAATCAAGGCGATACCGGAACTTGTAGCGAAACTGGGCCCGGATAATTTAGAAGTTTTCAACAGCGCGATTATGACTACCGACACTTTTCCCAAGATTGAATCAAAATGTATTACTATTGGGGGAAAACGTGTTACGATTTGCGGAGTCGCCAAGGGCGCCGGTATGATTTGGCCGCAGGTCAAATTTCAGGCTACCATGCTTTCTTATGTTTTTAGCGATGTTAACATAGCTAAAAACATTTTGCAAAAAATAACCAAAGAAATTATCGAAAAAACCTTTAATTCCGTTACTGTGGACGGCTGTACTTCAACCAACGATTCGGTATTTTTTTTAACCAGCGCTAAGGCCGGCAGCAAAACGATTACGCGGGAAGATAAAGACTGTAAGTTATTTAAAGAAGCGCTGGCCGCGGTTTGTCTTAATCTGGCCCAAAAAATCGCCCGGGACGGTGAAGGGGCGACAAAATTGATTGAAATTACCGTAAAGGGTGCGAGTTCGCCGGCACAGGCCAAAGAGGCGGGTTTAGCCATTGCCAACTCTTTTTTATTTAAAACCGCTGTCCATGGCGCCAATAAGAATATCGGCCGTATCGCGCAAGCTCTCGGCCAGGCGCATATTATTGACAGTAATGACGATATCGTAATATCTTGCAATGATTTAAAATCCAAAGATGTTAAATTTATCGTGGATTTAAAAAAAGGAAGAGCCGATTGGACAGTTTATACTTGCGATATCAGCGAAAACTATGTTAAGATAAACGCCGAATACAATTAATCAAAAAATGTCCGTCTCTGGGCAGGCATTTTTTTGATTAAAAATGAAAAATTCCGCCGTTTTTTATAATTTTTTATTTATTGATTTGTTGTTTTAAACCGGTAAATAAATACGAATATTGTAGGGGCGCGGTAACCGCGCCCGATAATATTATGATTATTGATATTATCATTCGGGCGGGGAGACCCCGCCCCTACAATATTCATTTTAAAAACACATTAGGCGGAATTTTTTCCCAGACTTATTTTTTGCGAAGCAAAAAATAAATAAGATATTTTTTTACGGAGTAAAAAAATATATGGAAGAAGCAATCAAAAAAGCAGATGTATTAATCGAAGCGCTGCCCTATATCAAAGATTTTCGCGACAAGACTTTTGTTGTTAAATATGGCGGTTCGATTTTATCCGAAGACCTAATACGTAAATCAGTGCTCGAGGATATTGTTTTTTTACATTTTATGGGGATAGACGTAGTTTTGGTCCATGGCGGCGGGCCGAATATCACCGCCCGGCTGAAATCCGCTAATATCCCATCGGAGTTTTTTCAAGGGGTAAGAATTACCGACTTGAAGACTCTGGAGATCGTCGAACAGGAACTCGGCGAATTGAATCGATTGCTTAAGGAAGAAATAACCGAACATTTGGTTAAGGCCATAGGCCTAGAGGGAAAAGATAATATTGTTTTTGTGAAAAAGAAAGAAGCAGAAATTGACCTCGGGTTGGTTGGTGAGGTGGTAGAAATTAACCATGGATATTTAAAAAAACTCATTCATGATAATCATCTGGTGGTCCTTTCGCCTACTGGCATCGATAAAAAAACCGGGACGATTTATAATGTTAACGCTGATGAGGTGGCGGCGTTCGTCGCGGGAGCCTTAAGCGCGGAAAAATTTGTCTTTCTTACCGATGTCAAGGGGGTTTTGCGTAATCCCAAAGACTCTACGACGTTAATTTCCAGTATGAAAAAGAGTGACGTCGATCATCTTATGAAAGAAGGAATAATCACCGGCGGGATGATTCCTAAGGTTAAGGCTTGTACCGGCGCTTTGGAGAAAGGCGTAAAAAAGGTACATATCGTTGACGCCAAAATTCCCCATGCGATGCTGTTGGAGATTTTTACCGATAAGGGCGTGGGGACGGAGATTATAAATTAAAA
>Ga0302322_100005218_pt1 | contig 11384 bp, 4 predicted proteins | sample Fen_T0_2_FD_203757 | JGI IMG/M metagenome (GOLD analysis project Ga0302322, IMG submission 203757) | Peat permafrost microbial communities from Stordalen Mire near Abisko, Sweden - Fen_T0_2 | ecosystem: Environmental > Terrestrial > Soil > Wetlands > Permafrost | place: Sweden: Abisko... | reverse complement strand
ATTCGCAATTGCCAACGCCCATGCTGGGCGCATTCGAGAGCTTGTGCTGGGCTTGAACGAGACTCTCACCGGAAGCCGCGTATTGCGCGGAATGATCGCCATCGGCGGCGTGCGCAGGGACTGGCACCAACATCAGATCGAAGTCATCGAGAAAGCACTTAAAGTCGTGGAGCGCGAGTTCCGCGATCTGGTGGCGATTATTCAGACCTCTGATTCCACCCGCGACCGTCTGGAGCACACCGGAATCCTGCGCCCGGACAAAGCGCAAACGCTGGGAATTGTCGGCGTGGCAGGGCGCGCATCCGGAGTAGATCGCGATATCCGGCGCGATCATCCCTATGAGGCTTACAGCCAGCTTCCTTTCAAGGTCCCCGTCTACCAGGCGGGAGATGTGCGCCACCGCATGCAGGTCCGCATCGACGAAGTGGGCGAGTCGATTCAGTTGATTCGCGCTGCTGTTGCCGGTTTGCCGGAGGGTTCGCATCGCGCTCCAGCTCAGCCTATACCGCCGGGCCGCTGCGCGCTGAGCGCTGTCGAGGGCTGGCGAGGCGAGATCGTGCACTGGGTCAGGACAGGCGAAGGCAATCGCATGGAACGCTGCAAGGTCAAAGACCCCTCCATCAACAACTGGCCAGCCATCGTGGAAGCGGTCGAAGGCAATATCATCGCGGATTTTCCAGTGATCAACAAGAGTTTCAATTTGTCTTACTCAGGAACAGATCGGTAGCGCGATGTTCAAGATCCTCCAAAAATCGTTTGACGTTGGCACGGCGACGGCTGGTTATCCTCTCGTCGCGCCGCGTTTGGCCGAACAGTTCCGCGGATGCCCGGAGTTCGACTTTGAGGCCTGGAGCGATGCGCGCCCCGCAGCCGAAGCCTGTCCCACTGGGGCCATTGCCCTCCGCGACTCCAACGGCACGCGGCAAGTCACCGTGGATTATGGCCGCTGCATCTTCTGCGGCGAATGCGAGGCGGCTTCCGTCGACGGAGCAGTGCGCATGACGCGTAACTTCGAGCTTGCGGCTGCCGATCGTCGCGACCTGGTTCAGATTGCCGAGTACGCTCTCCACTCCGATGGCACCAATGCTGAACTGCTATCGTCAACCAGCGGTTCAGGCGCCGAAGAGCCCGATAGGCGAATCGCGGATGCAATCCAGAATCTGCTCGGCCGGTCGTTGTCGATTCGTCAAGTGGATGCGGGCTCGTGCAACGGCTGTGAGCAGGAGATCGTCGCGCTCAACAATCCGGTGCACGACATCGAGCGCTTCGGCATTCACTTCGTCGCATCGCCGCGTCACGCTGATATGCTGCTGGTCACGGGACCTGTCACTCGCAACATGGAACTTGCTTTGCGCAAGACCTGGGCAGCCACGCCGGATCCGAAGGTCGTGGTTGCGGTCGGCGCCTGCGGTATCAGCGGAGGCATCTTCGGAAGCAACTACGCATCGCTGGGCGGGGTCGATGCGGTCATTCCCGTTGATGTCTACATCCCCGGTTGTCCGCCTCGGCCGGAAGCGCTGCTGCACGGCATCCTGCTGGCATTGGGCAAAACACGGCAACGAGCACGCACCCATCCGTTCAAATGATTCTCACGCAAGACTGCCGTCGACACTACCACGAGATTCGATCGCATAAACGACAAAGCACGACACGATCCTTGCGGACTTTCACCGCTCCTTGGATAAGGAACGATAAATGCCGATGTGGCCGGGAGGGATCTGCCTGTTAATCCACATTCAACGTCGCAATGGACGCCGAAGGCGACCGATCTGATCCGAATGTCGAGGTGTTCATCCTGCTTCCCCCAAGCTGTAAGGAGGCCGCGTGGTAAGGCGTCCGTCCTCAACTGGGCCACCCACAGTGAAATGGTAGAAGCTCTGCCAATCGCGCGAAGAGATGCCGAACACTTCGTGAACCGCATCATCGAAGTAGCAGCCGATCCCAGTCGCCCGAATCCCCGCCTCTTCCGCCTCGAGGTACAGTACCTGGCCCACAAGTCCAGCCTCCCAGAAGAGATTTCGGTAGAAGCCGGCACCATAGAGAACCAAACTGTCCATGTATTCGGCGATCATCCCAAGACTGAAGGCCCCGTCCCCCGCAATGTCCTGACCGCAGGAGACGCTCGCGGCCAGAGTACGGCAGTCCCCCTCTTCTAGCAAGTAGAGTGGAAGTCCATGCGGACATGACGAAGGGCGTTGCCACAGGAACCCAGGCTGCATCGCTTTCTGGAGCGTCTCGACCTTCTCCGGATCACGAGCGAGCAAGTAGAGGCCTGGATTTAGGCCGTTCACACGGTGCACAAATAGGCCCAAGTGAATGCGTGGGCGCCAGTGCAGGGCGTCCCATGGCATGGACTGGCCGTCTCGAGTGGGCACGAGACGGGCCAACATCCGAAAGAAGGTCGCCGCAGGAATCGCGGTGCGCCCGTCCATGCTCACGGCACTTCTGCGGCCAAGGATGACCCTTTCCGCAGTGAAGGTTCCAGACCGAACAGGCGCCCCGAAGAGCTCCTCCTCCGAAGGGAACCTGGAGAACTCTTCGTCGGCCGTAGTCCTCGGATTCGTAGTGGCGACAGCCACCTGCTCGATTACTGGCCAATCGATGCCGTGCTCAGGACTCAGTGCGTTGGCCGTGCCGAACCATCGAGAAGTGGCCACCTGGGATACCAATTCTTTGGGCAGGCAGAGGCTCCGGTCGCTGGCCCATTTCTCCCTCACCACAAGCGCGACGAGTTCAGGATGCTCGCGCTCCGCGCCTGCGTAGTGGCCCTCGTGGTCGAGTCCTAGAAGTTGTGAGATTTCCGTGCTACCCACACGGTCGAGGAGGAGGAGTTTCCACCCGAGGGCGGCCGCCGCGAATCGCATCGTCCCCAGCGCGTGGCCAACATCGTGTTGGCAGTACCGGAACGCACGCTCGCCATACTTCCAGGCCTCCCGCCAGAGAATGGACGACAGCCCCACGAGGAATGAGCCCTCAGGAAACGCTGCCGTCAAGGCCGCCCAAACCGACGGGTCAAAGTCCGCTCGAAGCTCCAGACCGTGCTCCTTTGGTGCATAGTGGTACACACCGGGACGGTCGTGGATGAGGTCCAAAGACGGCAAGAGCACGTATCCCTCAGTCGGGTGCAGGTTCCCGCTCGACGGATTGGAACGCAGAGACCATTTAGTTCCCTCGAACTGCTTCCAGGCTGTTAGCGAGAATGAATAGCGCAAGAAGAGTGAGATGGAGTCGACCGAAAGCGGAGCCGGCACCGCGCTGTCCGCAACGTAGAGCTGCCAGTACGGAAGCGCTCTCCCCGCGTCGGGTATAGGAAGGCGAACCAGCGGTGCTCCGTGGTAACGACGGAACGGATCTGGTTGTTTAGCCCAATCCAGGTATCCAAGCGAAGCGGCGTAGCGGTGGTAATGGTGCTTCGTTCTCTCGTGGTAAGCCACCACGACTTGCTCGGCCGCAAGGTCGAGGTCGTCCCCGTCCGTCTTCAGCGCAGGATCTGGCGCAGTATTTGGTTCCATGACCATCGTTGCCTTCCTCTCCCGTGTGGGAAAATGCCGCGTACATTTGAAGGTCGACACGGAGCGGCGGGGAACTCGTGGCAAGATCTACCGGACGCTTTGGGAGTACAACCCCAGGATCCAATCCACTCTCGAGAGGTCTCTGTCAGTGCTTGCAGGACAGATTCAGCGTAACAAAAGACGGCGAACCCTGGCCGAATTAAGGGGAGTAATCCGGCTGCGGACGCAAATCATTAGATTCCCGCTCAGTTTACAGAGCATCCGATTTCCCTGTAAAAGGCTTGGATTCTTAGCTGTTTTCGCGTGGGGATTTCCGCTCACTCTATCGCACTGCTTGTTGGACCTCGACACTCATGGGCGGCCAAAAGATCCATCATCCTCATGCGAGTTGGTCGACTCTTTTGGGATCGCTCGGGCCCATTGCACTGATTCTGACGGCGTCGGGAATCACATTCGGCATCGTAAAGTCGGCTGACTGAAGAATCACCACGATGAACGGAGTCTAGGCTCCAACTCAGGCACTTTGCTCTGTTTTGGGAGCAGCGGTGTTGATATTTTGTGAGCCTTGTTGAAGTCCGTTGTTGCAGTAGGCGTAATCCCACCATCTGATCATCTGCCCACCGTGTGCCGGGTTAAGGCATTCTGCCCAGTGTCCTTCCTATTTCCTTCGTCCGGATCGCAGCCCGCCCCCCGATCAGGAGGAACCTATCCGCCGAAAACTGCTCGAATACCTCTTCTCTCGTTCAAGTTCGCGGACTACAGACGCATGGGAACAGTTAATGACTGCTCAAGCTGGGAGGCCACTTGATCCTGAATACGATCTGCCTGGTCTGACCGTCGGCAGAATCCTCGAGTTATCAACGGCGGGTCAATGGTGGTAGATCAGTGAGCAGGCTCGGCCACAACTTCAATGGCATTGACAAGCGGATAGTTGACCTCGGGGATGAAGGAAAGTTCGATCCTGCCTTGAGCTGTTGCCTGGACATTGTCAAACGTCTTCACGACAGGGTTCGCTCCACCTTCCGCCATGATGTCGAAGTTCTTCAGGATCATGTTTCCATTGCATGAAACATCGAAGACCCGGCTACCCGGCCCCCCGGTTGCGGAATTCTGCTTGCCGAACCAGGGTTCGAAGAAAAACAACGTGACACGGTACTTGGCAAGCGGCACTGCTGGAATGTCATAACGAAAGCGCCCGACCCGATTGTAGCTAAAGACACTGTTCTTGGCGGTCTTTGTCAAATCGGGGAATTGCCCCCTTCGCCCTCCGGTGAAGTAGCGATCGGAGAGCCACACGTTGTTGGCGGAGTCCGTAATGGAAACCGGATTGGCGGTGATGCGGACCGGCAGCAAAGCTTCGGAATCGGCAGGCAGAATTTCGACTGCGTCCAGTAACGAGACCTCGCTGGTGTAGTCGAGATGGATTGCGCCATCCGTCTCGGGACGAATCCCGGTCAGAACCATAGAGGTTGCAATCCCGTCTCCACCCGCATGGTCGACGACATCGAAACTGTTTTCGGCTCGCGCATTAATGGAGACCAACGCTGGTCTGGTTGCAGTCTGCAGGTCAGTAGTCTCGGCAAAGTGGAAGTGGACCTCGTAGTTGCCGGGCTTGACGGGGAAGATGCAATGGGCGATTCCACGAACGCCGCCCAGGTATATATAAGGGTCCTCCGTTCCTGCGATTTTCTGAGCAGGAACTGTGACGCTGTCCCCGCTTGAGCAGTACCTGTCAGGCGTCCATGAGAATCCGGAGTGATCGACATAGGGTCGGCGGCCGGTTCCCAGGAGAGCCCGGATAGTGTTTTTTGGCTGCGGCAAGGCTGCCAGCGAGTCCTTGGCTGGAGTCGCGGGCAGCTTGGTAGTATCGCGACGCAAAAAAAGAACCAAGCCAATCACGAGGACAAGCGCTGCAAAAAAGGCTGCTGGCACAAGCCATCGCGGGTTGTTCCAAGGAAGGCGCGCGAGCAGAGCAGAACTGGCGCTCGCCAATCCCTGTTCTGGCTTAGGCTTGCCCGCCGGCCGTTCGCCAGCTCTGTTTAAAGCTGCGGCATCACTGCTGTGGATAAAGGAGGGCACATAACCGCCGCTCGGGATCAGGATATGCACGGGGCGGTCTTTGCCGACCGTCTGATAAACATCCTGCAGACGCTTGCGCAGAGAATGAGCAACGACCCGGACGATCGTGTCGTACTGCGGGTCGAAATCGCTGCGCCGCCCCAGCGCTTCGGTCGCGATTCCATGTTCGTGGATCTGCTCTTCCTGGCCCAGAAAGTGCTTCTCGCAAACGTAGGCGAGCATGCGGGCAAGATTGCTGGATCGGCCAAGCACGCTGGAGTTCAGCAGCCAGTTCAGCTCGTCTCTTTCAGCCTCCAGCCTGTTCTCCAGCTCGTGCATCGACGCACCAAATCTCCGGTTCGATCTGATTTTTGTGCTTTTCCAGCTACCCGGAAATATACCACCTGGGGAGAATTCCCAGTTATGCAACCTCTCCCATTTCCCCTGTTTAGGCTTTCGTTAACGGTGAAAGGCGACCAGCTAAGTGATAGATTAACCGGGAGATGGGAGGGATATTAACAAAGTTAATGCTCGATAGGGACGCCCTTAACCACGCTGCAAATTCATTCTTTTCATCGTGTTTCCCGCGCGGCCAGGATTCACGTCGCCCTTTGCATTTGTTCACTTTCAATTTACGTGACAGACCAGGACCTGGTTGGTACTTTTCCTCATAACATTCAAGACCCACGACCTCAGTGCGCCAATTCGCTGTCTGCGGGTTGGGTAATTCTGGATAGCACACGAGGAGAGCGGGGCGCGAATCGCTCAACACTCTGGAGGCTTCAAAAATGAACACACCCAATTGGGCAAGATCCTCGCGGCACAGTGCGAGCGCGCGAATTTTCGCAGCGCTCGTCTTCATTCTCACCGCCGGCATGGTCGCGCTTGGACAGCAAACTACAGGATCTATTATTGGTGACGTGATGGACCAGCAGGGCGCGGTGGTCAACACGGCCAAGGTCAAGGCAACCAACGTAAATACGGGGTTCACGCGCACAGTACAGGTAAACGGATATGGCCAGTTCCGCATCGATTACCTGCCCGTCGGCAAGTACACCGTGCAGGCGGAAGCTGGCGGCTTTGAGCGCTATGTGCAAGAGAACCTGACCCTCAACGTTGACCAGACACTGTCGCTTGACCTCAAGCTGGTAGTGGGCGCGCAGAATGAGACCGTGACAGTCACCGAGGCTCCCCCGCAGATCAATACGACCGACGCAGTATTGGGCCGGACCATTGAAGCGGAAGAGATCCTCGGCCTGCCTCTGGTCAATCGCAATGTCTACTCCGAGCTTTCCCTCACGCCGGGCGTGATGGCCAATAACCAAAGCCCCACCACGAACCCCACCGGCGCCCCCCAAATGACGGTCGGCATTGCGTCCACGGCAGTCCAGGTCAATGGCTCGCTCGACTCCGGCAACGGAACCGTCGCATTTTATCTGGATGGCGGCAAAAACATTACGGGTATGCGCAACTACGGCAACCCGGCGCCCAACCCGGACGCAATCGAAGAGTTCCGCGTAGAGACCAGCGCATTTTCGGCGCAATACGGCCAATTCTCTGCCGCTGTGGTTTCCGTGATCACAAAGTCGGGAACAAACAAGTTTCATGGCGGATTGTTCGAGTTCAACCGCAACACCGCTTTCAACGCCTGGCAGTGGCATCCGGCGGCAGGCGCCATCAAGGCGCCCTACCATCGCAACAACTTTGGCGGAACCTTTGGCGGCCCCATCAAGCACGACAAGGCGTTCATCTTCGGCAGCTATGCCGGTCTGCGTCAAGTGCAAGGCGCCGTGGTCTCAGGCGCAGTTGTACCGACGGCTGCCGAGCGTCTGGGCGACTTTACCGCGGACACGACCCTGACCACCCTCGTTTACCTTCCAGGCACCGCGCACATTGCCGCGAACCTGGCGAATGGAGCAAATGCCGGCCCCGGTTGCCAGCCCGCAGCTATTGGCCCTGCTACCGCGGGATATTGCATGCCGGCCAGCCTTCTGGACCCAACCGCTGCAAATTTCTTGAACGTTAAAAACACAATCGGTGTCTCCGTCCCGTTGCCGAACGGCGCCCAGGTTACAAAAACCGGCGGCGGGCAATACAGCACCATCTACGTCACTCCGACAGACGAAGACGAATTCCTGGGAAAGTTTGACCAGAACATCGGCGACAAAGACCACCTGTCAGCGACCTACTTTTATTCCAATACGAAGTCAACTCCCAGCGGAGGCGGTAACATCCTTTGGACCGGAAACCGGTCGAAATCCGTTCAGATGAATGCCAACATCAGTGACGTTCACTCGTTCAGCCCAAACACAGCCAATCAGGCTTGGGTAACATTCACACGGGCCATGGGCGGACGCGTTCTCATCCCTGTCACCGGCCCCGGCGACCAAACCCTCGCCAGTTTCGGCTCGAACTTCCAAATCCAGGGACCGGCCGGACTGCCCTATCTGACCGGTGCCGGCTTTCAAACGGGAAACCCAAACGCCGGCCCGGTCACGGGTTCCGACAATTATGAGTTGCGTGACATAGTTACCCAGACCAAGGGCAAGCACAACCTATCCCTTGGCGCTGAGTTCGCTCTCGACAAGACCATGTTCCTTGCCAATCTGAATAATTATGGCGACGTGACCTTCTCGACTTCCGCGCCCACCAGCACGGGAGTTACGATTGCGGACTTTCTCACCGGCCAAATCAGCAACTTCGAGCAGGACACAACTTATACCACGCATCTGAGCACGTGGCACTTCGCGCCGTTTGCGCAGGACAACTACCGCGTCACACCCCGTTTGACGCTTAACCTTGGACTCCGTTGGGACATCGATACGCCCCCTGTCGACGCTCATGACAGGACGGCGTCGTTTGTTCCCAACCAGCAATCCACTGTGACTCCGGCCGCGCCGAAAGGCATGCTATTTCCAGGGGACTCCGGCATTGGTCGCGGCATCATCAGCACGCAGTTCGGCCACATTTCGCCTCGCGTTGGTGTTGCGTGGGATCCGTTTGGGGATGGCAAGACCTCAGTGCGCGCCGCAGCGGGCATCTTCTTCGGACTTCCAAGCGGCAATGAGTGGAACCAGCCCGGCAACGCCATGCCGTTCTCCATTCGCAACAGCTTTGGCTCGGAAACGTCGCTTACCAGCATTTACAACGTCGGTTTCCCAAGCACCGCTCCCGGTGGCGGCATCTTCCCGTACACCTATACGCCGTCCGCTCCGAAATTCTACCCGAGCCAAGGCATTGAAGCCATCCCGCCGGGATTTAAGTATTCGTCGGTCTATCAGTTCAACCTGAGCGTGCAGCGGCAACTGCCTTTCAGGGTAAGCCTGACGGCAGCTTATGTAGGCACCCTTGGCCGTCATTTGTCGTCCTTCCTCGACGCCAACTACGCGCCTTACTCACTTGTCAACTCTTCGGGCGGCCCGTTAGTCGGCGCTCTCAGCACATCGGCGGCAAGCCAGGAGCAACGCCGTCAATACGATGCCGGCATCAACCTTACGCCCGGCACCCTGGGTGGGATTACCTACCTGATCTCAGATCAGACCTCCAACTATAACGGGCTTCAAGTCTCGGCGACCAAGACGATGGCGCACGGATTCTCACTGGGCGGATTCTTTGTCTGGAGCCGCGCGCTGGAAAGCTCGAACATGGTGGAGAATGGCGGGATGAATAATCAGGATCCCGGCGTGATGGGCAAGCCCTTCACCGCGACCAACAACTTGATGGGCGCGATTGGCGGAGGCCTTCAGGAAGAAAAGGGCCTGATGGACCAAAACCATAACATCAATGCGGTCATCAACGGTATGTGGAAGATCGACTACTACCGCGGATCAAACAAGGTCGTCAAGGGATTGGCCAACGGCTGGACAATCTCGTCGGTCGCCTATTTTGTCAGCGGCGGGCCGTTCACAGTGAACACGGGATCCAACAAGAACTTCGATACCGCCGGCCAGAGCCGCCCCAACGCGGTTCCTGACAAAAGCCCCAAACTCGATCCACACCGCTGCCGTGTTTGTAGTGACCCCAATAGTGTGTTGAAGGCCTGGTTCGACAACACGGCTTTCACGGCCAACGGGCCTGGAAAACCCGGGGGCATCGGCCCTGGCGGCGCAGACGGCAACGTGGGACGCGACAGCCTGATCGGACCAGGTCTCAAGGATATGGATATGAGCCTGCTGCGCGACGTTCGATTCGAGCGGGGACTGGTCTTCCAGTTCCGCGCCGAAATTACCAACGTCATGAACTGGGTGAATCTCAGCAACCCGAACGCCGGGAACATCACGGCGGGCAATCAGGGCACCATCACCTCAGCCACCGCCACCCAGCGCGTGATTCAGTTGGGCGGGCGGCTAACCTTCTAACTGTATTCTGATCTTTCACCGGGCCGGCGGGCGAGCAATAACCCACCGGCCCAACCTTACTGAGAGGCTGGAGGATTTTTTTCGTGAAATACGCATCCTGGACCCGATGCACGATTGCAATCATCGCTCTTTCAATTCTGGGAAGCATCCCGGCAAATGCGCAGTCAGTTCCAACGGTTCTGGCCGACGTGGATCACCGCCAAAGCATGAGTCTGAATGGCGATTGGCACATAATGATCGATCCCTATTCCGACGGCTTATTCACGTTTCATCGTGAAGTGCGTCAGGACGGGTATATTTTGAACGAAGCTCCGACCGCTGGAAACAACAAGCTGGTGGAGTACGACTTCAGCAAATCGCCCACGCTCAAAGTGCCCGGCGACTGGAATACCCAGCGCGAAGCCCTGTTTAATTACGAAGGGGTGATGTGGTATCAGCGGGACTTCGACTACCAGCCTCGCGAGCATCACCGAGTCTTTTTTCACATAGGCGCGGCAAATTATAAAGCCATCCTTTCGGTCAACGGAAAGCTGGTATGCGAACACGAAGGCGGCTTCACTCCATTCGATTGCGAAGTGACCAAACTGCTGCACCCGGGAAAGAACTTCACCGTGATCGCGGTCGACGATACAAGGCAGGCAGATGGCGTTCCAACTTTGAATACGGATTGGTATAACTATGGCGGACTCACCCGGGACGTGTCGCTTGTTGAGGTGCCGGAGAGTTTCATCGACGAGTATGACCTGCACCTGAATCCTGCTCGTACAGCGGTCGAAGGCTGGGTCCATCTTCAGGACGCCGCTCCTGGCGCGACCGCGAGCGTTTCCATCCCTGAGCTCAAGTTGGAAGCAGATGGTGTGGTGGACAGCCAGGGCCGTGTATCCATCAAGCTCAACGCTGCCGGGATGCAGTTCTGGTCCCCAGAGCAGCCGAAATTGTATCGGGTGACACTGAAATCCGGCGCCGATGCGCTGGAAGATGAGATGGGCTTCCGAACGGTTGAAGTCAGCGGCACGAAGATTCTGTTAAATGGAAAGCCGATCTTTCTGCGGGGAATCTCGATCCATGCCGAGGCTCCTTATCGCAGCGGACGAGCCGACAACGATGAAGACGTGGCGACGTTGCTTGGATGGGCGCGCGAGCTTGGCTGCAACTATGTCAGGCTGGCGCATTACCCACACGATCAGCGCATGACCCGCGCTGCCGATCGAATGGGAATCGTCGTATGGTCTGAGATTCCTGTCTATTGGGCGGAGCACTTCGGAGATCCTGCGGTTCTGAGCAAGGCTGAGCAGCAGTTAAGCGAAGAGATTCGCCGCGATCGTGACAGAGCTTCCATTCTCCTGTGGTCGATCGCAAATGAAACGCCAAATACGCCGGAGCGAACGCAGTTTTTGAAGACCCTGGCAGGAGACGTGCGCAAACTGGATTCGACGCGTCTGGTGACGGCGGCTCT
>Ga0302322_100005217_pt1 | contig 11384 bp, 8 predicted proteins | sample Fen_T0_2_FD_203757 | JGI IMG/M metagenome (GOLD analysis project Ga0302322, IMG submission 203757) | Peat permafrost microbial communities from Stordalen Mire near Abisko, Sweden - Fen_T0_2 | ecosystem: Environmental > Terrestrial > Soil > Wetlands > Permafrost | place: Sweden: Abisko... | reverse complement strand
CATACCAGTCGCCTAAACCGTGCGAGAGTATATGTTTATCGGACATTCCATTCAGATAATTTAAATATATTTTCATCATCGGATAAGCTTTTCTGATGGCTTCTATGTCTCCATACCATTGATACATATCCCACGGCAGGATGATACAGGCACTTCCCCATTCAGGTGAATCGCGGAACCCTTCAACAAATGGCACATATTCCGGTGCTATGTCCGGAACAAGTCCGTTTTCAAGTTGTGCTTCCATCATATCATCGATAACCTTATTGTAAAGATTATGAATGTCATAAATAAATTTGATGGAATTACCCATCAGGTGACTCTGTTCAAGCCAGCCAAGCTTTTCGCGGGTTGGGCAGTCTGTTGCTACGCTGACCAGATTACTTTTTATCGACCATTTGATAAGCTCATATATTGAATTGAAGAGTTCATTTGAACATTTAAAACTACCGGTTTCCGGCGAGGAATTCCTTGTATGTAAAAAATGTAATTCATTTATTACCGGAAGATTCCCCTGATTGGGATATAAATTGGGAACTGCCCCGCTTACCTGCACATACCTGAATCCATAATAGGTAAAACAAGGCATCCAGATCTCTTCATTTTCACCTTTTAAAATATAGGAGAAATAAAATGGTTTGCCGGTAGCCTCCTGAGTGACAAGTGAATCATCTCCAAGAAGTTCACCTGGAGTGAAACGGATTTCCTGCCCCTTTCTTCCTTTGATTTTTACTTTGATTATCCCGGATGCATTCTGCCAGAAATCGTAAATAAACACACTGTCTTTTCCGGAGTATATTTTTTTATAATCCAGAATTTCAGAAACCTTAACCGGGTAATCTGTCTCAGGTCTTAGAATTCCGGCAGGCTCTTTTACCAGCAGGACATTTTTCCAGGAATCGTCTTTAAAGCCAGGCGTATCCCAGCCATTCTGTTCCAGATTTGCATTATAATCCTCTCCGCCATAGATACTTGTAAATGTAACAGGGGAAGGAGATGTTCTCCACGATTCATCACTTACTACAACATCTTTCGAGCCATCATTGTATTGAATTTCCAGCTTGAGTATCATTTTCGGAGCTCCATAAGCTATGACAAGTTTTCTGTAACGCTCCCTGTTAATATTATAGAACCCGTTTCCTACTATGGCACCGATAGAATTCAATCCTTGTTTCAGGTCTTCAGTTACCTCATAAGTATTGTAAAAACAGCTCTTCCGGTAATCCGACCAGCCAGGCGACAAAAAACGATCACCGATTTTATTTCCATTAATGTATAATTCATACTGGCCAAGCCCGCTAACGAATGCATATGCCCTGGCGATCTTCTTTTCAACCTTAAATTCTTTCCTGAAATATGGTACTGTTGTTCTTTTTTTAGCAACAAGTCCAAGATTATCACCATTGCCATGAACTCCTGGTACCAGTAATAATGAATCAGGTATTTCTTCAAAACCTATCCATCGTGCATTATTCCAATCTTTTTTTTCAAATAATCCCGTGACAAATTTCCCTGTTTTGCTCCATTGTGATGGTTTGTCATCCCCATCCCATACCCGTACTCTCCAGAAATACTCTACTGCGCTTGCCAGAACAGATCCTCGGTATTGAATCCATGATGATTCTTCAGAAAGGGTCTTCCCTGAATCCCAGATTGTATTGGGATTGGTTTTAACTAATTCACTGTCCGACCCAACTAATATCTGGTAAGCAGTTTGAATTTGTCCACGCTGAGAAGTTGTAAGTATCCAGCTGAAATCCGGAACCGGACCTGCTCCGGCGGGATTTTCCAAACCGATGCATTTAATTTGTGATACCAAAAGACCAGTATCATGTTTTTTACTACCACTGTTTAGAAACAGGAAGAAACTAATTGCAATAGAAATGAAAATTCTCATCAAAGGACACATTGATTGTTTAATTATAATATTTATTCATTTTTATACCCTGAGTTAATTTTCAGACTTATTATTTTAAACTTTTTAAATCTGGTCCAAAGAGATATTCTTTTCCTTTATCCGTGTTCTTCATCTCAATGAATTGTCCTGAATAGGTCAACTTCAAAGGATTTCCCAGTTTTGAGATAATTCTGGTCTTTGTCAGTTTTCCGTTTTCCCAGTCAATATCAACCTGGAATCCGCCTCTTGCCATCAATCCGTATATATGTCCTTTTCCCCAGGCTGATGGCAATGCCGGCAAAAGTTCAACCTCCCCGGAATGACTCTGCAAAAGCATTTCGGTGATACCTGCGGTTCCTCCGAAGTTACCATCGATCTGAAAGGGAGGATGATTATCAAAAAGATTATTCATTGTAGATTTCTTCAGAAGCGCAAGTAGATTTTCGTATGCTTTTTCTCCATCTTTAAGACGTGCAAAAAAGTTAATTATCCATGCGCGGCTCCATCCGGTATGACCTCCTCCATTGGCCAACCTGTAATCAATAGTTTTCCTGGCGGCTGCAAGAAGCTCCGGAGTATGCTGCGTGATCTGGTTTCCGGGATGGAGACCGTAAAGGTGAGACATGTGCCGGTGGCCTGGTTCGGGTTCTTCAAATTCTTCCGGCCATTCCAGAATTCTTCCGTCTGAACCTATCTTTATTGGAGAAAGTTTTTCAAGTGTTTTTTCCATCTTCATACGGAATGGTTTATCCACATCCAGTATAATACCCGCCTGAATTGTATTCTGCAGAAGATCGCGTATGATCATGTGATCCATTGCAGGTCCCATAACCATACTTGCATTTCCGCCGCCGCCCGGAATTTTAAAACTGTTCTCCGGTGAAATAGATGGACCGGAAACAAGAAATCCTGTTCTGGGATTGACAACCAGCCAGTCAATACAAAATTCAGAGGCTTCCTTCATTATCGGATAAGACTTTGTTCTGAGGTATTCTTTATCTCCTCCAAACAGATAATGATCCCAGATATTCTGACAACTCCAGGCGATTCCCATCGGCCACATGCCATATACGATGTCCCCGGTAGGTTCAGTAAAATGCCATGGATCGGTCGTATAATGAGCAACAATTCCCTTCATTCCGTAAACTTCTCTGGCAGTCCGTCGCGCGTCAGGACGAAGGGCATCAATAAAATCAATGAATGGCAGCTGAAGTTCGTCAAGGTTGGTTATTTCCGATAACCAGTAATTCATCTGAATATTAATATTTATATGGTAATCGGCACTCCAGGGAGGTTGCAAGCCATCGGCCCAGATACCCTGAAGATTTGCAGGCAGACCTCCCGGACGTGAACTGCTGATAAGCAGGTATCTGCCGAATTGATAATACAATTCTATAAGATCCGGATCTATGTAGCCGTTCTGCATAGCTGTAATGCGGGCATCAGTGGTGAAATAATTTCCGTCACCCGATCCCAGGTCAAGTTCCACCCGTTTAAAGAACGACTGATAATCAGTAATATGATCTCTTCTTATATCACTATACGATCGGGTGGTAACAGCATCTAACCGGCTTTTTGTTATAATGGAAGGATCACCTCCAAAATAATCTGTTGCCGCTGTCAGATATATAGTTACACTATTTGCTTTTTGTACACTGAGACTATCGCCATTTGAATTTGTGGTTCCTCCATCAACAATAAGTTTAAGCCTCGAAAACATCTTCACACCAATACCGTCTCCTATATGTTCACTCATATCTATTTCGTTTCCGGTTACCACAGTTGTTGCTTTATTCCCCTGGCGTGAAAGATGAATTGTAAAATTTATAGATCCGGTTTTGTCTGCGGTGAGTCTGATTACCATAGCGTGATCAGGGGCGCTGGAGAAAAATTCCCTCCGATAATTCACCTGGCCGGCAGTATATGAAACACTTGCCGTGGCATTTTCAATATCGAGTTCGCGCCGGTAGTTATTCAGATTAATCTGAGGGCCAAAATCAAGGAAGATATCTCCGAGTGCCTGGTATGTTGCAGCAGGGTTTTGAGGTTTCTTCCCGAGAATACTTTTCTGTGCCAATTCTTCAGCTTCCTTATATTTTCCCCGGAAAAGAAGTTTCCGTACTTCCGGCAGACTTTTGAGAGCCTCAGGATTGGCATCCCATCGAGGTTCGCCGGTCCATACTGATGACTCATTCAGTTCGAGGTGTTCCTTCTCAACACCACCGAAGATCATAGCTCCCAGGCTACCGTTTCCAACAGGTAATGCATCATTCCAGCTTACGGCAGGATGGTTGAACCAGATTTTCATGCCAGAGGGCGAATTCTGAGAGACAGCCATCCGGCTGTTAACATATAACAAGCAGAATGAAAAAGCCATAACAGGCAAAATTCTTGATTTCATCAGCAAAGAATTTTAATTTAGTCAGGTAAAATTATCTGATAAAATTAATAATGCAGGTTATTTAATAAAAAAATAGGGACATACTATTGCATATCCCTATAAATGAATAATTAAATAATTATTGTTTCAGCAGATCGCGGATCTCGGTAAGAAGAGTTTCTTCTTTTGTAGGGACAGGAGGTGCAGCGGGTGCGACTTCTTCTTTCCTCTTTGCTGCAACAATTGCTTTAATAACCAGGAATACAACAAAAGCCACAATCACGAAATCAAAAGCGGCTTGTAAGAAATTTCCATAGTTCCAGGTAACAGCAGGATTTGTTCCAACAGCCGCTTTTAGGATAATTTTCAGTTCGGTAAAGTTTACACCACCGATAAGTAATCCAAGTGGAGGCATGAAGATGTCAGCTACCAATGAAGAAACAATTTTGCCGAAAGCAGCTCCGATAATTATACCTACAGCCATATCAACAACGTTGCCTTTCATAGCAAAGGCTTTAAATTCATCTACTAGTTTCATAATTTCAGGTTTAAGTTATTGATTATTAAAAATTATAAGAAAATCCTATGCCCAGTATTTCTTTAAATTGAATCAACGATCCTATCGATTCCCCGGTCTCAATTGTCCCGTTTCCGTTTCTGTCAAACGGAACCTTGATCTTGTCATCATATACAAGCTGAGTGTTAACATTAGCAGAAAGAAATTTATTCACCTTAAAGGCAATTAATGTTTCCCAGTTTACAACAATATTCTGCGGCTTTTCGAGATAATTAGAGAACAAATCGACCTTCGATGTAAATGTAACATTCTTAAGGAAGGCACTTTTAAAATCATTCCTGGTATATATAGCTCTTAAATATCCGCCAAACTCAGTGAGTGATTTATTCCCGGGTTTTACTCCGAAAGCGCCGGCATCAGAAAGTTTCTGATCGGTAACAAATGTAATTTTCCCTGTCACCGGGGCAATAAATGCACTGAAATGGTCCGATGGTTTATAATCAAGTCCAAGTGCTAAAAGAAGATATGCCGGAGAAAAAAGATCAGATATCTTATTCGTTTTATCAGGATATTTATACCCGGGAGCCATCTGTGTTTTAAAATTTAAAAGGGCAGAATAATAGAAGTTCTTGAAAGCTTCATAACCATATTTTGATAAAAAATCGAATTTATCATCCGTTTTCATATAGCCTGATCCCCCTTGTTTCAGAAGACCATATCCAAGATCAAGAGAATTGACCCACACACTTTTATTCCTCTTATAATTGGCAAATGTGCTTAGCATTCCGTTAACAGCAAATGAATTGGAACCTCCTGCTGCCCAGTTGGTCAGCGACGTCTGAGCAAGATTGACAGCAAATACGCCTCCTCTTTTCCAACCCTGGGTACTATCAGCGGTCTGTGTTCTTAAGGTCTTTTCAGCATCAGTGATCTGGCTAAAGGTTAAAACACAAAACCCTGTAGACAACAATACCATTGCAAAGAATTTTCTTCTCATTATTATTTAGTTTTAAATATTCTAATTTTTATTCTATCAACACAGTCAGGCAAAATTTGTTTGTTTTGTGTGTGTAAAGTGAAACATAATTTTTTCAAAACTAATTAAATTCGGCTATTTTTAAAAAAAACTTCATTATTTAATTACCTACAATTTTACCGCGAATTGCATCTAAAAATTTAAATTGTATATTTAGATAATATTTAAAAAGTTACTAACATTTCAGACTATGGATAAGAAAGAAAAGTTTGCGACTGATATCACTAATGGCTATGCCTGCAACGGCGACAGTATAATTCTTGGCGGGGCCATGCTCGATGGACAACCGGTTCCCGGGGCGCAGGTAAAAATTCCGTTGAAAACAATGAACAGGCATGGTTTGATAGCAGGCGCGACAGGAACCGGAAAGACCAAAACATTACAGGTGATTTCGGAACAGTTATCCCAGAGGGGAGTCCCGGTACTTCTCATGGATGTTAAAGGTGACCTTAGTGGAATTGCTAAACCGGGAGAAGAGAAGCCCTTTATTGTGGAGAGACATGCCAAAATAAATCTTCCATATTCGGCTAAAGGATTTCCGGTTGAATTGATGTCTCTGTCCCAACAGGATGGAGTACGTTTACGTGCAACAGTTTCTGAATTTGGCCCAGTCCTGTTTTCCCGCATTCTCGATCTTAATGATACTCAGGAAGGGGTTCTTGCTGTAATTTTTAAATATTGTGATGATAATCAACTGGCATTGCTTGACCTTAAGGATCTGAAAAAAGTTGTACAATTTGTAACAGAAGGAGGGAAAGCGGAGATTGAAAAAAATTATGGTAAGATTTCTACTGCCACAACCGGTATAATAATGCGAAAAGTGCTTGAGCTGGAGCAGCAGGGAGCGGATCTGTTCTTTGGAGAGCTCTCTTTCGATATAAAAGACCTTATGCGGGTTGATAAAAACGGCAATGGATATATCAGCATTGTTCGTCTGACAGACATACAAGATAAGCCAAAGCTTTTTTCCACCTTTATGCTTTCACTTCTTGCTGAGATTTATAACCTGATGCCGGAAAAGGGAGATGTCGCAAAGCCCGAGCTTGTTATATTTATTGATGAGGCTCATCTTATTTTTAATGAAGCCAGTAAAGCCTTACTTGACCAGATTGAAAATATTGTTAAACTGATACGCTCAAAAGGCATAGGAATTTTCTTCGTCACACAAAATCCAATGGATGTCCCGGACGGGATCTTAGCGCAGCTTGGACTTAAGATTCAACATGCATTAAGGGCTTTTACTGCAATTGATCGCAAAGCCATTAAGCTTTCTGCAGAGAATTATCCTGTTTCAGAATACTATAAAACTGATGAAGCCATTACAAACCTCGGAATCGGAGAGGCTCTGGTAACAGCTCTGAATGAGAAGGGTATCCCAACTCCGCTCGCTGCTACAATGCTCCGGTCACCCGAGAGCAGGATGGATATTCTGACTGCTTCTGAAATAACCGGAATCAACAACTCTTCGGATCTGGTACGGAAATACAGCCAGGTTATTGATCGCGAAAGTGCATATGAAATTCTGAGCAGAAAAACATCGGGTATGCAACAGGGATCTACCTATGAGACATCCGGAAGAGAACCGGAAATGCAACCGGACCAATCTGCTCCACGGACATCTTATGGAAGAAGCAGCAAAACACCACAGGATGAAATAGTCAAGGTACTGACAAGTGCCACATTCATTCGAGGCGTCTTTGGGATACTCAAAAAGGTAATGAAATAATCACTATCGCCTGACCTTTACACTATCGACGAGATATGGTGAGTCACCGTGCCAGAACAAAGGCGCATTTTTCTGCCTGTAATGCACAATAACCGATTGTCCCTGAAGAGTGTCAAATTGCCTTACAAGAGATTTATTTACCACGCTGAAAAGAAATTTATCTGAAGCAATGGTAACATCCCGGGTGCTGGAAACACTGCTAAGAATCATTTCTCCCTCATAGGTCTTGAAAATGGCGCCTTTATGAGAGAATTTCTGTAATAACCCGGCCCTGTAACCTTCACTGTAGGTATAGAAGTATTTCACATAGATCGTGGAAATTACAATAAGCACTATGACAGCAATGAACCATCGTAAAATTTTCTTTGCCGTATTAACAAACCCTGTTTTTTCAGGAGGTTTCGGGGATGTTTCAATTTGACTCATAATGAGGGTTTTTTATGGGTTAAGTTATTATTTGCCGGGTGTGTAATTTTAATCATGTTTTTTGATAGTGCAACAATATCTTTCACTTCAAGTACAGGTTTTTCGTAACCATAGATTACTGAGTTAATCATAGCTGTCGCAACCTCTTTCAAAGTTGAGACAAATTTTGGGAATAATGCTCTGAGAGGAGGGTACAAAATTCTGAAAATAACATAATATCCATGTATGTTTTTTGCTCCTTTTTCAGGGAGCATAAACCCGGGGCGGAATGCAAAGACTTTTTTAAATGGAAGTTTCATCAAATCATTCTCGGTTTTTCCTTTGACCCTGGCCCAGTTTAGTTTGCCTTTTTCAGTGCTGTCAGTTCCTGCTCCTGAGACGTAACAGAAGGTCATTTCATCATTTTGACGGGATAATATTTCAGCCATATGCATCGTAAGTGTGTAAGTCATTGAGTAATATTCATTCTCCTTCATACCGACTGAAGATACCCCAAGACAGAAAAAGCATGCATTGTACCCCTTCAATTGCTCAGCAATGGGAGAGAGGTCAAAAAAATTTGTATGCAGGATCTCGGTTAGTTTAGGATGAGATACTCCACATGGTCTTCTGTTAATAACCAAAACTTTTTCAACATCGGGATGAAGAAGAGATTCCATTAGGACTCCTTCACCAACCATTCCGGTAACTCCTGTAATTATTGCCCTTATTTTCATTTAGACTGTTATTAGGAATTAAGTTTCCATATTCAAATCAAAAGATACTATTTTTTTATATTTTTCAAGTCTGGTTTACATTATTTTTTATAAGACAAGCCATCCCAGACTGTTTCCCCCTTCTTCATAAATTCTTAAGATCACAGCCATGCTTGAGTATCTTGCCTCATCCCCCTGGCCCCCTTTCTCCCAGGAGCTAATCTTTATACACATCTCAGTTAATCAATTGAAGGGACCTGGCACTCTGTTTTGTTTTTGACACTATAAGCCACAAAGTGGCTAAATATGAATAACCCCCGGCGCCAGCCGGGGGTAGACTAACCTACTGATCTAAAGCCCTGAAGGGGCGTAATATGGTTGGATTTAATTTTTTTGTAACTTAGTACAATCTCTCTAAATTCACGTAATTAGTTACAACATGTCAAGTTATCGTCAACATCTGTATCATCTTGTATTTAGGACAAAACACAGCATGCCAACTATAAAACAAGATCATGTGAATGAGCTCTACGGCTATATTACTGGAATAATAAAGAATAAAAATAGTCATCTGTACCGAATAAATGGTATTGAAAATCACCTTCATATACTTACAGATATGCATCCTTCGATTGCACCGGCCGATTTTATGAGAGAGATTAAAGCATCATCATCACTATGGATGAAAAATAGCACCTTATTTCCCTTGTTCATTGGATGGGAAGAAGGATACGGTTCTTTCACCTGTTCTTATAAGGATCTCAGCAATCTTATTGAATATATTAAGAATCAAGAGGAACATCATAAAAAAGTGACATTTGAGGAAGAGTACCGGAAAATCCTTTTAGAGTCTGGGATAACACCAGATGAGAAGTACTTTCCTTGATTATTTATATTTCGCTCCTTCAGAGCTAGGGAAAGCACGTTGCATCAAACCCCCGGCTGGCGCCGGGGGTTATTAATATTTGGCTCTTTCAGAGCCGACAAGTTCTTAAATCTGAACGAAATTTTGAAATCCTCCATTTTTAGCTACCCTATTTAACTATGAATATGTTAATCATCTGGTAAAGATGTGTATAAAGATTAGTACCAGGAGAGAAGGGGGTAATTAAATGATAATAATTGGTATAGCCCCTCCCTGGAGGAGGGGTTGGGGAGAGGCATAAAGAAAAAGGATGTTAGGACCAGCCTTAATAAAATGATGAAAAAAATGTGGAGTAATACTCGTTTTTTATATCTTCGGCTGTTGATTAATCCACATGCAACTTCTTGAGAACAACCGTAAATAAATCACAGACTCTGCTCGGATTTCTTCTTGAACAGTATCCTGATTCTCCCAGGACCAGGATTAAAAAATTATTGCAGAGCGGGACTGTCAGGGTGAACAATAAACCAACTACCCTGCATTCATTTTCTTTAAAACCTGGTGACAACGTTGACTTCAGTATGAGAACCGGAATAGCAACTAAAGCACAGCTCCCCTTTCCTGTTTTATATGAGGACCAGTCTGTAATTGTGATTGACAAACCTGCCGGTATTGCTACATCAAGTATTGATGGAAGCGCAAATGTACAATGGACCATTTCGGAGCATTTAAAGGATATGAGCAAGGGAACCGTTAGGACTTATGTGGTGCACCGTCTCGATAAAGAGGTTTCAGGAGTGCTGTTACTGGCCAAATCGGAGATGGCGATGGATACTATAAAAGACAAATGGGAAGAGACAGAAAAACATTATTTTGCCTTAGTTGAAAAGATCCCTGAAAATCCGGAAGGCACTATAAAGAGCTGGCTGATAGAAGATAACGCTATGAAAATGCGTTCGGTAGCTGAAAGAGCTGATGCCAAACTTGCTATCACACATTATAGAACTATCAGGAATATAGATAATTATGCACTCCTTGATATAAAAACAGAGACGGGACGTAAAAACCAGATCAGAGTGCATCTCTCAGATATTGGCTGTCCGATCGTTGGAGATCGAAAATATGGCGCCTCAACTGATTTTATACGGCGTGTCAGGCTTCATGCGTGTTCTATCTCATTTCCTCATCCTTTGACCGGGGAAATGATCACGGTTGAATCGCCTCTGCCAAAAGGTTTCTTGTCATTAAAAGCCGGGGATGAGCATTATAAATAGATTTTCATTCTTTCTTATCTTCGCCTGAGGTAAAGTAGGCTCTGAATGCAGGATAATTTCCTAAAGGTTTTATGGTATCAGGTGCAGTTGCGAAAATCCTGAAGCGATCGTGTGGTATTTCTTTATCGTGGCTTAGATAGTTCTTAATGAAATTGACCTGAACAATTTTTATTGAATCAAGCTTTGCCTCAAGGGTTTCAGCTCCTATAAAACTCCTGCATAAAACTTTAATTTCCGGATTTCCTCCTGAGGATGCAGAGGATGACTTGCTAAGAAGGTATCTGATCAGGGTACTGTCAGGAATATTCTCAGAATTCAATCCGGAAAATTTGTTCTCCCTGATATAATTTGCCACTGTCAAATTATAAGCAAGGGAATCGACAAGTTTTGGGCGGTCAGCACAATAGAAAAAATCAATATTAAGAGCCGGTTTCTTATTAAGAATATCAGCAATTATGTCAACCGATTTAAGATTTTTCTCATCAGGGGAAGCTTCAGTTAAACCGAGACGAATTTCCTGCAAAGCAGCCGGATCGACCTTATATGAAGCAGACAACAGGTTGAAAGG
>Ga0302322_100005216_pt1 | contig 11385 bp, 12 predicted proteins | sample Fen_T0_2_FD_203757 | JGI IMG/M metagenome (GOLD analysis project Ga0302322, IMG submission 203757) | Peat permafrost microbial communities from Stordalen Mire near Abisko, Sweden - Fen_T0_2 | ecosystem: Environmental > Terrestrial > Soil > Wetlands > Permafrost | place: Sweden: Abisko... | reverse complement strand
GTGCCGGGCTGCTCCCGGTCGCAGGTGTGCTGCTTGGCGGCTGCCATGTGGCTGCTTTGTGGCCGCCAGGTGGCTACACAAAGCCGGTGCCCCACCGGGGCAACCAAGCTGCGCTATCGCGCGCTGCGCGTGCCTCCATCCCGAACCACGGTCACCAGCCGATGCAGCGCGGTCGCCGCCAGGCGGTCAGCCGCTGAAGGCCACACCCTGCGCGCCTGTCCGTCCGCTTGAAGGCTGACACCACGTCCTGGCAGGCGATCTACTTGAGTTCCTGGCCTGCGAGCTCACCGGTCAGGAAGATGTTGGGCTTGAGAAAGAACGAGATGACCAATGCGCCGCCGGGGGAACGCGCGATGTGGCGATTGCCCTTTGGACGCCACACGTAGTCGCCCTGGCGGGCCTCGCCCTCGTCGTCCACGATGCTGCCTTCCAGGACGTAGGTCTGCTCGATCTCGACATGCTCGTGCAGATCCAGGGCCGTGCCGGGCTGCCAGCGGAAGAGCGCGGTGAGCAGTCCACTGGCCTGGTCCTCCAACAGGATCTTCATGTCGATGCCGGGCGTCGGCGTCGGCTTCCAAGGCAGGGCCTCGACGGCGACGTAGCGCGAGTCGAGTGGCCCCAACTGCTTCTCTCCGGCAAGGAAAGGCGTGCATGCTGTCATGGCGATTCTCCGGTTGAAGGCCGCGGGTCAGCGCGTGATGTAGCCACCATTGGGGCTGAGGGTCTGGCCGACGAAGTAGGAGGATTCGTCGGTCGTCAGGAACAGCACGGCATTGGCGATCTCTTCAGCGGTGGCGGCACGCCCGATCGGCGTGGCGGCCACTTGGGCACGCTGAATCACGGCAGCGATGGTCTCTCGCAGCGGTGTGTCGACAAAGCCGGGGGCCACGGCATTGACGCGGATCCCTTGGGCGATCACCTCCTTGGCCACAGCGCGTGTGAACCCGAGGATGCCGGCCTTTGCCGCCGCATAGTGGGGATTGCCGAGGCCGCCGTCGATGCCGTTGATCGAACTCATGTTCACGATCACGCCCTGGCCGCGCTTTTCCATGTCCTCCAGCACCGCGCGGGTGCAATAGAAGGTGCCATCGAGGTGGATCGCCATCATGCGGCGCCATTGCTCGTCGGTCAGTTGCACGGCAGCGCGAAGTGGCGTTTTGATGGCACCCGTTTCGCGCAGCTCATTGATCTGCAACTCGCGCGACTCGAGCGTGCGCTGGTATTCGTCCTTGCCCACAATGCCGGCGTTGTTGACCAGCACATCGACGTGGCCGAAGCGCGCAATGACATCAGCAAAGGCCCGGCGCACGGCAGCCGGATCCCCGACATCGCACTGCACAGCAATGGCACAGGCCAGGCTTTCAGCCACCCGGCCCGCCGCGGCCAGGTCGACGTCAACAATGGCCACGCGCGCACCTTCTCGGTCGTAGCTGCGGCAGATGGCTTCGCCAATGCCCGAGCCGCCGCCGGTGACGACGCAAACCCGATCCTTCAAACGCATGACTGTCTCCGACTTGGGGTGGCCGACCCCGTCCGTCGGAGATCGATACATGAACTATCGTATCTCTATGTGAGACTGTCAACAGCAATCCCACCGGCTCTGCGGGTGCCCGAATGCTCGACGCGGGACTGGCGTGAGCGGGTCCGCACGCGACCAAGCCCGATCACCCGGACCGCGCAGCCTGGTGGAGGCCCGTGCATTGACGACTGGCGCCAAGCGGATCGCGCACCGCGACTTCACTCGGGCCCGGCCGCGGCTACACCGGCTCGTCGCGGATGGGGTTGACCAGCTTGCCGATGCGCTCAATGGCCACTTCGACCACATCGCCGTCCTTCATCCACACCTGCGGTGTTCGGGCGAAGCCGACGCCCGCCGGCGTCCCCATCACGATCACGTCGCCGGGTTCGAGCGTCATGCATTCGGTCAGCAACTCGATTGTTTCAGCCACGCCGAAGATCATGTCCGAGGTGTTGGCGCTCTGCAGCACATCGCCGTTCAGGCGCAATTCGATTTTCAATCCCTCACCGCCCCGTGGCAATTCGTCAGCGGTCACCAGGTGAGGACCGAAGCCACCGGTGGCATCAAAGTTCTTGCCGATCGTCCACTGCGGCGTCTTCTTCTGATAGTCGCGCACCGACATGTCGTTGAAGCAGGTGTAGCCAAAGACGAAGTCCAGCGCGTCCGCACGCTTGACGTGGCGCGCACGCTTGCCGATCACCAAGGCCAATTCGGCCTCGTAGTCAAACTTGTCCGACACCCGTGGACGCACGCCGGGTTCCCCGTCAGCCATCAAAGACGTGGCGCAGCGCAGGAAGAACCAAGGGTAGGTGGGCTTGTCGCGGCCGCCTTCTTTGGCATGGTCGTAGTAGTTGAGGCCCAGACAGATGATCTTGCCGGGACGCGGCACGACGGGTGCCGGCCTGACATCCGCCAGCGGCAGCCGCACTGCGGATGAACCCAGCGCCGCTCGGGCTGCGGCAAGCACATCAATGCCTGCGGCCAGCGCCTGCTGCAGATCGGCCGGCACGGCCGGATTGGCCGAATTCAGATCGATGACGCCGCCACCGCCGCTGCTGCTGTCGTCAATGACGCCGAGGCGGGTTGTTCCGCCGGTCCAGAAGGTGATGAGTCTCACGATGTCCCCCAGGTCAAATGCCGCGATTGTCCCATGGCAATACAGAACGTCATAGCTCACCAGGTGAGATTTTCAATGCCATCGCTTGGCATCAAGTCCTCGCCCGCCGATCGGGCTGGAACGCGGGCCGCTTGCGCCTGAAGGCCGCACCGACCAAGGCCTTGTCGATGTCGCTCGCCACCGCATGGCCCAGCAGGGCCATCGCCTTGATCTTGTCGCGCAATGCAAGCCAGTTTCCATCCAGGCCGGCCGCTGCAATCTCCTGCGCGTGGTGCAGAAAGAGCCGCAGCAGTCGCTGAACACTCAGATTCGCCAGAGTGATGCGCGATGGCGCCACAACGATCAGCCGAATGGGCTTGCCGCTCAATGGGCGATGTCCAGCAGCACCGCACGCCCATCGAAAGCGGCTGCATTAGCCTGGAAATGGACAGTCAACTTTGCGCCGCATCAATGGCCAGCGAATCAATCTACTTCAAAGGTCAATGAGCGATGAGGCCCATTCGGCTTCCAAATGCAATCCATTCAAACATGAGATTTTACGGATTCACTGTCGGCGCCTATCGTTTCTGCATCAGCAATCTCAAATCAGAAGAGGACAGGCCATGGCCATTCTTGGAATCCGTCGGTTGGTGTATGTGGTCGACTCACTGCAAACATGCGTCAACTTCTTTGTCGACTACGGCCTGCAACTGCTGAGCACTGAGTCGGACTCTGCATTGTTTGAGGCCCGCAATGGCAGTCAGGTGCGTCTGCTGCTGCGTGGGCATCCGGACATGCCAGCATCCAAGGCGGTCGGCCTGGGCGTTCACGAATGCGTTTGGGCCGTCGACAGCGCGCAAAGCCTGGACCGCCTGTGCACCGCACTGTCGCGTGACCATCACTTGCAACGCAGCGCCGACGGTGCCGTGCACTTTGTCACCCCGTTCGGTCAAGCCATTGGCCTGGAAGTGTTCACCCCACGCCGTCTGGCCGGCGCACCGTCTCCCTACAACGCACCAGGCCACATCAACCGCCTGAATGAGCCGCGAAAGTGGATCGAGCGGCCGGTGCCCAAGGCGATCAACCACGTGGTCTGGATGTTCCCCGATGTGAACGAGGCCTTTGCGTATTACCGAGACCGCCTGAACTTCCGCTTGACCGATGTGCAGACCGGATTTGGCCTGTACGTGCGTGCGGACGGCGCCTATGAGCACCACAACATCTTCATTGCAGACGGCCACGCCATCTCGCCCAGCTACGACAACACGCTGCAGTTCCAGCATGCCAATTTCGGGCTGGAGGACATCGACGAGATCATGGTGGGCAAGAACTTCCTGGAGCGACGCGGTCATGCCGTTGGGCCTTGGGGATTGGGCCGGCATCGCATCAGCTCGGAGGCCTTTTTGTACGTGCCCTGCCCGGCAGGCGGTGATGCGGAATACGGCGCCGATGGTGATGCCGTGGACGACGGCTGGAAGGCCCGTGTCTGGGAGGCCTCGTTCGGCACGGTGATCTACGTCCACAACCCACCAGACTGGCTGCAGCACGAGCCCAGCTGGCAGGTGGCCTACGCCACACCTGAAACCTCGCACCACGTGGGCCGCGCGGCCGTCCACGCAGCAGACTGATCACGATGCCAGCATGGCTGCCCATCCCTCAAGGACGCCCCCGATGAACGCCATCACGCCCCACAACCCCAAGCACGCGCAACTGCACCCGATGCTCAGCCGCTACAGCCTGGTGGACGACCTGCCCTGGAAGCCGACGCCAGTGCCCGGCGTGGACATGAAGGTGCTGCTGGAAGAGAAGTCCAGCGGCCTGATGACCGCACTGTTCCGCTGGGCACCCGGCACCGAGCTGCCCTTGCACGAGCATCTGGAGATCGAGCAGAGCTGGGTGCTGCAAGGCGAGTTCGAGGACGACGAAGGCACCTACACCGCAGGCAACTTTGTGTGGCGGCCCGCCGGGCACCGCCATGTGGCGCGATCACCGAAGGGCGCGCTGGTGCTTTGCTTCTTCTTGAAGCCCAACCGCTTCGTGGGTGGCGCCTTTGACGGCCGCTCGCTCGACTGACGCGCGCGCTTGTAAAAACCCGCAGGCCATGCGCCGGGTCAGCGGCAGAGAAAGCCGCCGTTCGGGCTGATCACCTGGCCGGCCATGAACGTGGCCTTGCGGCCTGCCAGGTAGAGCACCGCTTCGGCGATCTCGGCCGGTGTGCCCAGCCGGCCCATGGGCGTGGCCCGCAAGTGGCCGCGCGCCAGGCTGACCGGCAACTGCTCGCGCATGCCGGTGTCGATGAAGCCCGGCGCCACGGCATTGACCCGGATCCCCAGAGGTGCCACCTCCTGCGCCACCGCACGGGTAAAGCCGATGATGGCGGCCTTGGCCGCCGCGTAGTGCGGCACGCCAATGCCGCCGTCTAGCCCGACCACCGAGCTCATGTTGACGATGGCGCCACAGCGCCGCGGCTGCATGTGCCGCAACGCAGCGCGGGTGCAATAAAAACTGCCGTCGACGTGAATGGCCAACATCTGGCGCCACTGTGCATCGCTCATCTCGATGGTGGCGTTCAATGGCGAGCTGATGGCACCGTCGCGGTCAAACTCCTGCATCTGCGCCACCCGTCGATCCAGGTTGCGGCGGTACTCTGGGCCGCCGATGATGCCCGCGTTGTTCACCAGCACATCAATGCGGCCCAGGTGCTGCACCACCTGGTCCAGGGTGGCGTCCACCTGGGCCGAGTCCGACACATCACAGGCCAAGGCCAAGGCGTCGGGCAGGCTGGCGGCCAAGGCGGCAGCCTTGTCCAGGTTCAGGTCCAAGACCACCACACGCGCACCTTCGGCCGCCAAGGCCAGACACACGGCCTCACCGATACCGGCCGCCCCGCCGGTGACCACACACACCTGGCCGGCAAACTCGGCGCTCATCGCTGCAGGGCCCGGATGGCCTCAAGAATCGCAGCAGTTTCAGCCGCGGCATGAGGAAACTGCCGCATGGCCGAGGCATCGGCAATCTCGGCCCAGCGCTCGGCCAGGGTGTCCGGCGACACCGGCTGGGATGGATCCAGTTGCAGACCCGCGGTGCTGACCAGTTGGACCAGTGCAAAGTGCCCCGCTGCCGCCGAACAGACCACCCCCGATTGCATGAACTGCTCGCTGCACAGCACAGCCACTGCCGCCGACACATGCTCGGGCTTGAAGTGCGGCGCGATGTCGGCCGGCAGCACGCCCTCGGTCATGCTGGTGGCCGCCACCGGTGCCACCGTATTGACCTGGATGTTGTACTTGCCACCCTCCTGCTTCAGCACATTCATCAGCCCCAGCATGCCCATCTTGGCCGCGCCGTAGTTGGATTGGCCGAACGAGCCATACAGGCCGGCGTTGGATGTGGTGAAGACCACGCGCCCGTAGCCTTGCCTTTGCATGTGCGGCCAGGCGGCGCGGGTGCAGTAGGCGGTGCCGGCCAGGTGCACCTTCAGCACCAGATCCCAATCGGCCATGTCCAGCTTGCCGAAGGTCTTGTCGCGCAGCACGCCAGCGTTGTTGACCAGCACGTCCACCCGGCCATAGTGGGCCACGGCCTGATCGATCAGGCGCTGGGCCCCTTCCATGTCGGCGATCGACTCCAGATTGGACAGCGCCTCACCGCCGGCCGCCCGAATTTCAGCCACCACCTCATCGGCGGCGCGGCGGCCCTCATGGCCCGGGCTGCGCGACAGGCCGGGATCGTTCACGACCACCTTCGCGCCACGCGCGGCCAGCATCAGGGCGTGGCTGCGGCCCAGGCCGGCCCCAGCACCGGTGACCACGGCCACACGGTTGTCAAATCGGATCGTCATCAGTGGGTCTCCAGAGTCAAGGCAGGGGTCGGGTCTGCAAGCTGCAGCCGCAGGACTTGTTTGGACAATTTGCCATTGGCATTGCGCGGCAAAGGCTCGGTGGACAGGCTCCAGGATTCCGGCACCTTGTAGTCGCCCAGGCGCTGGGCGCAAAAGGCCGACAGCCGGGCGCCGGTGAGGGGCACGGCCTCGGCGGCCAGCGTGTGGGCCACCGTCACGAAGGCGTGCACGCGCTCGCCCAGCACCGGGTCGGGCTTGCCCACGATGGCCGCCTCGACCACCCCGGGGCAATCGGCCAGCACGGACTCGACTTCGGCGCTGTAGATCTTGTAGCCACCGCGGTTGATCACGTCCTTCAGCCGGTCGTGCACATGCACATAGCCGTCGGCATCCAGGTGGCCCAGGTCCCCTGATCGCCAGAAGCCAGCCACAAACGCCGCCTGCGTGGCCGCTGCATTGCGCCAATAGCCTGTGGCCACCATCGGGCCACGGATCCACAACTCACCGGGCTGGCCAGTGGGCTGCTCAATTCCGGTGTCCGGGTCGACGACCATCACCTCCACACAGGCCAGCGGCTTGCCCACGGCGTCGCGGTGGGCTGCGCCCTCTCCCAGTGGCATGGTCACGGCCGGTGAGCACGTTTCGGTGGCGCCATAGCCGTTGACCAAGTCCAGGCCAGGCAACTTGTCTGCCAGCGCGGCAATCGTCGCCTCGGGCATGGGCGCACCACCAAAATGGCCAATGCGCCAGCACGACAGTTGCCGCCAATCAAAATCGGGCACCAGCAGGCACAGCTTGTACATGGCCGGCACCATGATGGTGTAGGTCATGCCGGCGGCGGCGGCAGCGGGCAGGAACTCACGCGCCTTGAAGTGCGGCAGCAAGACCAGCGTGCCGCCCACCGACAAGGTGGCGATCACCCCGCACAGCAGGCCAGTGACATGGCTGAGCGGCACGGCAATCACGCAGCGGTCAGCGGCACCCAGGTCCAGGTGGCCAGCGTGGTGGATCACCGAGTGGGCCACGTTCAGGTGCGACAACATCGCCCCCTTGGGCTTGCCTGTGGTGCCGGAGGTGTAGAGGATCAGCGCCGTGTCTTCTTCTGCCACGGCCTGCACCGGCGGCGCGAGCGCATCGCCAAACAGTGGCTGGTGTTCGGGCACTGCCAGCTGGACAGTGTCGGCCGACAGCGCCGCGGCGGCGGGCAGTCGGTCGGCCAGCGCCTCGTCATGCAGCAGCAGGCGCGCACCGGCGTCGGCCAGCACGTGGCCGACCTCGACGCCCTGCAGCCGCACGTCCATCGGCACGGCCACCGCGCCCAGCCGCTGGATGGCCAGGAAGACGGTGACAAACTCGGCACGGTTGCGCAGCAGCAGCGCCACCCGGTCACCCGGCAACACCCCCAGCTGCTGCAGCCCTGCGGCGATGCGCCCGGCCTCGGCGGCCAGCTCGGCATAAGTCCAGCTGCGCTGACCAAACACCAGCGCCTGGGCCTGTGGATGGGCCTGCGCAGCCTGCGCAAAGCCGGCGTAGACCGAATCGGCGCGGTCTTTGAAACACCAGACCACCCGGTTGTCGAAGTGGCGCTCCCGCCGCCGCTGGCGTTGTTTGGCCTTGAGGGCTTGCATGCTCAGCCTCCCTTCAGGCGGGCCCATCGGCGGGCACAAAGACCGGGATGGTGCAGGCACCGTCACTGCCGCGAAAGCTCACCTTCACCCGTTGGCCAATGGCCAGGGTGTCGAAGTCGACATCGACGATGTTGCTCATCACCGTCACACCTTCGTCCAGCGTGATGTAGGCGATGGCATAGGGCTGCGGCACACGCCGCATCACGCTGAACGAATAGAGGCTGCCGTTGCCCGAGCTCTCGCGCCACTGGGTGTCGGCGCTGAAGCAATGCGGACACAGGGCGCGTGGATAGAAGTGGGCCTGCCCACAGGCACCGCAGTGCTTGATCAGCAGTTTGCCCGCCGCTGCGCCGTCCCAGAAAGGCTGGTTCTCGACATTGGTCACAGGAGAAGTGAACACACGTGCCGCACTCATGTCAGTTGCTCCCTTCAAGAATCAAAACACCACTGCCATGGCGGCTGCCCATCCAGCCGCCCATGCCGCTGGCCAGGGCCAGCTGACAGTCTTTGACCTGCACAGCGGGATGGGCCTCACCCCGCAGTTGGCGCACGGCTTCGATCACCTTGGTCATGCCACCACGGTTGCCAGGGTGGTTGTTGCACAGGCCGCCACCGTCTGTGTTGAAGGCCAGCTTGCCCACACCCGAGATCAACCCGCCATCGGCCACAAAGCGCCCCCCCTGGCCTTTGGCACAGAAGCCCAGGTCTTCCAGCTGCATCAGCACTGTGATGGTGAAGCTGTCGTAGATCGACGCGTACTGGATGTCGGCTGGCCGCACACCGGCCTGGTCAAAGGCCTGCGCACCGGCCCAGGCCGCAGCGCTGTAGCTCAGGTCGACATGGCCACCGTGCTGGTGCTTGGCGGCTTCGCCCGCGCCCAGGATGCCCACCGAGCGCCGCTTCAGCGTCTTGGCCACCGCCGGGCTCACCACCACCAGCGCGCCACCACCGTCGCTGACCACGCAGCAGTCCAGGCGGTGCAGCGGGTCCGAAATCATCGGTGAGGCCAGCACCTCCTCCACCGTCACCACCTTCCTGAGCATGGCGTTCGGGTTGTGCTGGGCATGGTGCGAGGCCGCCACCTTGATCCAGGCCAGCTGTTCGCTGGTGGTGCCGAACTCATGCATGTGGCGCATCGCGCACATGCCGTAGGTGTTGACCACGGTGGGGCTGTAGGGCTGCTCGAACGGCATGTCCGGGATGCTGTAGTCCACCACCGGCTCGGCCGTGAGGCCGGCCGCGCGTGGCCGACCTGCCAGTGTGATCAAGGCCACGTTGCACTTGCCCTGGGCAATGGCCTGGGCGGCATGGGCCACGTGCAGCAGGTAGGCCGAGCCACCGGTGTCGGTGTTGTCCATGTACCGCACCTTCAGGCCCAGGTAGTCCACCATCGACAGCGGCCCCAGTCCGGGCGCCTCGGTGTCGCAAAAGTAGCCGTCCACATCGTCCTTGCACAGGCCGGCGTCCTCCAGTGCGCCCTTGGCCACCTCGGCATGCAATTGCGCCAGCGATTTGTCGTCGGCTTTGCGCGTGGGGTGCTCAAAAGCACCGGCGATGAAGGCTGTTGCCTTGGTTCCCATGGGAGCCCCTTCTGTTGATGAATCTCAGTCCGCCGCCAGCAGCGCCTGGCCGTGGTCCAGCACCACCCGGTCACGCTCGGCGACCCGGGTGCGGAACGACACGACGCCGGCGTCCCGCCACAGCGAGGTGACCAGGGTGTCGCCTGGGTACACCGGCGCGGTGAACCGCGCCTCAAAGTGCGTCAGGCGCCTGGCCTGGCCCGCGCAAGCCCACCTCACCACCGAGGCGCAGGCCATGCCGTAGGTGCACAGGCCATGCAAGATGGGCCGCTCAAAGCCTGCAGCCTGGGCGAAGTCGGCGTCCACGTGCAGGGGATTGCGGTCACCGCTGAGGCGATACAGCAGGGCCTGCTCGGGCCGGGTGGCCAGCACCACCGTGCCATCAGGTGACCGATCGGGCACGCCATGGGGCATCGGGCCGCGCCCCGGTGGCCCACCAAACCCACCATCCCCGCGCGCGAACACGGTGGACAGCAAGGTGGCGATCAGCTCGCCCGTCACCGCGTCATGCAGCGTGGTTTGCGCCAGCACCACGGCGCCGCGGCCCGGGCCCTTGTCGAACACCTGTGTGACCTTCAGCTTGGCGCGCACCTGGCCCGCAGCCTGCAGCGGCCGGTGCAAGGTGACACGCTGTTCGCCGTGCACGATCTGGTGCACGTCCATGCCGGTCTGTTCCTGCCAGGTGTCGTCCCAGCCGATCACCGTGGCCTGCGTGGGCAAAGCCTGCAACTGGCGCTCGTACACAAAGTCCAGTTCATCGGGCAGGTGGCGCCCCAGTCCAACGCCCAGCGCGTACAGCATCGTGTCGCGCTCGGTGTAGCTGAACACCCGTTCCGGGAAGTCCAGCGCCATCAGCCGCTGCAGGTTGATTGCCATGCTGACGGCCTCAGAGCCAGGCCGGATCGGTGGCCACGAACAAGGGGTCGGCCGTGGCCAGGATCGGCAGCCAATGCGCCAGGCGGCTCAGCTCATAGGTGTGAAAGTAGTGGCAGGCCGCCAGCTTGCCCTGGTAGAAATCCTGTTCGGGGCCGGTGGCCCCGGCAGCCAGGGCGCGCGCCGCCACCGCAGCCTGGCGCAGCCACATCCAGGCGATCACCACATGACCGAGCATGTCCAGGTACATCGTGGCATTGGCGGTGTAGACCTGCGGGTCGGCCGAGGCGGACTGCATCGAGCGGGTGGCTGCCATCACCTGATCCAGGGCGTTGTCGAGCTTGAGCGCGTAGCTGCCGACCTCGATGCTGGCCCCCCGACAGGCCGCGATGTCCGATCGCACGGTGGCCACCAACAAGTCGAGCGCGGCGCCGCCGTCCATGCGGATCTTGCGGCTCACCAGGTCCATCGCCTGAATGCCGTGGGTGCCTTCGTGGATCAGGTTCAGCCGGTTGTCCCGGTAGTACTGCTCGACGGGATAGTCGCGGGTGTAGCCATAGCCCCCCAGCACCTGGATGGCGAGCTTGTTGGCCTCGAGGCAGAACTCGCTGGGCCAACTCTTGACCACCGGCGTCAGAATCTCCAGCAACATCGCCGCCCGGTGCTGGATCTGCGGCGATTCGCCACTGCGCACATCGTCCACCAAACGGGCCGCATACAGGCACAGCGACAGCGCGCCCTCGGCATAGCTCTTCTGCGTGATCAGCATGCGCCGCACGTCGGCGTGCTGGACGATGGGCACCTGCGGTGTGCTGGGATCCTTGGCGCCGGGGGCGCGGCCCTGCGGG
>Ga0302322_100005215_pt1 | contig 11385 bp, 10 predicted proteins | sample Fen_T0_2_FD_203757 | JGI IMG/M metagenome (GOLD analysis project Ga0302322, IMG submission 203757) | Peat permafrost microbial communities from Stordalen Mire near Abisko, Sweden - Fen_T0_2 | ecosystem: Environmental > Terrestrial > Soil > Wetlands > Permafrost | place: Sweden: Abisko... | reverse complement strand
CGTGCTACAGGCACAGCAACGGTTCATCGCGTTCAATTACGTGCGCGTGGCGCAGCCGATCCTTCAGCTGTTGGGCACGCTGCTGCTTGGCGCGGCAGGGTGGCTCACGCCGCTGACAGCGGCGCTTGTCGTGCTGCTGGCCGGCGTGCCCGGCATCGTCTGGACTTGCGGGTGGATCGTTGCGAGGGTTCGGCCGGCGTGGGCGCACTGGCGCGCGGCGGCGCGCGAGCTCTCGTCGTACGGCGCGCGCGCGTACTCCGCGGAGCTGCTGTCCGCGCTGGCTGCGCAAGTGGATCGCGTCATTGTCGTCGGCATTTTCGCGCCCGCGGTCATGGGCATGTACGTCGTGGCGCTGAGCCTGTCGCGACTCGTGACGATGTTTCCGAGCGCGATCGCGACCGTGCTGTTTCCGAAGGCTTCGGGCCGCAGTCAGGACGACGTGCTCGAGCTCACCACGCGCGCGTCTGGCGCCACACTGCTCGTCATGGGTGCCACGGCACTCGTGCTCGTCGCGCTCGGTCCGGAGTTGCTGACGCTTGTCTACGGCGCCGATTTCGAGGGCGCCAAGGTTGCGTTCCTGCTGCTCCTGGCGGAGGCCGTGCTCACGAGCCTCGTGCAGGTGCAGTCGCAGGCATTCATGGCGTTGAACCGGCCGGGCCTGATTACGTGGCAATACGGTGTCGGCGTCGCCGTGGCCGTGCCGCTGTTGTTTTTGCTTGCGCCGCAGTGGGGCGCGGAGGGCGCAGCCGCCGCGCTGCTGCTCGCGAGCGTGGCGCGTCTCGCATGCACGCACTGGTGCTTCACGCGCGTGCTCGGCATCGAAGCGCCGCGAATGTTCGCGTCTTCGGTCACCGTGCTGCGAACCGTGCTGGCGGCCGCGAGACGCTGATGCGCGAGCCGCTGAACATTCTGCTGTGTTCTGTGCCGTTTCGGCCATCGGTTGGCGGCATCGAGACCGTGTCCGCGATTCTCGCCGAGCGTTTTCATGCGGCCGGGCACAACGTCACGCTGCTTACACAGACGCCGTCCATGGAGCCGGAGGACGAGCCGTTCGCGATCGTCAGGCAACCGAGCGCCGTAGCGCTGCTGCGCTGGGTTCGTTGGGCGGATGTGGTGGTGCACAACAATGTGAGCCTGCGACTTGCGTGGCCGCTGCTGCTGTACCGCAAGCCCTGGGTCGTCGCGCATCACATGTGGACGCCGCGCGCGGGGCGCGGCGCGCTCGCGGGCCAGCTCAAGCATTGGCTTACCCGGTTCGCGACGAACATCGCCGTGAGCCGCGCGATGGCGGACTCGCTTGCGACGCCGGCGACGATCATTCCGAACCCCTACGCCGACGATGTGTTTCGCGACGTGCCGGGTGGTGCGCGCGACGGCGACGTGGTGTTCCTCGGCCGGCTCGAGGCTGGCAAAGGCGCCGCGCTGGCGCTCGATGCGCTCGCGCAACTGAACGCGAATGGCAAACGCGTGCGGCTCACAGTCGTCGGCAGCGGCCCCGAGGAATCGTCGCTGCGCCGACGTGCCGAAGCGCTAGGCGTCGGCGACCAGCTGCATCTCGCGGGGCGAAGGGGCGGTGCGGAGCTCGTAGCGTTGTTGAATCGTCATCGTGTCATCGTGATTCCGTCGCTGTGGGAAGAGCCGTTCGGCGTTGTCGCGCTCGAGGGTGTGGCGTGCGGCTGCGTGCCCGTGGCGGCGCGCAGCGGCGGGTTGCCAGATGCCGTCGGTCCGTGCGGCGTCATCGTGCCGAAGAACGACGGCGTCGCGCTGGCTGCCGCCATCGACGCGCTGCTCGCGGACGGCGCCGCGCGCGCAACGCTGCTCGAGCAGGCACCGAGGCATTTGGCAGAGCACACGCGCGAGCGGATCGCGCATCGTTATCTCGAGGTGATTGAGCATGCGTACCGGGTTGCTTGATCAGCCGCACGCGGCCGTGATTACCGCGCGAACGGCGAAGGCACGAAGCCGCGTCGAGCCGCGCGAGCGTGCACGCGGGCAGCTCGTCGGCGTAGTCGTGATCATTTACCTGCTGTTGCTGTTCGAAGGCTCGCTGCGCAAATGGGTGGCGCCGCAATTCAGCCTCTACCTATTCTTCATCCGCGACCCGTTCGTGCTCTACGCGTATGTGCTCGCTACGCGCTACCGTCTGTGGCCGAGAAGCACACCGCTGCTCGTTGTGTGCATCGCCATGGCCGTGCTCGGCCTGCTGCTCGGCAGTATCCAGCTCGTGGCAGACAACGGCTCGACGACGCGCGTGCTGCTCGCGCTGTACGGCTGGCGAAACTACTTCTTGTATGCGCCGCTCGCGTTCTTAATCGGTGCGCAGTTCCACTACGAGGATGTGCTGCGGATTGCGCGCTGGACGCTGCTGCTCTCCGTGCCGATCGCCGTGCTGGTAACCGCACAGTTCTTCGCTTCGCCCGATGCGCCGATCAACGTGGGGTTCGCCAGTGAATCTGCGATGCGCTTCGTGGGTCTCGGCCTGACGGGCGACCACACGCGCCCCATGGGCACGTTCAGTTCCGGCGCAGGGCAGATTCAGTTCGTCGCGAGCGCGTTCGCGCTGCTGCTCGGGCTCGTCATTGCGCCGGCGCGGCGGCGCGGCGTATCGGTCTGGGTGTTGGTGCTCGCGGCTGCGGGCGTCGCAACGTGCCTCGCGCTTGGCGGCAGCCGCGCCACGCTGCTGCACTGCGGCCTGATCGTCATCATTGGCATGGGGCTCGCCGTGGTCGGTCGCAGCACGGCACTCAAGCTCCGGTCGGTTCTGCTACCGCTCGCGCTCGCCTGGCTGTTCGCGGTGTTGTATCCGGTGGTCTACCCGGAGGGCTTCGCCGCGTTCGCGGCGCGCTGGGACGTGGCGGCCACGGCCGAGAACAAGACATTCCAGGGCGGAGTATTCGGGCGCGCGCTGTACGGATTCGTGGACTTCACGCGTCTCTGGGAGCGCACGCCCGTGCTCGGGTACGGTCTCGGGCTCGGCGGCAACGCGAGCACGACGCTCGGCGTGAAGATCGACGGCATCGATCCCGTGTCGTTGGCGGAAACGGACTGGGCGCGCCACATCGTCGATCTCGGCCCCGTGTTCGGCACGGGCTACATCGTATTCCGCATCGTGCTGGTGCTGTGGCTCGGCGTGCTCGTACTGAAGGCCACGCGGCGCGGCGCGGGCCCACTGCCGCTGCTGCTGTTCGCCTATGCCGGCTATGTACTGCTGCTGGGTCAGATAACGGGGCAGGGTGCCGTGAACGCCTACGCGTGGCTGTTCACGGGTCTCTGCATCGCGGCTGCGAGTATGCAGCGCGGTGCCGCATCTCAACGCGCAAAACCGGCACATGACCGCGTCACGGCGCTGCGGGAACGGCTGCGATCGGCAGAGCGCAGGCACGCGGCATGACGGCGCGCGCAGCGGTGCTCGTGGCGCCGTTGAACCCGGACGGTGCGCCCGAGCATCTCGGGGCGGCCCGCAAGATCGAGCTCGTCGCGGGTGTGCTTTCACGCCTGAAGTTCGACGTGCACCTCGTCGACAGCTCGCACGCCACGTGTGCGTGGCGCCGGCCAGTGCTTGGCGAGCCGCGGCGCCTCCCGGACTGCGACGTCACCTATTGGCGCCCCGCGTGCGTCCCATCGCGCAAGCTCGGCAAGCTGTGGAATGTCGTGGCTCCCGGGCGGATTCCCGGGCGGCTCGCCGCGCTCGAGCCCGCATTCGTGTGGCTGTACAACTCGTACGCGTTCGAGGCGCGCGTGGGCCTTGCGCTGCAGCGCGCGACGGGGTGCGGTCTCGTGCTCGAGCTCGAGGACCTGCCGCACGCACGGTCGCGCGGAGCGAATCCGAAGCCGTGGCTCGATGCGTGGTACTTCGAGCGCGTGCTGCCGCGCGCCGATCTCGTGACGTTCGTGAATGCAGCGCTCGAAGCGCGCTTCGCCCCGCGTATCCGGGGCCGCGCTCTTCTGTTCCCGTCGCTGCTCGGTCGCGAGCTGGTGGCGACAAACGCATCCACAAGGTTCGGCCGCGCACGGCATCAGCTCGGCTACTTCGGCGGCCTCGAGCCGGACAAGGGCGCAGGCGTGCTGCTCGAGCTGCTGCCGCGCTTGCCCGATTCGTGGCACGTCGTCGTGACGGGCGCCGGCAGCCTCGAGCCTGCATTTCGCCAGGCAGCCGCAGAGTTTCCGCGAGCGTTGACGTTCCATGGTCGCGTGGCGCACGCGCGCGTCGTGGAGCTGATGTTCGACAGCGACGCGATCGTGAACCCGCACGCATCGATCGCCGCCATGCATGACGGCGTGTTTCCCTTCAAGGTGTGCGAGGCGCTCGCGAGCGGCGCGCTCGTGATCTCGACGCCGCTGCCGTCGATCGACATCGAGCTCGCGGACACCGTGGTGTCGTTCGACGGTTCCGCCGCGTCCCTGGCGCAGATCCTGGCGGACGCGCCGCGCCGATACGCGGAGAATCGATCGGCGATCGAGGCCGTGCGGCAAGCCGTTGTGGCTCGCTATTCGGAGGAGAGCATGTTCCGCAGCCTGGGCGAGGCGCTGGACGGCGCGGTTACGAAACGTCGCGAGTCGCCACGGGTGGGGCCGACGGCTCGCGACTCTCGAGCTCGCGCGTCTTGAGCACGATCAGGTATTCATAGATCGACTGTAGCCGCGCGTAGGTGAAACCGGCTGCGCCGTCGAGGAAGCCCCGCCGCCAGACGTAGATGTACAGGAACTTCAGTAGCGGCCGCAGGGGCAGGCGATAGAAGAGCTCCTTCTGATTCTTGCGCCGCTCGTTGAAGTCACGCGCGAACAGCGCATCACGAAGAGAGAACGTCGTGGTACTTCGCCGCGCGTCCAGCACGCAGCGTGCTTCCATCGTCGAGTAGGTGTTGTGCTTGTCGAGCCAATGCCCCATGCCCTTCGAGAAGGGGTGGTGATCGAACGGTTCGCCAAGATCGTGGATCGGCCCGTCGACTCGTAGTACCTCGTTCACGGCGCGCTCGTAGCGGACCAGGTCGGGCCGCACGAGGCGGACGTAGAACGGCGAGATCTGGCTGTGTTTGAGCCAGGTATCGTCGAGGAAGTCGCGGCGACGCAGCCGGCAGGCCGCGACGTTCGGCGGCGCCGCGGCGAAACGCGCGAGCAGATCCGCCAGCGGGGGCGGCACGCGCTCGTCGGCATCGAGCGTCAACACCCACGCGTGCTTGAATGCCAGGCCGTGCAACGCTGCGTTGCGCTGGCTCGCATAGTCGTCGAAGCGGCGCTGCGTAACGTGCGCGCCGCGCGCGGCGGCGATCTGCACGGTCCGGTCGGTCGAGTGCGAATCGAACACGTGCACGTCGTCGGACCAGGTCACGGAATCGAGGCAGCCCGGCAGGTCGAGCTCCTCGTTCTTCGTGAGGATCAGCACGGAGACGGGTATGGCGTTGGCCACGTTACACCCGCCGCGGTCGTGCTTTGACTCGCCGCGCAGGCACGCCGACATAGATCGACCACGATTCGAGATCGGCAGTAGCGACGCCGCCGAGGCCGAGGATGGCGCCCTCGTGCACGGTGACGCCCATCTGCACCGAGGCGCGTGCGCAAATCCATGCGTAGCGTTCGATGACGATCGGGGCGGAGGTCATCGGGAACGCCGGGTCGTGATAGTCGTGGCTCGCGGCGCAGAGATACGCCTGCTCCGATATCACGCTGTGCGATCCCAAGGAGATCGGGGCGGGGTTGTAGACCACGGCGTCGTCGGCAATCGCGACGACGTCTTCAGCGTGCAGGTTCCAAGGCGCCCAGATTCGTGCCCGCGGATAGATATGTGCGTGCTTGCCTAGCCGCGCGCCGAAGAGCCGAAGCAAAGCGGCTCGCCACGCATGCAACGGCCGCGGCGAGGGCCGAAACAGCAGTACGTAAACGACGTGCCACAGCGCGCGCGCCGCACGGTTGGCGCGTGTGGTGCTCGCAAGCAGGTACGGGTCACCCGCTGCAGGTGAAGGTAACGCGGCTTCGGCGGAATGGCGTGTCGTGGTCATGGTGCTTGAGTGAGCGTGCGCGCGCCAACGAGTGTTGCGCCGTTCTATTACGGCGCCGTTACACGGCCTCCAGCGTGGCGCTGGGCGCGCCGTTCTTCGCGCGCAACAAGCCGTACAGGCGGGTCGCGAAGGACTCGATCTCGAAGTGCTCGCGGAACGCAGCGACCGCGGCGAGGCGCATCGAGAGCCGTTCGGGCTCTGAAAGCGCAAGCCACTTGTCGAACAGCTGTGCGGTTCCCGCGCTGCTGTCGTCGGCCACCAGGCCCGCGCGTGCTGCTTGCACCTCGCGCCACGTGTTGACCTTGTCCGACGTCAGCACGGGCACGCCGCACGCCAACGCTTCGGCCACGACGACGCCGAAGTTCTCCTGGTGCGACGGCAGCACGAACGCGTCGGCGGCGCGATACGCGCCCCATTTCAGATCGCCCGTAAGCATGCCGGTCCAGGTCACGCGCTCGGCGATGCCGAGCGCTTGCGCCTGCGCAACGAGCGTGCGCTGCCAGCCGACCTGATCGGGCCCGGCCATGACGAGCCGCAGTTGCGGGTCGCGGTGCACGATGCGCGCGAACGCGGCGAGCAGCGTGTCGCAGCCTTTCTTCGGGTGCAGGCGGCTGAGGAACAGCAGGTTGCGCGTGTCGCGCAGCGCGGGGAACGCAGCGCAGAAAGCCTCGCGTTGCTGTGCCGCGTCGCCCGTCGGCGCCGCGGTGCCGTAGCCGATCACCGCCTCGCGGCAGCGGTATAGCCAGAATGATTGCCGCGCCAGCAGCCGCTCTTCCTCGGTCGTAAATAGCACGGCTTGCGCATCGCGCAGCACGCGGTAGTCGGCCCACGGCCAGTACATCCATTTTTTCAGATGCTTCAGCGGATAAGTGCGCTTGAACCACGGGTCGAGCATGCCGTGCGGAAACACGTAGTACGGCGTGGACGTGCGATGCAGCGCCTGCCGGGCGGCGAAACCGTGGTACTGCCACAACCCGTGCACGACCACCGCGTCGTAGTCCTGCGCGTGCGCGCGTAGCCACGGCAATAGGCGCGGCGCATAGGAGTATTTCAGGCGCGCAGGCCCGAAGGCGTGCAGAGGCAAGGGGAAATCCCGGACCCACGGGGCCGTGGGGTCGTCCAGCGTGGCCACTTCCACCGTCACGCCGCGGCGCACGGCCACGGCCGCGGTCTGCTTGAGCCCCTCAACAGGGCCACCGCCGGCGGGGTTCACGGACGAAATCAACTCGAGGATTCGCATGCTGGCCAAGTGTGCAGCCGCACTGTGTCAGCCCGATGAATCACACGCCACGGACGAATCACAGTCGTTGCACGCCACGTATCGCTGCGGTAGTGCGGCGTTTATGTCACGTAGATGTCATGCAGAGTCCACTCGTGTTCAACACAGAGTCACTACATTGAGCGCCGTAGTCGATCTACTTGTGGGAGGCGGATCGGTGAAGAGTCGGAAAGCGGCAATTTCGGTGCGGATCGGTGCGGCGGACGTTCGTAACGTCAAAGCGGTGGCTAAGCGTCTTGGAGTGAGGGACTCCGACGTGTTTCGTTATGCGGTCAAGAGCTCCCTCGAGCAGCTGGGTCTCCTGGGCGACCCGAACGTTCACGGCCGGCATCTGCTGCCGGTGTTCGTGGAGGCGGGGCCCACGTTGCTGCGGTTCTTCGATTTGGACGCCGCGCGACTCGTCGAGATCGTGAATGCCGGTGTGCAGGATCCCGAGGCGCTCGTCGCGCCGGAGGACCTGACCTTGCTGTCGATGGCCGGAGTGCAGCAGTCGTACGCGCGCGTGAAGCTGAACGAGCTACGCGAGGATCCGCCGTCGTTGCCGCCGGAAACGCAAACGTTGGTCGAGGCGTTGCGTGAGTACCTCTACGACAAATATGTGTTTCGTTCGCGCCGTCTGGCGAGCCCGGGCGTTTAGGAAAGGAGAGCAAGAATGTTGGCGAATTGGGTCAGGATCATTGCCCTGGTGGTGTCCATCGCGGCGTGCGCCGGCGCGGCGGAGGCTACGGTCGTCTACTCGGACACCGTGCTGGTGCGGGCGCCGGAGTTCGCGTCCGTCATCGAGTTGCCCACGCCCACGCTGGCCGGCAATTACCGCGTCACGGCCACGGACCTGAATTGGCTGGGCGTGCCATTGCAGGCGTTGTCGTTCGGTGTGTTCACCGCCACTGCGCCGATCCAGAGCAGGGTGGGCGCGGGCACGCTCGAGTTCTTCTACGGCGGCGCGGACAAGCTGTTCCTGCAGTTGTACGCGAAGACCGCGCTGGCGAAGTCCGCAGGCCTCGTTGGGTTGCAGGCAGACTGCGTCGCCGTCGTGCCGCTGCCCGCCACCTTATGGTTACTGCTGTCGGCGCTCGGCGGAGCCGGCGCATGGCGTTCTCTGCGCTCGCGCGTCGCCGGTCTCTTTCGGCGCGCGCCGGTCGCGGCTGCGATGTAACGATTGCGTTAACGCCGTGCTGCGCGGCGCGCGTGGTCCGACATCTGTCATACATTCGCCATGTTCGTCTGTTGAGATTCGAACATCGACAACACGAATAACGATTGCTCCCATGCACACACTCCAGAGTCGCGGTCGCTTCGGCGCGCTACTGTTCGCGACGCTCTTGGTTTCTGCGTTCAACGCCCGTGCGGAGGGGCCACTACCGGCCGCGCAAGTCACTGCGGACTCGTATCGACTCCAGCCGGGTGACGTGCTCGAGATTTCTGTGTGGAAGGAAGAGAGCCTCAAGCGCGAGGTGCTCGTGCGCAGCGACGGCGGGCTCTCGTTCCCGCTGGCAGGCGATCTCTCGGTTTCCGGCCTCACTCCAGAGGATGTTCGGCACGAGCTCGAGGCGCGGCTCGGCAAGTTCATTCCGGACGTGACCGTTTCCGTCGCCGTGCAGCAGATCAACGGCAATCAGGTATTCGTCGTCGGGCGAGTGAACAAGCCGGGTGTATTCAAGTTCGATCGGCCCGTCGATGTCATGCAGGTGCTGAGCCTCGCAGGCGGCGCAACGGAGTTCGCGGGCGTGGATGCGATTCGCATTCTTCGGCGCTCGCCCGACGGCCGCCAGCACACGTTCGACTTCGCATATTCCGACGTGGCGCGCGGCCGGCACCTGGAACAGAACATCGTGCTCAAGAGCGGCGACACCGTCGTCGTCCCCTGATGCCGCGCCCACTTCGGAAATCGGCGCTGCTTGGCTCGTGCGCCGCACTGGTGTGCGGCGCAAGCCACGCGCTCGAGTGGCGCAACACGCCCGCAATCACGGTGGGAGCGGGGGAGGACTCGAACATCTGGCTCGATCCGTTGGTGGATCGCAAGGCCTCGAGCAGCACTTTGACCGCGTCCACGGAGCTTCTGGCGAGCGGCCCGAGCCTTCAGCTGCGCGTGCAGCCGGAAGTGCGTGCGCTGCGCTACGCGAACAGCGCCGACTCGGATCGCAACGACGCGTTCACGAGCTTTGACCTCACGCTCCGCCGGGAGCGCAGCACGCTGACGTTCGGCGGTGGCTACCGGCGCGAAAGCACGCTCACGAGTGAGTTCATCGACACGGGGCTGCTCGGCCTCGAACAGGAACGCGTCGAGCGTTCCGTGAACGCCGGTTGGAACGTCATCGTCGGCCCGCGCGGCCGCGTTACGGTGTCCGCGTCGACGGCGTCGGTGGGCTACGGCGCGGGACTCCTGTCGCCGCTCGTGGACTACGACTACCGCGTAGTGGCGCTCGCTTACCAGCTCGCGACGAACGTCCGGTCCACCTGGGTGTTCAGCGCCACGAGCTCGACTGTGAATAGCGCGTTCAGCGATACGACAAACACGGGGTTCCAAGCCCGATGGCTGCGCACGTTCACGCCCACGCTGCGCGGGGAGGTCGGGCTCGGCTCGTTCGACGCGCGCACGGCGAACCTGTTTGGCACGCAACGCGAGTCGGGTGCGGCGCTCAACTTCGCCGTGACTCGCGAATGGGCTCGCTGGTCGCTGCAGACGGGCGGTGCGCGCGAACTACGGCCGGACGGCCGCGGTGCGTTGGTCCGCGAGGACGCGGTATCGCTCGAAGCGCAGCGCCGGTTTGGTCCGAGGCTCAGCATGAGCTTGTCGGTGCGCCGCGCGGCAGTCGCGGCGACGGACGACGTTCTGAATCTCTACGGTCGCGACTATTCCCAGACGGGTGTCGGCGTCGATTGGCACATGAAGGAGCGCTGGCAGCTGCACGCTGGCCTGCAGCAGCGCATGCAGCAGTTGAGCTTCGCGCCGCGCGCCAGCGGTGTCGGGGCCGTGGTAGGCATGACGTATCGGGGACGCTAGTGGATAACAACCAGGAATACACAAGAACCTTCGGCGACTACGTGGCCATGATTCGCCGCCGGTGGCGCACCGCGACCGTATGCGCAGTCGTCACGCTGGTGGTCGGTGCAGCCGTCGCCGCACTCTGGCCGCCGGTGTATCGCGCAACGGCCACGATCCTGATCGAGCAACAGGAGATTCCGCAGGACCTGGTGCGCTCCACGATCACGAGCTACGCCGACCAGCGCATCCAGCTGATCAATCAGCGCGTGATGACCACGAGCAATCTGCTCCAGATCATTCGCGAGCACGGCCTGTACGCCGACGATTTCGATCGCAAGCCACGCGAGGTCATCATCGACCGTATGCGGCGCGACATTCACATGGACATGATCAGCGCCAATGTCGTGGACCCGCGCAGCGGGCAACCTACGTCGGCTACCATCGCGTTCACGGTAGGCTACGACAATCGCTCGCCGCAGCTCTCCACGCAGGTCGCGAACGAGCTCACGACGCTGTACCTGCAGCAGAATTCGCAGAACCGCCGGCAGCAAGCCGCCGAGGCATCTGCGTTCCTCGCCGACGAGACGAAACGCTTGAGCACGGAAATAGCGGGCCTTGCCGCGAAGGTGGCCGAGTTCAAGCAGGCGAACGTGGACCGGCTGCCGGAGCTTGCGGCACTGAATCAGCAGCTCTTGAGCCGTGCCGAGCAGGACCTCTCCGATGTGCAGCGCCAGCGCAACGTGCTCGACGAACGGCGCGGGTACCTCGAGGCGCAGCTCGCGCAGCTCTCGCCTAGCCGGGACACGGGTGCCAGTGACAGCGCCTCGAATCTCGAGCCAGCAGACAGGCTGCGCGCTCTCGAGTCCTATCTCGCGAACGTCGCGGGCGTGTACTCCGACAGCCATCCCGACGTGATCCGCACGCGCAACTCGATTGCGGCGCTACGTACGCAACTTGGCGCCACGGACAGTGGCGCAGGCGATGTCGAGCACGAGCTTGCGGACCTGCAGGCGCAACGAGCGGGCCTCGTCGCCCGCTACGAGCCGGCACACCCCGACGTCGTGCGCATCGATCGGCAGATCGCCGCGACGCAGCAGCGGCTCGACGCAGCGCGCGCCAACCCC
>Ga0302322_100005214_pt1 | contig 11387 bp, 12 predicted proteins | sample Fen_T0_2_FD_203757 | JGI IMG/M metagenome (GOLD analysis project Ga0302322, IMG submission 203757) | Peat permafrost microbial communities from Stordalen Mire near Abisko, Sweden - Fen_T0_2 | ecosystem: Environmental > Terrestrial > Soil > Wetlands > Permafrost | place: Sweden: Abisko... | reverse complement strand
TGGGCTTTACCGCTCCTGGCTCTGATGATAGGTTCGGTTCAGGGCTCTATCAAATAGCCAATCCCAATTTGCGACCAGAAAAGTCGCAAGGTTGGGATGTCGGCTTTGATCAAGAGCTTTTCGGCAAAGCATATACCGCAAGCCTTACCTATTTCCACAACCGGTACACAAACTTGTTCGACTGGCATACCTTTGCTCCAACCGACCCAGAGTATGACGCCACGAAAAGTCCGTACCGAGGATACACCAGAAATATCGGGCATGCGACGACGGGCGGGGTCGAACTAGCGCTTAACGCCAAGTTCAATGATCGCTTCAGTGCACGTGCAGCTTACACCTATTTAGATGCCATGAATGATAGTTCGGCTATTCGTCTCACTCGACGCCCGCGACATTCGGTCGATGGCGAGGTGCGCTTTCAGGCGACTGATTCTTGGCTGATCGGCACAGGGCTTCATATTGTCGCTGATCGCGAAGACATTGATTATTCAACGTATCCTTATCCGCAGGCTAGAGTAGAAGATTACACGACGGTGCGGTTGTTCACGAGTTATGCGCTGCATAAGGATATTTTGATCAAGCTTCGCGTTGAAAACGCGCTCGACGAAAAATATTCGGAAGTTCTCGGCTACCCGGCTTTGCCGCGCGCCGTTTATGGCTCGGTAGAGTGGAAATTCTGAGTTAACTCGAACCAGAAATGAAAATCCCCGTCCTGTTAATAGCGGTTTTGGCCTGGTGCTGTTACACCCGGGGCGGGGAACTGGCGGCGGTCCGCGTAGTTTCGCAGACGGTCGGCACTGATGAGCTTTTGCTTGCCGTGGCCGAACCAGCGCAAATCGCTGCGCTCAGCCACCTGGCCCGCAAGGAAGAGTTTTCGGCGGTGGCCGAAGAGGCAAAACGTTTTCCGCAGCTCAAACAGAACGGCGATCTGGAAGATGTGTTGCAATACCGCCCGACGCTTCTGCTCTGTGCCGATTACAGCCGGGCCGAACTCGTCAGCCAGGCGCGCCGCGCCGGGATTAAGGTGATCGTGCTCACTCGCTATCGCACGATGGCAGATGCCTACGAAAACTTGCGACTGATCGCGCGTGAGATCGGACCCGAGGCCGAGGCGCGGGCGGAACGCGTGATCGCCGATTGTGAACACCGCATTGCCGTGCTGCGCGAGCGTTTGAACGGCGTTAAACCGGTTCGGGTTATCGCGCCTTCAAACTACGGTGTGATTCCAGGCGACGACACGACGTTTCAGGATCTGTGCGATCATGCTGGCGCGGAAAATCTGGCGGCCACGCTGGGCGGATTGCACGGACACGAAGCACCGCCGACGGAACAGATGTTGACCTGGCCGGTCGATCGTCTCGTGGTGGTGGGTGAGGTGGTTGCGGATGCGCTCGTACCTTTCAAAAAAATACCGCCCTACGAATATATGGCGGCAGTGAAGGAAGATCGTGCGGTTTTGCTCAGGCATTATCAGATCAGCTGCGTTTCGCACCACCGGATCGAGGCGTATGAGCTGCTCGCGCGGCAACTGCATCCGGAGAGATTTCCATGACGTCGCCGTGGGTTCATCGTTTTGCGCTGCCGGTGGCGATTCTCCTGTTGGGGATTCTCGCGCTGACGTCGCTAGGTATTGGCGACATGCGGCTAGGCCCGGCGCGGATTTTTGCTGGCTTGCTGCACCGCGATGAATTGGCGGCGACGGTGCTTTGGAATATCCGGCTGCCGCGCATGCTGGTGGCGATGCTGGTTGGTTCTGCCCTTGCCGCAAGCGGTCTGGTGATGCAGGCGTATTTTCGCAACAGTCTCGCGAGTCCTGGATTGCTGGGCGTGACAAGCGGCGGGGCGGCTGGAGCAGTCGTCATAATTGGGCTGGGATGGGCTTCGGCCTCCATTTTTATTTTGCCGGTGGCGGCTATCATCGGCGCCTTGATTGCGACCGGCGCTGTGGTGCTCCTTGCCCGGCGTGGCGCGAGTACGGAGCGGCTGTTGCTGGCCGGTGTGGCGCTCAATGCGCTGCTAGGTGCGGTGACCAGTTATGTGCTTTCGAATTTTACGCTCACCTATGAGCGCAATGCTAAGATTCTGTTCTGGCTGCTCGGTGGGCTGGAGGATCGCACGTGGGAGCACGTCGCAATGGCGTCACCGATCATTCTTGCCGCAGCGTTGCTCTGGCCGCTGGGACGGCCGATGGATTTGCTCAGTCTCGGCGCCCGTGAAGCCCAGAGTCTTGGTGTCGATGTGAAACGGTTGCGGCGATCCATGATCGGACTCTCCACTGTCATGACGGCACTGGCAACGGCGGTGGCTGGAACAGTTGGCTTTGTCGGCTTGATCGTGCCGCATCTGTTGCGACTGGTCGTTGGCCCGGAACATCGGCGGCTTGTTCCTTTGACTTTGATCGGCGGAGCGGCATTTGTGCTCGCCTGCGATCTTATCGGTCGCAGCACCGGCGGGTTGCGGGTTGGCATTGTCACCTCATTGATTGGAGGACCGTTTTTCCTATGGCTCTTGAGGCGACAAGCATGACGGCATTGACGGTAACAAATGCCTCGGTGCCGGGGCGCCTCGACAACGTGAGTTTGTCGCTCGCGCCGGGCATGCTCGCCGGTTTGGTGGGACCGAATGGTAGCGGCAAGTCGACGCTGTTGCAGGTCGCAGCCGGGCTCTTGCCCTCGACCGGGCGCATTGCTTGGGCGGGTCGTGGCGTTGACGAAATCCTGGTGCCCGAGCGCGGTTTGCTGACGAGTTGGGTACCGCAGGAAGCGCGTTTTGAATTTGGTTTTTCCGTGCGCTCGGTTGTGGCGCAAGGCCGTTTTGCCAGTGGAGACGATGAGCGCGGGGTTGATGAAACGTTGCGGCTGTTTGATCTGACGTCCCTCGCGCACCGCCCGGTCAACCGGCTGTCGGGTGGCGAACGCGAACGCGTTTTGCTGGCCCGCGCTGTAGTTACAGGAGCGCCGTTGCAGCTATGGGACGAGCCACTGGCACCGCTCGACCCCAAGCACGGACTCGAAGTGCTGAAACATGCGCGCCGACTCACGAATGCTGGGGGCACGTTGCTTTTCTCGCTGCACGACTTGCGCGTGGCGTACTGTCTCGATTTCGTGGTTGTGCTTCACGAAGGACGTTTGCGCGCCGCCGGTCCGCCTGAGGCTGTGCTCACGCCCGAACTCTTGTTCGAGGTCTTCGGCGTGCGCGCCAAACAAACTGCCGGCCTCACTCTGGAACTTCCATGAAAACAAATCCGTCGCCCGATTCATCCGAGGAAAAACACCGCGAAGACATGCAGGCTCTGCAGGCCGAGATGCGGGAAAAAATGCGCGCGGCAAAAGAAAAACACGGCCTGCTCATGGTACATACAGGCAACGGCAAGGGCAAATCCACCGCGGCGTTCGGCATGCTGGCGCGCTCGCTGGCGCACGGTCGGAAATGTGGCGTCGTTCAGTTTATCAAGAGCACGCCCGATGCAGCCGAAAAAGTTTTGCGTAGCGCGAACCTCACTTGGCATGCCGTGGGCGATGGCTTTACCTGGGACACCCAAGACAAAACCAGCGATATCGCCAAATGCCGTGAAGGCTGGCGTTATGCGTGCGAGTTTTTTGAGAACAAAGAAATTTCCTTTGTTCTGCTCGACGAACTCAACGTCGTGCTTTCGATGGGATACCTGCCCAAGGACGAAGTGCTCGCGGTGCTGCGCGCCAAGCGGCCCGACCTGCACGTCCTCATTACTGGACGCGGCGCGCTTCCTGAGCTGATAGAACTCGCGGATTTGGTGACCGAGATGAAAGAAATCAAACATCCCTTCAATGCCGGCGTGAAAGCGCAGCTCGGAATCGAGTTTTGAGCGTCACCAGAAAACCGATACAATTGTGAAAGCACTCGGAATTCTCGGCACATCATCGGGTGCTGGGAAGTCGTGGATCGCGACTGCGGTTTGCGCTTGGTTGCGCAAAGAAGGCGTGCGTGTGGCGCCTTTCAAGGCGCAAAACATGTCGAACAACGCCTGGGCTACACTCGACAGCGGTGAAATCGCGCGCGCTCAGGCGGTGCAGGCGGAAGCGTGCGGCTTATCGCCCACGGTCGACATGAACCCAATTTTGCTCAAGCCCAGCGGAGGGCAAGGTTCGCAACTCATCCTGCGTGGGCAGGCCCAGGCGCATCAGTCGGCGGAGGCCTATTATCGAAATTTCGATCACCTCTGGCAGGTGGTTAAGGATACGCTTGATGGCTGGCGCTCAAAATGCGATGTGTTGGTGCTCGAAGGCGCGGGCAGTCCGGTGGAATTGAACTTGATGGAACGCGACTTGGTAAACCTTCGACCGCTCCAGTATCTCGACGGACGCGGAGTTTTGGTTGGGGACATCGATCGTGGTGGCATTTACGCGCAGCTCGCCGGAACGTGGAATCTACTGCCGGGCGATGATCGGGCGCGTTTGCTCGGCGCGATCGTGAATCGTTTTCGAGGCGACATTAACCTCTTTCCTGATCCAAATCGCTGGCTTGGTCCGCATGCGCCTGGTTTACGCGTGCTGGGTACTGTGCCGCTGCGAACCGACTTGCAACCGGAAGAGGAGGATGGGCTGCGTGCGGGCGATGAAGATCGTGGCTGCGGTGAAGTGGTTGCCTGGATACATCTGCCGCATGTGGCGAATTTGACCGATTGCCAGCCGTGGTGGGACGACGACGGTGTCCGCATTCGCTGGGTGAAAACCGTATCGGAGCTAGCGTTAGCCAAGGCGATCATTATTCCAGGTACAAAAAACACGATGGCCGACCTGCGGTGGCTGAAAGCTACAGGCCTGGATCAGGCAATCGTCTCGGCTGCCCGGGCAGGCGTTCCTGTTGTCGGAATATGTGGCGGTTACCAGATTCTCGGCGAAAGTTTGACCGATATTTTAGGTGTGGCGGGAGATTCTGGAGAGGAACGCGGACTTGGTCTTTTGCCGGTAAAAACTCATTTTGAGAGGGAAAAGATCGTGCGCCAGGTGACTGCGAAGTGTGCTGACCGCCGGTGGCTGGCCTACGAAATGCACATGGGGCGAACGCAACCGACTGGACCTTGCGAGCCGCTGCACGTCATTGAAGATGCTTCTGGTGTCCGCGAAGAAGGTGCGAAAATCGGCAACGTTTTGGGCACGTATCTGCATGGCTGGTTTGAGGCACCCGAAGTGCGCCAGCTTATTGCCTCTATGGCTAGGATCGGTAACTATAAATCCTGTCCGCTGCCATGGCTGGAACAGAGGCAAAAAGTCTACGAGCGGATGGCTGAGCATCTGTTGGCGCATGTGGACCTCGAGCCGATACGTCGTTATCTCGGCCTGTGATCAGACTGGCGGCAAAAATAAAGCCGGGCGTGGAGCCCGGCTTTCATGGCAGATAGCGGAAGGCTTAGAAACTTAGGCGTAGGCGATCGCATGGCAGCCGTAGGCCACGCGCGAGGCGACAAAGAAATCTTCAGGACCAGATTCGGCGCCAAATTCAGGAGCGAGTTCGGCGAGAAGCTTGCGGAGATTTTCACGCGCGCGCGCGATACGACTTTTTACCGTACCGACATTGATACCCAAAGCACGGGAGATTTCCTCGTAAGGCAGATTTAGGATGTTGCGCATGGTAAGGATCTCGCGATGGCGTGAATCCAGTTTTTCCATACAGCTGGAGATGAGTTCCGTGAACTCCTGGGTGACAGTTTCCTGCACCGGACTGTGAGTGTCGGCGGCGATCAAATCGGAAAAAGTTCCTTCGGTTTCTTCGCTGAGCGGGCGCTCAAGAGATACGGAGTCCTGACGCCGACGGCGGAAGAAATACCAGTAGCGATTGCGCGAAAGATTAAGGGCGATGCGATAAAGCCAAGTGGCGAGGGACGAGTCGCCTCTGAAATTTACCAAGCCTCGATGAGCGCGGATAAAGGTGTCTTGTGCGATCTCTTCTGCATCGGCGGTGTTGCGCAAAAGATTGTTTGCGAGGCCCAAAATTTTCCCGTGATAGCGATCCATGATTTCTACGAAAGCTGACTCATCTCCGTTATTGAACCGAACAATCAGACTGGCGTCATGAGCTGCTTCCAGTGCCGAATCGGTGGGAGCTTCTTTCGACGATGCCGACGACGAATCATGGCGTGAATGGGTCGTGCAGAAACGAATGTTGGCTTGCGTCATAGGGCTAAGGTTCCGTTGTGGTTGAAGGATTGGTTCAATGGATACCTCATACCGTGCCAACGCGGCGACTTTTACGTAAAACGTTTATTAGCACTAATTAATGTAATTGCAAATGGGTTATTTTATGTGAAATTCGTGCAGTTTGAAAGACGACTACTCGGTGTTGCGTGCAAAATGCAATACCTCCGTCTGAAACGACGTTTGTGGATGAGAACATTCGTTTAGTTTCTGGCAGTTAGTTGGGGGTCGAAACCAAAAAAGCCACGCGATGAACGTGGCTTTTTAAAAATCAGGGAAGGCTGTTGGCCGCTACTTTTTGGGCATCTTCGCCTGAACTTCGTTCATGCGGTTTTCGATCTCGTTCATCTGACCGACGAGTCGGGCTTCAATTTTTCGGCGCTCAGTGCTGTTGACGATACTGAGGCTGGTGGCGTCTTTAATGACGTTGGCTGGCAAGGACAGCAAACGGGTGATCAAGCCCTGGTCCTTGAAGGAGCTCAGGTAGAGCGCCGTTACTTCATGCGAAAGTTGCAGCGAGTCGTGAGCGACGGCCTGAGAGGCGAGCAGGTTGTTGTTCAACTGCTGGTTTTTCGCGAGTTCAGCGGTGAGCACGACGCCGACTTGATCGGAGATGCGTTGGCTGTAGGCATTGATTGAATCGCGGGTCAGATGCTGATCGTTGGCCATCTCTGCGAGGATGGGCTGGATTTTTTCGGACATGCGGGTCGAGACTTTGTCGACCTGTTCATTCTGCAGGCGTTCGGCTTCCTCGGGAGTTTTCGGGAGCGGATTGAACGGCTGAATCTTGAAAGCGATGGCTTCGGCCAGGCGGTTGATTTTCTCTGCATTGACTTTGGCGTATTCGTCGTCGGTCATCAGCGCATCGGCGGAGCGTTTGGCGATAGCGTCTTTCAGCAGCGCATTTAACGCTTCTGTCTGGCGGCGGTTATCCTCGGATGCAGCGCGTAGTTCGTTATTTTGCTCGCGCAGGGCGTTCATCGCCGTCTGCTGCTTGGCGGTGTCGCTTGAGACTTTCAGATACAAAAAAAGGCCGGCGATAAGGAGTACGACGACCGTCACAATGACGGCCGGGATTTGATCTTTGAGCTTGAGCCACATGGTCGGTTTTGGGGATTGGGATCTGGCTATCGGATTTGGGGAGATTTGCAATGCCATGATTGGTGAAGGAGTTTTCTGTTGTTAATGTTAGCGCTGGCCGCACCTTGGTGGCGTGAGCCTCAATCGAAGCGAGCAGCAACTTTTTGAATATATAGAAGCGAACCGCGACGAGAGACAGTTCTGGGAGCACAAAGTTCGCGGGTTTGATGCAAAATTGCCTGACAGGGCTGCAGCGGCACGTGCTATCGAGGGAGAACTTTGGCGTTATTTCATAGAACGGTCCGCGGTGGTTCCGATGTTTAAACAGGCGGCGGAACGCGAGGGTTTGCGCCGGCTGAGCATGCTCAATCTCGCCGAATATTTGATGCGGCGTTGGTTGCCGCCTCGGGTGGTTAAACGCCCTCCTGCCTGATCGCTTGCTGACGCAGGAATTTTTTAGACCTGCGGCAGATTGCCGGTTTCAGCCGGTTCTCGTACCTTCTTCGACCCACCTTACGCAGAATTGCACCAGTTGAATCGCGTTCTCCAAATTGAGCTTTTCCTTGATGCGGGCCCGGTGAGATTCGACGGTTTTAATACTGATGTGTAACTTCGCAGCAATTTCACGGGTGGGTTGGCCGCTCCCGATCATGCTCACGATCTCAAGTTCACGGTCGCTGAGCAAATCGATGGGAGAGTCATTGGAAGGGTCGCCACCGACAACGACTTGGTCGAGCATACGGCTGGCGACACTTTCGCTTACAAAAACTTTGCCTGCGCGAATCCGGCGTACGGCTTCCATGACCTTGGTCACGACCTCCTGCTTCATTACGTAGGCTTTTGCGCCGGCCTTAAGTACGCGCATCGCGTAAACCGACTCATCGTGCATGGAAAGCACAAGCACTTGGATATTATGATCGAAGGCCTTAATGTTCTTGATGAGTTCGATCCCGTTATAGCCCTTCAACGAGATATCCACGATAACTAGATCGGGTTTGATCTGCGCGATCAGCCTCATCGCTGAAGGAGAGTCCTCGGCTTCACCGCAGAAAACCATGTCAGTTTCGCGATTGATCAGTTCGGCGAGGCCGCGCCGCAGCAGCGGGTGGTCGTCGACGATGAAAATGCGTGTTTTTACGGCCATAGGAATCAAGGCTGAAATGGATATTGCAGGCTCACGATAACGCCTCGTTCGGGCGCGTTACTGACATCCAGTTCTCCACCCAGCGTGCTCGCACGATATTGCATGATGTGGAGCCCGACTCCTGTTTCTGCTGACGCAGATTTGCTCAAGCCGGAGCCGTTATCGATGATCGAAAGAAGCATGGTAGTTGGTTTGGCTTTCAGTTGGATCTCGATGCAAGTTGCATGCCCGTGTTTGATAGCGTTGCTGATCGCTTCCTGTGCTAAGCGATAAATCTGGATGATCTGGTTGGATGAATGATGAGGAAAGCGACCGACGAACACTGTCTTGACCTCGACTTGGAAGCGAGCCCGGACTTGGGCCACGAGTTCTAACAACGCCCCGCGCACATCGGCAATCTGAATTTTCCCCGGAAACAAGCCGTGCGTGAGCGCGCGAGTGCGGTGCATCGCGTCGATAACTTGTTGATTAATCTCACTCAATCCGGCCACTTCTTCAGGGACTTTGCTGGCCAGTCTGCCCTCGGCGACGTGCATCAGGCAGCTGATGCCTGCCAGTACCTGGCAGAGGTCGTCATGCAAGTCCTGGCCGATACGATTTTGTTCGCGTTCGCTCACGCGCAGACTTTCGAGTTCGAGCTCTTTTTCGGTCTGGATGTCGTGAACAAACCCTCTGAGCAAAGTAGCACGGCCCTTGCGGACGATTTCGGTTACGGAATGACGAACCCAGACAAGTCCACCAGTTTTGGCCACGAGCCGATATTCAATGCTGAAGGGCAACTTTTTGATACCGGCAAAACATCTGCACACCTTTTCCCTGTCGAGCGGGTGGATCGATTCTTCCCAGCGGATTCGGCTTCCCGCGCGAACGAGGAGGATTGCGTCGAGAAACGATCCCGTCAGCGGAAATACCGATAGTGCTTGTATCGGTTCCCCCAGGCCTTCCCACGCGACGATCCGGGCTTGGGCAAAAATCTCGTTCTGAACCCACGCCGGGGCCGCTTTGTCGTTGGTCTTCTGGATGGGCTTTTCCCCGATCCGGCCTGACTTCACTCCAGCTGCTTTACGGCGTTTTGTGACGCTTGAACGGGATCGCAGTGGCTTGGCGTGAAGTTCGACGATCATGAGATAAATTTATACCGGAAATTAACTGCAATTATGTGGCGCTACTATCGTTTAAATTGCAAGTTAAGGTTATCGCTTGGATGCCCGTAGTGTTTTCCATGAAAGAACCTACAGGGGCGGGGTCCAAACTTGACTGGCGAGAGTTGGACCCGATGTTGTTCATAACAAGTTTCAACGTGGGAAGTATCTGTGACGTGTAATTCCTTCTTCAAGCGCGTTCGTTACATATATTCAGCCAATCTATTTATCGCCGATCCACAACTGCCTAACGAACGATGGAAGAAAGCGGCAAACCCAATGAGTTTAAGACGACTGCCAGTTCGCAGCCTTGGGTTTCGCGGGTCTATATCGTGGACGACCACAGATTTTTCACCTTCGCGCTCGCCTCGCTGGTAAATACACAGGCCGATCTGGTGGTTTGCGGTGTAGGGCACGAGGAAACGGAGGCGTTGGATGGTATCATTCATTCAAGCCCGGATATTGTGGTGATGGACGTGCGTTTGAACGCAAGCAACGGGCTGAATATGGCGACAGCGTTGCGGAGGTTTTCGAAACAAATGCCGATTTTGTTTGTTTCCAGCATGCAAAACCCGTCCTTTGGGCAGGAAGCCAAGTGGCTTGAGCCATGTAGTTTTGTTGAAAAAACCCAAGATCCTGTCGATATCATCCGCGGAATCCGCCAGACACTGGCAAAATTCCGGCTTTTCCAGAGCCTCCATCCAACTAGCCCCTTATCCCCAAAAACGTGAAATCCAAAGAGCAGCACTCCATCTTGGTGGTCGATGACAACGAACAGGCACTTGCTTTGGTTGATGAAGCGCTAACCAGTCGAGGATACAAGGTGACGGTGACGAGCAAGGGAACAGAGGCTATTCCGATTCTCGATTCGAAAAAAGGCGAGGCCGTCGATCTCGTCATCATCGATCTCGTCATGCCGGATGTGGATGGCATGGAGCTCGCGGCGAAGATTTTGAAAAAACGGCCTGAGATCAGGATTCTCGTTATGTCGGGTTATGCAGACGACGTCGTCGTTCATGGCGTCTTTGAAAGCGACAACGTCGATTTTCTCGCCAAGCCCTTCAGCATTCGCGATCTTTTTTCGCGGGTAACAGCTTTATTGAAAGCCTGATCGCGAGGGCTTCAGCAGCACAGTATCATCCTTGCTTGCTGTTTGATGAGGGTCGGTCGCGCCTGCCCGCGCATCTGAATTAAACGCGGGTGAAAGCCCTCTGAAGATTTTTGAAACATTTTCTGGCGCACTGCGTCTACAATTATGTTCGTACAATTTCTTCCGCTTAGCGGAGGGAATTGGGGTAACAAAGAAAGTCATGGGCGGATCGCTTAGGGGTAGGCGATCCGCCCTCTTTTTTGAGCGCGAAGAAGTTAAGTCCTTACGCCAGGTTTTCTGCGTGAGCGTTGCGGCAAAGAATTATTATTTCGTAGAATTATGTGGTCGTGCTCGACAAACCGCGGGACGCATGCACGGTTACTCACAAGTTATCCACAACTAATGGAACACCTGAGCAGGGTCAGCGAATCCCATCCGCAGCTCAAGGTCTCAGCAAAGGTTAAAACCTTTGTTTTAGACACGAACGTCCTACTGCACGATCCACAGTCGATCTACAAGTTTGAGGACAATAACCTCGTCATTCCGGTCGAGGTTTTGGAGGAGCTCGATGCCATTAAAACTGAGCAGTCGACCGAGCGAGGCCGCAATGCCCGTCGTGTCCACCGGATCCTTCAGGAGTTGCTCCCTGACTCGCGCACGATGCTCGAAGGCGTGCGACTGGAGAACGGGGGCACACTGTCGGTGGTGATCAACCGCTACCTCGTTGATCAGAATTTCACCAGTCCGGCCATGCAGCG
>Ga0302322_100005213_pt1 | contig 11387 bp, 10 predicted proteins | sample Fen_T0_2_FD_203757 | JGI IMG/M metagenome (GOLD analysis project Ga0302322, IMG submission 203757) | Peat permafrost microbial communities from Stordalen Mire near Abisko, Sweden - Fen_T0_2 | ecosystem: Environmental > Terrestrial > Soil > Wetlands > Permafrost | place: Sweden: Abisko... | reverse complement strand
TCGCCGGCCGCAACGACATCGCCGAAGCAACCCGATGGGCCACCCGCAACACGGAACGGCCCTTCACCATCCTCGGAATCACACCATGATCCACGATCTCAGAACGACCGTGGTGCGTGCCGTAGTACGGGTTGGCGGTGTGGGCACTTCGGCGACCGTGGCTACTTCAGGAGGAGCGCGTGTCGGTCGCCTGCGTAGATCTGTTCGGTGTGGGCGCATCGTACGACCAGGATGGGCACTCCTTCGTTGATGTTCAGCTTGATGCGCTCGTCAGGGGTTGGCATGCGGACTGAGACCCGTGCTTGTGGTGGGGCGGTGATGGTTTCGACGGCGCGAGCGGGCCGGACCTGTGCCTGCTTGCCTCGAAAGACGTCCAGGCGGCCCTCGTTTCGCAGGATTCCGATGGCCTTCTGCACGGTTTCGATGCTCACGTTGTAGTGCAGGGAGAGCGTTTTGTAGCTGGGGAGCGTGGTTCCTTCTGTCAGTTCCCCTGAGTTGATCTGTTCGCGGAAAATGTCGGCCACCTGCCTGTACACGGCTATGCCCGAACTGTAGGAAATCATTTCCAATATCCCGTCTGGTCGTCTTCCAGTATGTTTCGCATCGCCCTTGAGTTGTTGGGCACGTTCTTGAACCCGTCAAAGCGGGCACGGGTGAGTGCTGCACCGCCGGTTATCCCTGGTCTCCGTTGGGGCAGGCGGCCGTGGCGGGTGAAGACGTCCTCGGCCTCTCGGCGCTCGCGGCAGGGGCGGTCGCGGGAGCATGCCAGGCATTCGACAAGGTGGCTGTCAATGACGGTCTGCGCGTGGGCGAGTTGTTCGAGTCCGTTTGCTGCAACGTAAATGGTCACAACGGCACATCCGGTGGGCTCGGTCGGTCGTGCGTGGCAGCGCTCGTGGGTGGACGTTCGGTGTCACGATCATGCTGCGCTGTCAGGTGACGCGACAACGTGCCGTGGCGGTGCCATTCTGGTACTGCAAAAGCCTTTTGCCGAGGGCAATCGCGCATCTGGTGTCTCACGGAGCCAGCCGGTTCATGCCGCACGGAAAGAGCCGTGGTGGCAGTCCGGGTAGCGCCTGATGTCCGGGCTTTCCGCATCGACCGCACGGTCCCGGATTGTTGGCCGTCCAAGCGACGAAGTGCCGGTAGAGCTTGGCTGGGTCGGGCAGCGCCAAGTCCTTGGTCGCGGCGTGCATCAGCCAGCTCATGTGCACCGCGAGGGCTGGTTCCTGCGTCAGGAATGTCTCGTGGAGCATTGTGCGTGCTATGGGGCAGGGCCATGGTTCGCCTTCAGCCGTGCACGTCCAGGACGGGCGGGTAGGTTGATGGCGGACGACCGCATGGCCGGGGTCGAAGCGGGTCATCTGGCCGTCTGCTGTCGCTCGATGAGGGTGATGGTCGAGGTGCCGCAGCGGGGGCACCAGCGCGACTTCACCTTGAATGCGAGCAGGCCGGCGGCGAAACCGAGCGGCAGCCCAGGAATGAGCCAGAGCATCTGCGCCCTCCTGATCTGATGCGGGAAGGCGCGGCCAGTGGGCCTCTGCTTTTTGGGTGGCGGCCTGAGCCGACCACGTCAGCGCCTTCGCGTCAGAATCTAGGGAACCGGCAGCGGAACTGGGGTAACCCGGTGTTACAGGGCGAACGAGGTAACGGCGTGTTACGCGGGCTCGTTCAAGGGGTCGATCCGGCAGCGTGCCGCCAGTTCGCGCAGTTCCTCTGAACCGCCGCGCGCGTCGCGTACGAGCTGGCCGACCAGTTCCAGTACCCACGGGCGGGTCCGGACCTTTTGCGGCGCAAGTTCATCTGCGTGTAGGAATTGCTGCACTGCCGCGTCGCGCTTGCCGGCCGCGTACAAACCGCGTCCGCAATCGATGTGCAGCGTGGCCCGCCGATGGACACCCCGGATCCGTCCCGGATCCACCTGCCGTGCGTACTGCGGAGCGTGGTCGGACTCGCCGTTCTCCAAGGCGATGGCGACCCGCCAGATGCCCACGTTGGTCGGCGTCAGCTCCTGCAGCCAGGGATCGGTGCTGACCCGAGTGGCAGTGGCGTCGGCCTCGGCGAGATGTGGTGCGACGTCGCCGGCGTGGCCGAGCGTCGCGGCGGACAGCGCCGCGTGCAGGTGCAGCATGCCGTACCAGGTCAGCGCCGCGTCATTGGTCGCACCGTCCAGGGCGTCCGCGGCCTCGGTGGCCAGGCGGAGCGACTTGCGGCGGGAGCCACCGGTCAACGCGCATTGCGCGGCGGCAAACGCGGCGGCCCCCATCTCGGCCGGCTCACCCGCGCTGCCGGCCGCCGTCTGCGCAGCGTCGGCCAATCGGGCGGCAAGGTCGACATATCCGTGCGACTTGATGGCCATCGCTGCGTCGGTGGTCGCGGACACGAACGCGGACACGCCTGTTCTGGCGGCCTGCGCGGTGTCGCTCGCGGCCAGCAGTCGACTTTGCATCACGAGTGCGGGCAGCAGTCGGGCCAGCGTCGCGTAGTCGCAGGCCATCCGGGCGACTCTGGCGCGGTGGGCGGTCGCGGTGAGGACATCGGCATCCACGGGCAGTGCGTCATCCTCGTCCTCGTCCAATGCCTGACGCAACTCGGAGGCGATGCTGTACATAAGCAGTTCCTGCGGGGACTCCGGTGCATAGGGTTGGCCGGTGAGGTCGTCGACCGAGACGCCGAGTGCACGGGCCAGCGCGATCAGCAGGGAGCGTTTGGTGACCGGCCGCTTCCCGTTCTCGATCATGGAAATGTATTCGCGGGTGACGCCTACCGCGTCGGCGAGTTGTTGCTGGGTCATGCCGCCGATATCGCGCCAGCGAGCAACCCGAAGACCCATGTAGTCGTTGCGCATGCGCCACCCTCCCCGGCCGCGATCGCACCACGAGCGTACGCCTGAACGCGGATCAGCAGGCCGCGACCTGCACGAATCCCGATGCATCTATGGTACCTAATTAGGGGCATACCCCTGGCAGCCACGAGTTTCCAAGGTCAACTCCGGGTCGGGCGGACGCCACGTTCAGGTTCGGTGCTCCGGCCAGGTGTCGCTACCCGACCGGACCGGTCGCTGCGATGCGGGCCTGTGGAAACGATCGGGACTCCACCATGGAGTGTGAATCAAGAATCGATCTTGGTGAGTTGGGTCGGGCTCGATCGCCTTGTCCGGGAATGTGCCGAATGGCGGCCGCCCGGCGCCGAACTGCCGATCGTGGCCTTGCTCGGACCCGCCGGCAGCGGCAAGTCAACGGCACTCGCCGGGATTCGGCGGACGACCGCCAACCTGCACAGTGCCTATCTCGACCTCGCCGATCGCGACTTCGGCTCGCCGACGGGGGTCCTGACGGCGCTGGTGCTCCAGCTCAGCGTTCGCCGCAGACGACTGGGCGGATTGACGTTCTCCCGTTTCCTGCTCGGCCGATTGGTCACCCGGCTACCGTTCCCCGACGACAGTCCGGACGCCCGTACGAAGGAGATCAAGACACTCCTTCACGGCCTTCGCGCCAGACGACTCCCTGAGGATCTTCGTGGCCTCGTCGTCAAACTGGGTGAGTTCGCCGGCCCGATGGTCAACGTTCCCCCGGGGTCCGGCGACGCTGCGGTCGCAGTGGTCGAGAGTGCACTCGTGCGGTTTCGGCGTACACCGGGCTTGCACTGGTGGGGTACGGCCGCCATGCCGTCGGTGTCGGCGTTGGTCGATCTGCACCGGATGGCGAACGACGGCACTCCGCAGGAACGACAAGCCGTCGAAATCCGGCTGTGCGAAGCGTTCCTCGCTGATCTGGAAGCGTCGTACCGCGGGAGTCCGCTGTTCCGGAGTCCCGCGCACGCCTGCTTCGCGCTCCTGGACAACGCCGACGACGTGGCAAGCCAACGCCTGCTCGAACTGCTGGCGAGAGCGCGGAGCCGGCTCGGTCGAGTGCCCGACCCGCTGCTCGTGATCGCCACGCTCGGCCGTGCGTCACACGTGCTGCGCCTGCCGGCCCCCGATCCTCCGGACAAGTTCGACCTCGCGAACTGGCGCAAGTCGCTGGACTTCGGCGATGCGGCCAGCCGCTTCCACGCTGTCGTGCTGCGCGACTTCACCGAAGACGAGGTCATCGATCTCGGCACGCGACACGGCCACCACAGCCGCGATCAGATCGCGGCGATCTACGGGGCGACGGCGGGCCACCCCGCCGGCGTCACGGCGTGTCTGACCTGCGGTGCCACCAGCGAGCAACTCGACACCCTGCTGGCCGGTCCCCTGGCGTCGTGGCGCGAGGAACTGGTCACCTGCTCGGCCACCCGCAACCTGCGCATCCCGACGATGCAGGCAGCGCTGAGCGATGGCACACCGACAAGGGCGAAGGAGATCCGCCGGCTGCTCGCGGACCAACTCTGGCGGGGCGCCGGCGACGAGCCGACAACACATCCGTGGATCCGCCGACTGCTGCTCGCCGAATTGGCCGCGAGGGATGATGCGAGTCCGGACAGCTGGACGGCCGTCCATCAACGTCTTCACGAGCACTACCGGGCGGCCGGCGCGTCATTCGACGAGGCCTGGGTCGCCGGCTGCTATCACGCTCTCGCCGCCGGAAATCTGCTCCAGGTGATCGGAGACCTGGAGAAGGCGGTCGAAGTCAACGACCTGGACTGGTTCGCGGCGCTCCGGAGTATCGCGACCGCGCCCAGCCTTGGTCGGGCGCAGGAACTGCCCTCAGGGCCTGACCGTTTGCGAGTGGTGCTCACCCGGCTTGTCGCGGACCTGCGCACCGCGAATGACCCCATGCGGATCGATGACAAACTCCTCATGGCCGTCGCCGGACATGCCGTCGAGCTCAGTGCCCTTCTACCGATCCACGTCGATAAATTCCTGGATCTGGCGCGCGAGTACGAAGCCAAAGCCGAATCATGCCGACGGAGGACAGGACGATGACCACAGCGATCCCATCCACCTCCCGGGTGCGGTGGCGCCCCATCCTGGCAGCGGTGGCGGTGGTCGTGCTGGCCGCGACCGGTACGGCGTACGCGCTGTTGCACGGACGGCCGCCGATCGACACGTCGAGTTGGTGCGACTCCACCGGCGGGATCAGACGCGCCGACACACGAACCGATGAGTGTGTCGGCGTCACCGACGACCCGGACTCCACATACGCGTTCTACCCGGAGATCCCGGAGCTGAAGAACATCCAGGAACGTATCCGCAAAGACAACCACGCGGTCACCGAGGCCGCCACCAACGACGCGGCACAGTATTACGTCGACATCGCCATCGTGCTGCCGATGCCGTGGAAGGACAACGGACTCACCGGTCTTCCCACGGTTCTGCATCAGCTGGAAGGTGCATACGTCCGCCAGCATGCCGTGAACATGGACCGGAGCCGCGGGCATCCACCTCGGGTGAGGCTCCTTGTCGCGAACGCCGGCTACGACGCGCACGCTTGGACTCTGCTCGCCGAGCGGATCAAGGCGCTCCACGACGACGGGCACCTCGTCGCGGTAACCGGCCTGGGTCCAAGCCTGGCCAGTACCGCAAGCCTGCTGTCGGAGCTGTCGAAGAGCGGCATCGCGACGCTCGGCACCATCTTCACGGCCGACAACCTGCACGGCATGATCGACGCCGAGGGCAGGACTCCGATTCGTCGGATCACACCGACGAACACCGAAGAGGTGCACGCCGCGCTGGACCTCATGTCGGGTATCGCGACCCCCAACACCCGGGCGGTGCTTGTCGCAGCCAGCAACGGCAAGAACGACCACTTCACCCAGACCCTCACGGACGCGTTTCAGCAGCAATACCCCGATCCGGCCAGCCTGGAGTTCTTCGATCCGGACAGCCCGGCATCGTCACAGACGCTCGACGGCATCGCCGCCCGCATCTGCACCCAGAAGGACGCCAGCCTGGTGTATTTCGCCGGTCGGGACGACCCCGCCCTGCACCTCGCGGCGGAGCTGGGCAAGCACTGCAGCCAGGATCACCCCGTCATCATGGTGACCGGGGATTCGGTGACCAAAAGCCTCGGCACCCGTTCGGACACCGATCAGGACTGGCCGGCGCTCAGCGCGGCACTGCAGTCCAAGAAGATCCAGTTGTACTACACGGGTCTCGCTCATCCCGACCAGTGGCGCAGGTCGGGCGGAACCACCAGTGCCGACGAGATGAACGCACTGATCAATGGACTCCGGGACATTCCGGACGTCGGCGAGATCAGGCTCGACGACGGCCAAGCCATCATGGCGTACGACTCGATGCTCTTGCTGACCAAGGCCGTCGGTCAGGTCGCCACCGGCATCCCGCTGCAGGACGGGGAGCGAACCGCCAAGCTTCAGAAGCTCGACAACGGCTTTCTGAACATCACGCCGAAAAGTCCGGTCTGCGGCGCGTCGGGCCCGATCGTCCTTGTTCGTGGGGACAACGAGGCACCCGGGCTGGTGGGGAACACGGTCGACAAGGTCATTCCGATCGCGCAGGTCGTCGTCAACGAGACCGGCAACGGTCTGCGATCCGAATTTTACAAGCTGTATTACCCGAATGGCGAACTCGCTTGGGCCGGAACCTGCGGTCGGCCGTCGCCCGTGAACCCCCGATGACGAGGCCGGCCGCGCGACGGCGGTTGGTGCGTGATTGGTTGTGGGCGGCAGCAAGGATCGGCTCCGGTGGGCCGCGGTGCCGGCCGGGGTGCGCGGGCGGGTTCTCGCCCGGGCGGGTTCTCGCCCGGGCTGGCGTCGCGGTTGAGGCTCGCCGACGGGCGGCGGTCTTCGTCAAGGGCATGGATGCCGCGGCGTAGCCCGCACGAAGCGCCGTCGCACCGAGGCCCTCGTCGCGGCTGCCCTGCCGGCCGGCGTCCCGGCGCCGCGGCTGCTCGGCACGGCCGACGACGGCGGACTCGCGACGGTGACGCCGTCGCCCATCACGCTGCCGCAGGATCATCCGCGGCTCGGCGGCTGGACCGCACGCCCGGCGCTCGGCCGGCTCGAGGCGGCCGGCCCGCGGGCCCTCGCTCATCCACTGCGACCTGTACCCGCACAACGTCCTGCTGGCCCCGGACCGGGTCGTGTTCGTCGACCGCCGCACGCCCGGCTCGGCGATCCCGTCGTCGACCTGGTCACCCTGCTGTCCAGCGCGGCCGCCGACGGCCTCGACCCCGAGCCGTTCCTGCCGGCCGGGGCGGGCCGGAGCACCTCGACGCCGTCCTGGCCGCCCACGCCGGCTTCCTCATGGCCCGCGCCCGCGCCGAGATGCCGCCCGGACCGGAGGCGATCGCCGCGGCCGAACTGCGGCTCGGCGCCGGCGCGCTGCGCTGGCCGCGCGCCCGCACGGAAGCCCGGCGCTGCCGCCGGGGCGACCGCGCCGGACCGGGGGAGCAGAGTCAGCTCGCGGTGCGGGGCTGGGCGGAGAGCAGGACCTGGGTCCAGCCGCCGGCCATGTGGCCGAAGGAGACGCCGCCGCCCGCCGACAGCATGACATCGAAGGTCTGCCAGGTGGTGGAGCGCACCGCCACCGGCGGCTGGACCCGGACCGTCCTGTCCGCGCTACCGCTGCACTACGAGCCGCTCCAGCTGCCGCAGGGCCCGGGCCGACGGGGAGCCCGGATCGGCGGTGATGAAGACCACCTGCTGGTCCTCGTCCGGGGCGGCGAGCACGTCGCAGTTGAGCCGGAGCCGGCCGACCCGCGGATGCTCGGCCGTCTTCGTGCGATGGCCGGGCGCCCGCACCGGGTTGGTCTGCCACACCTCGGTGAACTCGGGGCTGCCGGCCCGCAGCTCCGCCAGCAGCCGGGCCAGAGGCTCGTCGTGCGGATAACGCCCCGCCGCCGCCCGCAGCCGGGCCACCGCGATCTCCGCGAACTCGGCCGCGTCGGAACCGACCGGCGGGTGGTCTCCGGCACCGCCCAGGAACCGGCGCCGCGCCAGGTTCGGCCGCCCGGCAGTGGCGTCGATGGCGTCGATGGCGTCGAGGTGCAGCAGTGCCCCGGCGAGCGGGTTCCAGGCGATGATGTCGTAACCAGCGTCGGTGACGATGGCGGCCGCGGACGGCATCCGGCGCAGCAGGTCCGCCACGTAGGGCCGGACCTCGCGCACCGGCCCGGCCGGCGGCGCCGGGCTCGCACCGGCCAGCCGGAACAGGTGGAGCCGCTCCGCCGCGGTGAGCCGCAGCGCGGCGGTCAGTGCGTCGAGGATCCGCGGCGACGGACGCGGGCCGCGGGCCTGCTCCAGCCGCGCGTAGTACTCGACCGACATGTGGGCCAGCCCCGCGACCTCCTCACGGCGCAGGCCGGGCGTGCGACGGCGCGGGCCGCCGGGCAGGCCGACGTCGGCGGGGCGCAGATCCGCGCGCCGGTCACGCAGGAAACGGGCCAGCTCCTGGCGCACCACGCGAGGCCACCTCCTCCAGGTACCACTTGTGCCTGTCTCGGCCCGCGGCCGGCGGGCATCGTGGACACCATGAACACTTTCACGGCACTGGTCACCGGCGCCAACAAGGGCATCGGCAAGGAGATCGCCCGGCAGCTCGCGGCCGCCGGTCACACCGTCCACGTCGGCGCGCGGGACGCCGGGCGCGGCCGGCGGGCCGCCGAGGAGATCGGCGGCGACGCCCGGCTGCTGGTCCTGGACGTCACCGATCCGGACAGCATCACGGCCGCCGCCCAGCAGGTCGGAAACCTCGACATCCTGGTCAACAACGCCGGCATCATGCTCGACGGCGCCACCCCGGCCGACGCCGACGTCGACAGCTTCCGCCGCACCTACGAGACGAACGTCTTCGGCGTCCTGGCCGTGACCAACGCCTTCCTGCCGGCCCTGCGCCGCTCCGAGCACCCGCGCATCGTGAACGTCTCCAGCGGTACCGGCTCCCTGACCTGGAGTTCCGGGCCCGAGGCCCAGTTCCCGACGGGTGGGGGTGCGGCGTACCGCTCCTCGAAGACCGCGCTCAACGCCCTGACCGTCTTCTACGCCCGGGTACTGGCCGCCGACCGCTTCAAGGTCAACGCCCTGGCCCCGGGTCTGCGCCGCACCGACCTCAACGAACGCGCCGCCAGCAGCGACGGCGACCCGGCCGAGGCCGCCGCCGGTGCCGTCCGCCTCGCCCTGCTGCCCGACGACGGCCCCACCGGCGAATTCCTCTCCTGGGACCTCACCCCGGCCCCCTGGTGAGCCCGGCCGGGGGCCGGACGCGCGATCCGCGGTCAGGGCCCGGCCGGGCGCCAGCTTCCCGCGCGTCCTTCCGCACGTACCAGACGGCGTCGCCGCCCAGCTGCTGCTGGGCGCTGATCGGGTTCAGCCGCTCACCGCACGGATCCGGTGACGTACTCACAGGCGCCGGACCGAGGCGAGGCGCTCGGCGAGGAAGGCGCGTTCGACCTCGTTGTCGGTGAGTGCCAGGGCCTCCTCGTAGGCCGTGGCGGCCGGGCCCCACCGCTCCAGCCGGCGCAGGAAATCGGCGCGGGCCGCGCTCAGGTAGCCATACGTGGCCAGTGCCGGCTCGTCGAGCAGGGGGGCCAGGGCGGCAAGGCCGGCCGCCGGGCCGTCGCGCAGGCCCACGGCCACGGCGCGGTTGAGCTCGACGACGGGCGAAGGCCACAGCCGCAGCAGCAGATCGTAGAGCCCGACGATCTCCTGCCAGTCGGTAGCGGCCCAGGACGGGGCCTCGGCGTGCACGGCGGCGATGGCCGCCTCGACGCCGTACCGGGAAGGACTGCTCTTGTGCAACGCCTCCGTGAGCAGGGCGACACCCTCGGCGATCTGCCGGCGATCCCAGCGGGTGCGGTCCTGATCGGCGAGCAGGACCAGCCGGCCGCCGGCATCGCAGCGGGTGTCCCGGCGGGCGTCGATGAGCAGCAGCAGCGCCAGCAGCGCAGTCACCTCGGGGTTGCGGGGCAGCAGCAGATGCAGCATCCGGCCCAGGCCGATCGCGCCGGCGACCAGGTCGCGGCGCACCAGCCCGGCACCGATCGGCGCCGTGTGCCCGGCGGTGAACACCAGGTGCACCACGTCCAGCACCGCGCCGACCCGCTCGGCCAGCCGCTCCGGGACCGGCACCCGGAACGGGATCCGGGCTGTGGCGATCTTCTTCTTCGCGCGGGTCACCCGGGCCGCCATCGTGCTCTCCTGCACCAGGAACGCCCGCGCCACCTCCGCCGTGGACAGGCCGCACACCAGCCGCAGCGTCAGCGCGACCTGCGCCTCCCGGGACAGCGCGGGATGGCAGCAGACGAACACCAGCGACAGCCGGTCGTCGGCCGGTGCGGGCTCGTGTGCGGGCCGGGTCACCAGCAGCGGCAGGACCCGCCGCAGCAGCGCCTCACGCCGCAGCACGTCCAGCGCCCTGTGCCGCGCCACCGTCGTCAGCCAGGCGCCCGGCCGCTCCGGGACCCCGTCACGCCCCCACGTCTGCAAGGCCTGCGCGTACGCGTCCTGGGCGCACTCCTCGGCCAAGTCCAGGTCGCGGGTGAGGCGCACCGTCGCGGCGAGCACCCCGGCCCACTCGCGCCGGTGCGCCTCCTCCACCGCCGCGGCGACGCTCAACCGTGGTCCCGGACCGGGCGGATCTCCACGCCGCTGTGCCCGGCCGCCACCTCGGGCAGCATCCCCGCCAGCGTGATGACCTCGTCGAGGTCGGCCGCCTGCAGCAGGTAGTACCCGCCCAGCGCCTCCTTCGTCTCCAGGAACGGCCCGTCCGTGGTCGTCAGCAGCCGCAACGTGGTCGCCGTGCCGGGCGCCTCAAGCTCCTGCCCGTCCAGCACCCTGTCGCCTGCCGCCGCCCGGAACGCGGCATGCCCGGCCTCCAGCTCGAGACGCTCCCGCTCCGACATGCCGGCCCACTGCTGCTCATCGCCGTAGATGAGGATCAGGTACTTCGCCATCACACACCCGCTTCGCCGGGACCCCCGTCGGGTCCACCCGAACCTACGACGATCCGCCCCGCCGGCAATTCGACAACCCGAAGAACAAATCCTCCGCCGGTACCACTGGTGCCCGGCCTTCAGCGCCCGCCCACCTGCTGGCGCCGGCGCCCGACCAGCGTCAGGATGAGCCCGGCGAACATGACGGCCCCGCCGAGACACACCGACCCCAGCCCGGCCCCCAGATTGCCGTTACCGGGCGCCGCCAGCGCATCGGCATCGACGAACCCGGCGGTGACGTAGTACGCGACGAGGTAGCCGCTCCCGCCGACGAACAGCAGGATTCCCGCCCACAGCAGGATCCCGCCCACCCGGCGCATCGGCGAGAGCGGGACCTGCGGCCCGGGAGCGTTCATCACCGAAGCCTAGCGACGCCCACCGATATCCGACGCCCGCCGTGTCACTGCGTCCGGAACGCTGCGCGGTAGGCCTGGGGCGTCGTGCCGGTGACGCGCTTGAAGCGTTCACGGAACGCGGCAGGGGAGCCGAAGCCGGCCTGGGCGGCGATGC
>Ga0302322_100005212_pt1 | contig 11388 bp, 9 predicted proteins | sample Fen_T0_2_FD_203757 | JGI IMG/M metagenome (GOLD analysis project Ga0302322, IMG submission 203757) | Peat permafrost microbial communities from Stordalen Mire near Abisko, Sweden - Fen_T0_2 | ecosystem: Environmental > Terrestrial > Soil > Wetlands > Permafrost | place: Sweden: Abisko... | reverse complement strand
GCCGTTTGAGGCTTTTGCATTGAACACGGAATATAAATTCTTACAGAAATTCATTAAATTTTGGTGCGTAAAAAGAGTACGTAAGCGGGCAAAGATAACCGCTTTGTTTAAAAATATCATCGGTTGATTTAATTTGATTATTTTCCTAATGTCATTAAATTGTGTTTTGTTACTACTTTTAGCCGCCGGCGGGCTAAAATGGTTAGTATTTGCTTTGAATACAAAAAACTTCAACCAATCATCGTTAATTTTAAACGTTTGCACAATTTTGCTTCATATTACCGGGGCGAAGTAATTTTACAACGTTTCAGCCTTGCAACATTTTCAAATCTTCCCCTCAAACCCACTTGCTCAAAAACTGGCTAAAAGCTTCTTTATATTGATCGCCGACTGTAATATTGACCTTGCCTATCTGCAAAGCGTTACGCGTGATTGAATTTATTTTATCGAGCGATACAATGAACGACCGGTGCACACGCATAAACTTTTTTGATGGCAATTTTTCTTCCAGCGACTTTAAACTGGTGAGCGAAAGGATAGGTTTTTCGGCGCTTTTCAGCCACACTTTCACATAATCCTTTAAACCCTCAATGTACAAAATATCATTCAATGCAATGCGTACCAATTGGTATTCCACTTTTAAAAACAGGTATTCATCTTCGATGCGTTCTTCTGTAACAGCGGTAGTCGCAGCTACCGCAGGGGCATTTGATTTTTCAACCAGTTCAGAATAATTTAAAGCCTTGGTTGCTGCGTGTAAAAACTCTTCATAGTTAAACGGTTTCAGCAGATAGTCGAGCGCGTCAACCTTATAGCCATCCAGCGCAAACTGGTTATAAGCCGTGGTGAAAATAATGCGCGGCTTATTGCTTCTGCTGTTATCCAGCACGCGCGCCAATTCCATACCATTCAGGTCGGGCATTTGAATATCGAGGAAAAGCACATCTATTTTTTGCGCATGAATGGCTTTTAAAGCATCTACCGCGCTCGAAAATCGTCCAACTAAATTTAAAAACGGCGTTTGCTCAATAAATGAACTTACCAGGCCCAGGGCCAAAGGTTCGTCATCAACAGCTATGGCATTTAATATCATCACAGATGGAGTGTTAGGTGTACTGAATAAGTATTTCCGGAAGGGTTTTCATTAATTAGTAAATTATATTTGCCGGGGTATAACAAGTCGAGCCTGCGCCGGGTATTATTTAGCCCTATGCCGCTTCCTGCCTCTAAGTTATTACTTTGTTCCTTAATAATGGTATTTACTACCTTTAAGTCTACCGTCGAATTTTGCTGACTTATATCGATATTGATGTAACTGGGCTGCGTGGCGCTTACGCCATGCTTAAAAGCGTTTTCAACAAAGGGTAAAAATATCATCGGTGCAATGGCTACATCCCTCAGCGAAGTCGGTGAGCTAAATTCAATCTTTACCACCTCTGTTAAACGCAACTCCATCAGGCTGATATAGTCCTTCACAAATGCAATTTCCTGGCTCAGTTGCGTGGTGCTGTTTTGTGTATCATACAATACATAACGCATCATGCGAGAAAGCTGATGAATTGCCTTGCGCGAAGTATCTGCGTTTACCAGCGTAAGCGCGTAAATATTATTCAGCGTATTGAAAAAGAAATGCGGGTTGATCTGTGCTTTAAGAAAAGATAGTTCTGAACTGATCTTTTCCTGTTCCATTTCCTCATGCCGGTGTTTATCAAACTGCCATTTCTGAATCGCGGTAATGCTTGTGCTCACCCCTAAAACCAGTGCAACTTCCGCAATGAGGTAAAAGTCCCAGTTATGGTCTCTTTTGAGGTGATGCCCCGGACGACGGCGGGCGTGAAATGCGGCGTCCATTAACTGCGGGATTCTTAACCACTCATCCGCTTTTATATTTAAAAATATGATAATAATAACGACAACAACACCGACCAGAAAATAGATACCCGTATTGTTTTTCAACAGGAATTTGGGCACAAAAACAAAAGAGTTTAAGTAAAAAGCAAAAACCAGCAGGCTCAAAATCAAACCCTGTTTTATCCATAGCTGGTACGGAACGACAATATCAAATGATAAGGGCTGGAAAAAATAGATCATACCAAAAATACCCCATATTAAAACGTGGATAATGATGGTTACCAGCTTGCTTTTTGATTTGGGAATATTCATCTCATAGCGGTTTATTAAAACGAGTGGTGAAAGTCAAAGCATTTTGCGCGGGAAGTATAACCTTATAACAGGTGTACCTCCAATTTTAAAACTTTCACAACTGGCTGTAAGTCAATTATAACAACAATATTACAAATGTAAATCACTCAAAGCCAATCAAAATCTATCGGCGGCTTTAGTTTACCGACAGGGGGGCAAAATTCGCCGTTAAAACCCATTTTTCGCCTGGTGCCCGGCCCGGGGGCTGTTTTATAGGCGAAAGCAAGGAGTTTATCTACTCATTTACCGTCTTTGTCTATTCCATTTTCGGGTGTGAGATGTTTACCATTGATTTGCGCATCTAAATGACATATGAAATGAAATTATTTTACCTGGTTATAGTCGCTCTTTTGATAAGTGTAAATACTTATGCCCAAACAGGCCGCGATGTACACGGCACCGTAACAGATTCAACCAAAATAACGCTGCCGGGGTCGGTAGTAAGGCTTATTGCCGGAACAGACAGTATCTCCACAGCAACAGACGCCAAGGGGGCCTTTCTTTTTAACGGGGTTAAAGCAACACAAATTGTTTTGGTGGTGCAATCAATAGGATATGAGCCGGTACGAAAACGCATCACTCTGGACAACAGCAACCAACCGGTTTTTTTAAGGCCGATCATCTTAAAACCTTCAACCAATATGCTGAAAGAGGTGACCATATCTGATGTCCTGCCCGTTAAAATAAAGGAAGATACTATTGAGTTTAATGCGGCGGCCTACAAAGTGCGCGACGGCGCCCCTATTGAGGATGTGATAAAAAAAGTACCGGGCGCGGATGTGGATGCCAATGGCAATGTCACCTTCCAGGGAAAAAGTGTTACCAAGGTACGTGTGAATGGTAAAGATTTTTTTGGCGGCGACCTGAAAACTGCCACCCAGAACTTACCCGCTGATGCCGTTCAAAACGTACAGTTTGTAAATGATTACGGCGATCAGGCTAACCTTACCGGCATAAAATCGGGCGATCCGCAAACCATTTTAAATATTAATATAAAACCCAGCAGGAACCACGGCGTATTTGGCCAGGTAAGTGCAGGCGGCGGCCAGGACGCGATACCACAGATAGATGGCACCAAAGATGCCGCCAGGTATATTGGGCAGGGTAATATGTTTAATTTTGAGGGCGACCGCCAGATAGCCGTACTGGCCAACTATAACAATACCAATACCAACCTGTTCAATTTCGGGGGGCCGGGAGGTGGCGGCGGTGGTCGAGGCGGGCCCGGTGGCAGCAACAACACAAATGGTATTACCACCGCACGTTCAATCGGTTTAAACTACCGCGACTCGTGGAGTAAAAAATTAACTGTTTATGGTAGTTACAGCTTTACCGATAATACAGTAAACACCGTTAGCAGCACCGTTCAAAACAATATTTTACAGCAGGGAACGAATACTACAAATTCCACCAATAGTGAAATTGACAAAAAGATAAACCAGCGGTTTACTTTCAATATGGAATATAGGCCTGACACGCTAGATTATTTCAAGATCAGCCCTTCTTACTCGTATGCCGGCGTTCATTCAACACAAGCCGAAACTTTCAACCAAATTGTTGCGGATACTACGGCATTAGCATATAATACGTCCGTTTTAAGCCATTCATCGTCCCCTAATTATGGAATTAATGTTTTATATAACCACCGGTTCAACAGCCACGGGCGCAACTTCAGCATAAATGCAGGTGTTGGCAGATCAACCAATAACCAGTACCAGAACCCGGATAACACCTATAGTAAAATTACAACGGCGCCAACTGTTCCGGCCAACCAGTTTATTACTACTAATGCCAATACAGATACGGTCGGAACCTATGTTTCCTACATAGAGCCCATTGGCAAACGTTCGTATGTAGAGGTGAATTACAATTACATGCACAGCTACACCACATCCAACAAGGAAACTGATACCTTAAGCGATGCAGGGCAACTAAATGAATACGCTTTATTGAGCAACGATTACAAGTATACATTTGTAACCAATCGCTTCGGACTCAACTACCGGTTTGTTGAAAAAAAATACAACTATGTTTTGGGTGTTACGGCACAACCGTCTGAATTAAACGGCAGTTCACCAAATATTGCTCCGACAAAGGTTACCAGTTTTAATTTCTCGCCGAATGCGCATTTTGTTTACAATTTTTCGCGTACGCAATCGCTAAGTGCAAACTTTAGCGGGAGCAGCGTAATGCCGAGCTACACGCAATTGCAACCAGTCCCCGACCTGAGCAATGCATTGTACCCGGTAATAGGTAACCCAAATCTGAACCCGCAGTATAACAACACCCTGTCATTAAGGTATAACCATTTCGATTTTACCTCCGGGAATGTGTTTTTCAGTAATTTCTCGCTGATACAAGCAAATAACTACATTGCCAGCAACACTATTTATTACCCGGCTGATTATACCCCAAATACCAGGCTGTCAAACACCATCGGAACCAGCTATGCAAACGCAGGCGGATATTATTCAACATCGGCATTTTTTGTATTCGCCAAACCATGGGAAAAACGTAAATACAATTTATTCCTGATCGGCAATTATTCTTACAGCAATAATATCTCCTACATTACCGATATCGCCCCCTTAACGTTTGACGAAACAACAGAAAAAAATATCGCCAAAACACTTACTGCCTCGCAGGGCATCCGGTTCAGGCTGGATATTACCGACGTAGTTGATGCGGAGGCAAATACCACTTATAGTATTAATTCGTCCCAAAACTCCATACAGCAATCAGGCATACAGGATAATTTCAGGACGTGGGTAGTTGGCCTTAATGGTAAAAACTATCTTTTTAAGGATTGGACCTACAGCTATGACTATTCAAAAACATTTTATTACGGCTATGCAGGCGCAAAAAACCCAAATGTTTTTAATACTTATTTAGAGCGCAGGTTTTTAAAAGGGAATATGGCCAGCCTGCGCTTTTCGGTCCTCGACGTATTTAACCAGAACACCGGTTATTCGAGCACCCAAACCAGTAGTTATACTTCGCAAAGTAATTATAACAGGTTAGGCCGTTATTACCTGCTAACCTTTACGTACAGATTCTCGAAAATGGCAGGCAAGACGCCCGAAAGGGGCCGCGGTTTTGGCCCTCCGGGCGGCGGCCCGGGCGGACCTCCACCGGGTGGCGGCCCATTTTAAACCAGGTAATTAAAAGAATGCAGGACGATGAACAAAAGCGTTTTTAACCACCAGAAAAAATATAGTGTACAATAAACATTTAAAATTGTAACACGCGAAAGGGATTGTGCGTCTTACAAAAAATAACGGAACTGAATGTTGAATGCCGGATACCGCGTCCCCTGGCCAGACAAACATTCCGCTATTTCAAAGGGCTTAGGGTTCCCCTGAGGGGACATGAGAAAAGGCCGGATGTGAGATACCCGGCCTGGATTTAGTTGATTGTTATTGATTTTTTAAAATCTTAACAGAGCGTTCCGGGGTGAGATACGGAACGCTTTTTTTGTTTTCAAAAAACGTTGCAATTTTTCCCGGCAAACTCGTATACCGAACTCAATATAAATAAAATTTATCAAGATTTGGTAAATTTAAAGCTTTTACCTATTTTTGGTAAAACAAACAATAATGCGTGTTATTATAGAGGATGACTATCTGGCTAATCTTTATGCGAATGGAAAAACCCTGGGTAAGCCTAAATTCAGTAAAGATATTGAATTAGGGTTTATAAAAAGAGTTATTCAAATAGAACAAGCAGTAAATACGAACACATTGCGGGCGTTAAACTCACTACATTTTGAAAAATTATCAGGAAAGCTTGCAGACAAATATTCCATAAGGATAAATGACGGTTTCCGGATTATTTTCAGGATAGAAAAAGATGGTAATAATTTGAGAGTTGAGATTATTTATATTGAAGAATTAAGCAATCATTATTCATAAACTAAATCGTAAAAAGTCCGGCGCAGGACTATAAAGTCGTAGAAACATGGGCAACGTATTTAGCAAAGATGGGGACGAGATAAAAAGCCAGGTTGCTTTTCATCCGGGTGAATTTCTACTGGAAGAAGTGGAAGAAAGAGGGTTAAAAAAAACTGAATTTGCGAAAAGTATTGGGTTACTGCCCGGAAATTTAAGCGAATTATTTAAAGGCAAACGGCATATTAATGCCCGGCTGGCCGTTAAGCTTGAATTAGTTTTAGGCGTAAGCGCCGAATATTGGATCGGCTTGCAAACCGCGTATGATCTACATATCGCACGGGAATTGATACATGCCTAAAACACGTATAGCATATCTAAATCTTAGCTGATTTTCATATCATTTAGACGGATTGATAATTTATACTTTTAATTCGTCCTAAATTTTCATACCATTGATTCGACTAATTTCAACCAATGAAATACTGTTTAACCCTTGATCTTAAAGACGATCCGGCTTTAATAGCGGAGTATGAAAAATACCATACGGCTATCTGGCCCGAGATCCATCAAAGCATCACCAGTTCAGGCATCACCAATATGGAAATTTACCGTTTTGATAACCGCCTGTTTATGATAATGGAAACGGATGACAGCTTTAGTTTTGAGAAAAAGGGTGCTGCGGATGCTGCGAACGATAAAGTGCAGGAATGGGAAAGCCTGATGTGGAAATATCAGCAACCCATTAAAAATGCGCTTAAAGGCGAAAAATGGGTATTGATGAATAAGATTTTTCAATTATAAAGAGATAGAGCCAGGAGTCAAGAACCAGGAACCATGAAAAAGTGGGTAAAAAAGATTGGGTTACCTTTTCTATCTTTACTTTTGATTTCTGTCCGGGCTCCTGGTTCTTGAATCTTGACTCTAAAAAATAAAATTATGCTCAAAAAAGTACTCTTACTGCTGGTTAGTTTAGGATTTATCCTTTCGACTGCCTATGCACAACAAAAACGAATCGGCAACGAAACCGATGCGCAGAAACAAAAGCGCATGGAATGGTGGCAGGACGGCCGCTTCGGCATGTTTATCCATTTCGGACTTTACTCCGGCGCTGCAAGGCACGAATGGGTGAAGCATAATGAACACCTGACCAACGAGGAATACCAAAAGTATTTCGACCAGTTTAACCCTGATTTATTCGACCCCGTAAAATGGGCCAAAGAAGCAAAAGCCGCCGGCATGCAGTATGCCGTAATGACCACAAAACACCATGAAGGTTTTTGTTTGTTCGATTCGAAATATACGGATTATAAAGTCACCAATACCCATGCCAAACGCGATTTGGTACGTGAATATGTGAACGCCTTCCGCTCACAGGGCCTCAAAGTTGGCTTTTACTATTCACTGCTGGATTGGCACCACCCCGATTATACCATGGACGATGCCCACCCGCTTACACAGGTGGATACCAGCGCAGCCAACTATAAACGACTGAACAAAGGCCGCGATATGGCCAGATACCGCCAGTACATGCGCAACCAGATTACCGAATTGCTTACTAACTATGGCAAAATTGATGTATTGTGGCTGGATTGGTCGTGGGATAAAGGCGCAAAGCACGGCAAAGGGGCTGATGATTGGGGGTCAGTTGAGTTATTAAAGCTGGTGCGGAAACTACAGCCAGGCATTATTGTAAACAACCGGCTTGGGCTTTATGATTACAAAGATGGCGGCGATTTTGAGACACCTGAGCAGGTGGGTACGGATGAACTGGCAAAATATAAGGGCCGTACCTGGGAAACCTGCCAGACATTTTCAGGTTCATGGGGCTACTATCGTGATGAAAACAGCTGGAAAACCCACCGGCAATTACTCGACCTGTTAATTACCTCGGTAAGTAACGGCGGCAACCTGATCTTGAACGTTGGCCCAACCGGCCGCGGCGAATTTGATTACAGGGCCACCCGCGCTTTGGATAGCTTGTCGTACTGGATGCACGCCAATAATGTTTCCATTTACAATTGCACCTATGCACCTGATACTTATAAAATTCCGGCAGGCGATAAGCTAACTTATAACAAAACTACCCGGCGCTTATACGTTCATTTGTTCAATTATCCTGATGATGGAAAAATAACGCTGCCTGGTTATAAAGGAAAAATAAAGTACGCACAGTTTTTGAATGATCATTCGGAATTGATTTACAAACCATCGGCAGAGAATAAAGATGACCTGGTATTAACCGTACCAACAAAAAAACCACCGTATGAAATTCCTGTTGTTGAACTAACGCTTCAATAGAGATGTGAGACACTTAAAAGTCAAACAGCTCAAAAAAAATCTGGTTTAAAACATGGGATAGGAGTCTAAAATCTCCTATTTCATGTTCAAATCCTATAAAACATACAATGCCAAAACAGAAACAACAATTTTTAAGGATCCATCCGCATGATAATGTACTGGTTGCCCTGCAGGATCTTGCAGCAGGAACCGTCATCAATTTTGAGGGCGATACATTTGCATTAACCACCGATGTTGCCGCTAAACATAAATTCAGTTTAACTGACCTGCAGCCGGGCGATGAGATTTTAATGTACGGTGTACTGGTAGGCAAAGCTACACGACAAATCCCGAAAGGCGGCCCAATAAGTACACAAACTGTTCACCATGCCTCGGGCGAATTTCACCTCGGAAAACGCAAAACCGACTGGCATCAACCTGATACCAGCAAATTTGAAGGCCGTACCTTTATGGGTTACCACCGTGCTGATGGCGCTGTGGGTACCGGCAACTACTGGATCGTGATCCCATTGGTTTTTTGCGAGAACAGGAATATCAATGTATTAAAGGAAGCCTTGTCAGAAAAATTGGGCTATAAAAAAGCAAAAAGCTATGAGGCAGATGTGGATCAATTGATCAGCCTTTACCAGGCGGGTAAATCGGTTGAAGAAATTATTAATGCCGATATCCAGGCTTCGCCCGATAGGGCAAAATCAAAAAGGCTGTTTAAAAATATCGACGGCATCAAATTCCTCACCCACGATATGGGCTGCGGCTGTAACCGCTCAGATGCGCGCACTTTATGCGGTTTGATAGCGGGTTATATTACCAACCCCAATGTAGCCGGCGCTACCATATTAAGTTTGGGCTGCCAGAATGCGCAGGTAAGCATCCTGCAGGAAGAGATCCAGGCCCGCGATGCCCGTTTCGGCAAACCGCTGGTGATACTGGAGCAACAAAAAACCGGCACCGAAGCGGAACTGATGCAACAGGCCCTGAAGCAAACCTTTGCCGGGCTGGTAAAAGCCAACGAAACCGAAAGGCAGCCAGCGCCCCTGTCCAAATTATGCATCGGGCTGGAATGCGGGGGCTCCGATGGATTTTCAGGCATCTCCGCAAACCCTGCTTTAGGCTATGTTTCGGATCTGCTGGTAGCGATGGGCGGTTCGGTCATCTTATCTGAATTCCCTGAACTTTGCGGGGTAGAACAGGAATTGAGCGACCGCTGTGTAGATGAGGAAAAAGCCAACTATTTTATGCAACTGATGACCACCTACAATGCGCGTGCGGAGGCGGATGGATCTGGCTTTTATGCTAACCCATCGCCCGGCAATATAAAAGACGGGCTGATCACCGATGCCATCAAATCAGCCGGAGCGGCCAAAAAAGGCGGAACTTCGCCGGTGACCGATGTGCTGGACTATCCGCAGAAAGCAACCAAAAGCGGCTTAAACCTGCTTTGTACCCCCGGCAGTGATGTGGAAAGCACCACCGCCGAGGTCGGCTCAGGTGCAACCGTGGTTTTGTTTACCACAGGCCTGGGTACGCCGACTGGTAACCCGGTTACCCCTGTTATTAAACTATCAACCAATACGGCAACGGCTGTAAAGATGCCTGATATTATCGATATCAACTGCGGTACTATTATTGAAGGTGAAGAAACCATCCAGCAGGCAGGCGAACGGATTCTGAATTACGTAATACAGGTAGCCAGCGGCGAAGTTGAACCAAAGGCGGTTCAGCTGGGGCAGGATGACTGGATTCCGTGGAAAAGGGGGATATCGTTATAAACCAGCCCCTCTAAATCTCCCCCGGTAGGGGAGACTTCAAAAAATATTAAAATTAAAAGCCCTCCCTACCGGGGAGGGTTGGGTGGGGCTTTATGTTCAAACTAACCAATAAAACAGCACTAATAACCGGTGGCGGAAGCGGCATCGGTAAGGCAATGGCTATCCTTTTTGCAAAACAGGGCGCCGAAGTGCATATCATCGAACTAAACAACGATGCAGCAGCAGAAACCGTTAACGAAATAACTGCCAGCGGCGGCAAGGCGTTGGGCCATGCCTGCGATGTAAGCAAGCAGGCGCAGGTGGTTGAAACGATTAATAAAATAGGCAAAATTGATATCCTTGTAAACAACGCCGGCATCGCCCATATTGGCCGTGCCGATAACACCAGCGAAGCGGATTTCGACAAGATCTGTAATGTGAACATCAAAGGGGTTTACAACTGTCTGTTCGCCGCCATTCCCTTAATGAAAGCCAGCAATGGCGGCGTAATTTTGAACACGGCATCCATAGCGGCCAGCGTTGGCATTGTGGATAGGTTTGCTTATTCAACCAGCAAGGGGGCTATCCATGCCATGACATTATCCGTTGCACGGGATTATTTGCACGACCAGATCCGATGCAACTGCATCAGCCCTGCCCGCATCCATACCCCATTTGTGGATGGTTTTATCGCTAAAAACTATGCCGGGCAGGAAGCGGAGATTTTTGATAAGCTCTCCAAATCGCAACCCATCGGACGAATGGGGCAGCCCGAAGAAGTGGCGGCACTGGCGCTGTACCTCTGCTCGGACGAGGCGGGCTTTATCACCGGCTGCGATTACCCGATTGACGGCGGGTTTATTACTTTGAATAATTGATTGGAAGAACCACAATGGAGTAAGTAAATATTGCGTTGATTAAAGAAACAGCATAATCTGTTTTAATCCCATTGTTTAACAGGCAATAAATTTTGGTTTAATTAATAATTTTATTGAATTTTGTATAAGTGAAGGCAGATAAAGCACATATTGAGAAACCGGTTAGCAGTAATAAAACTGCCAAAAAAAAGGTTAACCCATTCATCAAATTAATGGAGGATCAGGAGCGCATTGCTGACGCTATTAAAAATAACCAACCGCTGTCATCATTAAAAGATATTAAGTTTGTCCGCCCGTTATGATGTTGAAATCTCGGCCGATGGAACCGGATATAAATTCATAACTTCTTCGGGGGACATTTATGTTGCCTAT
>Ga0302322_100005211_pt1 | contig 11388 bp, 9 predicted proteins | sample Fen_T0_2_FD_203757 | JGI IMG/M metagenome (GOLD analysis project Ga0302322, IMG submission 203757) | Peat permafrost microbial communities from Stordalen Mire near Abisko, Sweden - Fen_T0_2 | ecosystem: Environmental > Terrestrial > Soil > Wetlands > Permafrost | place: Sweden: Abisko... | reverse complement strand
CAGGACGCCACGACCGGCCCAGGACGGATCGTCTCGCTGAGGCAGCGGAACCTCTGCAACCATGCCTTGGGCAGGAAAGAGTACCTGGAAGGTCGTGCCCCGACCCACGTCGGAACGAACCAGCAAGGCCCCCTGGTGCCCCCGAACAATGCCCATGATGGCTGACAGGCCCAGCCCTCGTCCCGTGAATTTGGTCGTGAAGAAAGGCTCGAAAATCCGGCTCACGGTGTCGGCATCCATGCCAGATCCGGTATCCGCCACCTCCAGATACACGAACAAGCCCGGGGTCGCGTCCTGACCCACCAGCATCTTCCCGATGGCGGCTGGGTCCAAATACTGGGCGCCCGTGGAAAGGGTGATGGTCCCCGACGCATCGCCGATGGCCTCCGCTGCGTTGATGACCAGGTTCATGATGACCTGCTGAATCTGGGAGGCGTCCGCGGATACGGCCGGAAGCGCCTTGTGGAGATCCAGGTTCAGCACAACGGTCTTCGGGATGCTGACTTCCAGCAGATGAAGCATCTCCTCAACCTGGGAGCTGAGATCGAGATGGGTCACGATGAACTGGCCTCGACCTGAATAAGCAAGCATTTGCCGCGTCAGATCCGCGGCGCGCTGCCCGGCCTTCTGGATGGCCTCCAGGTTGCGCCGGGCTGGATGCAGCGGATTGAGTTGTTCCAAGGCCAGCCCCGAATGCCCCAGCACGCCCATGAGCAGGTTGTTGAAGTCGTGGGCGATGCCACCGGCCAGGACACCCAGGCTTTCCATTTTCTGGGCCTGGAACAGCTGCCGCTCAAGGGCCCCCCGGTCCGCGTCAGCCTGTTTCTGGGCGGTGAGATCCCGGACGATCGCGTGGATGATGGGGTGGCCCCCGTGATCCAGGCGCGTGAGATTCACCAGGCAGATGGCCTCCCGCCCACCCTCACACAGGAAGGTCCACTCGAACTGTTGATGGGTGCCCAACAAGGCCGTCTTCCCGTGCTCTGTGCAACCATCGACACTGGTCATACCATCCGGCTGGCATTCCGGGCAGAGCGCCCACATGGGTTGGCCGAGCATCTCCCCGCGCGTCAGGCCAAACAGGTCCGAGGCCGCGGCGTTGGCATCCATCAAGTGGCCATCAGAGATCAACAGGATGGGATCAGGCGACTGTTCGAACAGCAGACGGAATCGTGTCTCTTCCTGCTCCAGCGCACTCCGCGCATGGACCCGATTCATCACGAGCCCGGCGGCCTCCGCCAGGCTTTCCAAGGCCTCGAATCGATCGTCCGACACATGGACGTGCCCCTGAGGCCCTAAAGATCCGCCGCTAAGGCTTCCGGCCACCTGGCCTTCGTGGACCAGGGGCAGGCCCACAAAAGTCCGAAACGGCCAGAGGTCATGGTCGGGCAGATCCGGATGACTCTCACATCTGGGGATGTGGACGCCCTTGTGATTCAGGTACATGCCCTCCAACATCGGGGAATGAATGGCGGCCACGGGACGGCGGATATCCTCGACAGTCCCAAAGGATTCCAATCCTGGGGTCCAATACGTGGTGATGGTGGTCTGAGTGGTGGGGTCGTAGCGGTTGAACCACCATTCGGGCAGTGGTGCCAGCCGAGCGGCCCAGCGGAAGAGAGACGTCACCAGGGTCTGCTCATTCGTGGCGCCGGCCAGTTCCTTCACCGCCGCCGCCAGGTGCCGGGCCAGGCCCGCAGACTCCTCCAGGCGAGCCTCTGCCTGAATGCGTTCAAGGGCCAGAGCCGCGATTCTCGCCAGGTTCTGCAGGATAGAGAACTGAGACTCGCGGGGGGAGATGGGAGGTTCATCCTGGAAGCCGACCCCGAAGAGCACCTCCTTGATGCGGCCTTCGAAAACCAGGGGAACGCCGAGCAGACTCCTCAGCCCAAAACGCTCAGAAAGGGTGGCGGGAACCATCTCTGGAGAGGCCGTGGCATCCGCCACGAAGCACACCCGGCGGTTGTCGTAGACCTCCCGGGCAAACCCTGTATCCGAGATGGGGATACCCAGCCCCTGGATCGTCGGCCCGATGCGTGCCAAGAGCGAAGGGGTCCAGTCGGAGAGGACCACTCTTCGCTGTCCCTCCTCTGTTTCGATGTGCCCGAGGAACCAGTGGGCCCCCGAAAGGATGGCGGACGCACGCCCCATCAGGACCCGAAAGGTCTCTTCCCTCGTCCGCGTGAGGCTGAGCGCGTAGAGTCCCTCGGCCAGATGGCGCTGATGATCCGCGCTTTCCTTCAACCGATCGAGGATCAACGTCTCTTCGGTATGATCACGCCCCCAGACAAACAGCCTGTCTCCCTCGCTGGTGCTGACGGAGGTCACCGACATGCGCACCGGCAGTTTGGCGCCATCCGCCCGAAGCCATGTGCCCAGCTCGAACGCTTCTCCGGGTCGGTCAAAGGCATGAAGAAACCACGCTGTGGCCTGGTCGGGGGGAAGGTCCTGGCGGAGGCGCGCGAACCCGACGCCAGACAGGCCCTCGGGCGTCAGCCCGAGGTAGTCTCTGAACCTCGCATTCGCATGCTGCAGGTGTCCTTCTCGATCCAGCACAACGAAGGCCAAGGAGGACTGTTCAAACAGCCCGAGAAGGGCCTCCACCGCGACCGAGCTCAGCGGCCCAGTCACGGGGGGCAGAAAAGGCGTCGAGTCCAAGGGGTTTCCGGTCGTGTACGGCGAGAGCCTTTAGGACTCTATCAGGCGATGACCGGGCACCTCATCGGGCAATTTCCACTGCCCGCAGTTCTCGCATGACTGTGACTTTGATCTGGCCGGGATACTGCATCTCGGATTCGATCCTTCGGGAGACATCCTTGGCGATCCAGTAGGCCTGGTCATCGTTCACCGAGCCGGCATCCACCATGATGCGGATCTCACGCCCGGCCTGCATTGCGAAGCTCTTCTGGACGCCCTTGTAGCTGTTGGCGATGCCCTCGAGCTGCTCCAGGCGCTTGACGTAGGTCTCCAGCATCTCGCGGCGGGCCCCAGGGCGGGCGGCGCTGAGGGCGTCGGCGGCGGTGATGAGCATGGCCTCCACAGTGCGAGGCTCGAAGTCCCCGTGGTGGCAGCTCATGGCGTGGATGACGTCTTCCTTCTCTCCGTAGCGCTGCATGAGCTGCATGCCGATCTCGATGTGGGTGCCCTCCACTTCGCGATCGATGGCCTTGCCGATGTCATGGAAGAGGCCAGCCCGCCGGGCCAACCGGGCATCCGAACCCATTTCGCCCGCCATGTACTCGGCGATGCGGGCCACTTCCTTGGTGTGTTCCAGCACGTTCTGGCCGTAGGAGGTGCGGTAGTTCAGGCGACCCACGAGCTTCTGCAGCTTCGGGTGAACGTCGGGAAAGCCCAGCTCGATGCAGGCGGCTTCGCCGATTTCCTTCAGGTGCTGGTCCATGTCGACCTTGACCTTTTCCACCACCTCCTCGATGCGGGCGGGATGGATGCGGCCATCGGCCAGAAGCTTGAGGATCGCCTGTCGGGCCACCTCGCGCCGGATGGGATCGAAGCTCGATACGACGATGCTTTCCGGCGTGTCGTCCACGATGAGGTCGCAACCCGTGGCCTTTTCCAGGGCCCGGATGTTGCGGCCTTCCCGGCCGATGATGCGGCCCTTGAGGTCGTCGCTGGGCAGCTGCACGGAGCTGACGGCCTGCTCGGCCACAACATCCGACGCCACGCGCTGGATGGCGGCGCCGATGGTCCAGCGCGCCTTCTTCATGCCCTCTTCCTGGGCCTCCTCCTCAATGCGGCGCACCATCTTGGCGGCGTCCATCTTGGCGGCGTACTCCAGCTGGGAGGTCAGTTCCTTCTTGGCATCCTCGCGGGTAAGACCAGCGATCTCCTCCAGCCGCTTGGCCTGGGCTTCCACCAACTGTTTGGCTTCGGCCTGCTGGCCCTCCAACTTCTCGATCTCGGCTTTACGCTTCTCGGCCAGGGTCTCGAGATCCTTGGCCTTCTGATCCACGGCCTGGGTCTTCTTGTCGAGGCCCTCTTCCTTGGACTGGAGGCCCTGCTCCTTGGCCTGGATGCGCTGCTCCTGCTTCTCGAGCGTGTTCTGGCGCTCGCTCAGCAACTTCTCGGCTTCCTGGCGGGCCTGGAGGGCCTGCTCCTTGGCCTTGAGTTCAGATTCCTTGCGGACGGACTCGGCATCCTTGGTCCCGCGTTCCAGGAGACGCTGGGCTTCCCGCCGCGCCTCTTCCAGCAGTCGCTCCCGCTCGGCCTTGATGTCCGACTCGGCCTTGGCCTGGGCCTGGGAACTGTCGACGGCGGCCTTCTGGGCCCGCACGGACATCAGGTAGGCCACGGCCCCAGCCGCGAGGGCCAAGGCGAGGAAGATCCAACTTATGAGATTCATGGGCGACTCCAAGGAATGAGGATCCAAAGAGCCACCAGCACCCGAAATAAAAATCCCCGCTCAGTCGTGGAGGCTTGCCGAGTTCCCTAGTTTATAGGGGGGAGACCAGAGTCCCTGGCTAAGGCGCGCCGACGCGCGGAACGCACAGGACAGGGGGAAGGTCTCCCTAGTCGACTTACGGAACAAAAGCTTGGCCATAATCACGGGCCTCGCAGGGAAATTTAGTCTCCGTCCTCGTCGAGGAGTGGCACGGGGGCGGAAGGTTCGTCCGGAACATCGCTCAGAAGCTTTGAAAGGGTCTGTTCCAGGTTATGGGTGTGCTGGTTGGCTTCCTGTTCCAGGCGCGCCACGCGGTGCGCCAAGTTCAGGGCACCCAGGAGGTACCAGGACGGAGTGTCGAGGCCCTTCGGGACGCTCCCCCATCTTAACTGGCATTGGGAGTCCATGTCCTGAAAGGTGTCTTCCAGAATCTGAAGGGCGGTGGCCAAGGTATCGGGTTGATCGGTCTGAATCTGCAGGGATCGCCCCTGGACCGTCACGGTGACCGGCCGAGTGCCCGGCAGTGGGACCGGGGACTTCATCCCAGGGCCTCCAGGGCCCGGAGAATCGAGGCCACCTGGTCTTTGACGGTCTCGCGGTCCTTCTCCAAGGCTGCCTTTTCGGACACGGCCTCTTCCAGGCGGGCCCGGAGGGACTGGAGTTCCTGATCTCCCGCCGCCCCCACCGCCTTCAGCGCATCCAGCTCTTCCTTCAACTGGTTGCGTTGTTGAACCAGGGCCTGCATTTTCGATTCGAGTTGTTTCAGAAGGTCCATGAGTGCCTCTAAAAGGTCATCTTACGCCCGGAGCCTGGCCCCGAGGGACTCCGCCATGGCCAGGGCGGCCGCCACCCAGCCATCAACCTCTGCGCCCACCAGGGTCCGGTCCGCCTGGAACCGCAGTCGCATCAGCCAGGCCTGCCGACCCTCCGGCAGGCTCTTGTGGCGGAACACATCCACACAACGGAGGTCCTGAAGCGCCTCGTTGGGCAGAGCCCTTTTCATGGCCGACACCAGCGCTTCGTGGGACTGGCCCAGGTCCACCAGTAAGGACAGGTCGCGCTCCACCGAGGGGAAGCGGCTGAAGGCCCGGAAGGCCGGAATGATCCGCGACCCATGCAGGGGCAGTTCCGCCAGCGGAACCTCGAAACCAAAAAGGCCCTCACCCAGGGAACGGATCTCTGGAAGGCGGTTCCATCCCAAGCCCTTCGCCACCCCGCTGAGGTCGGCTTCGCGGATGGGGCGGGCGGGGCTCAGGTAGTCTTCCCCGCCCAGGACTCCAGCCCAAACCACACCCAGCATAAATGACTCGACTGGACCTTGGGGGCCACTGGCATAGGTGGGGGACAGCTCGAAGAGGCGGACCTCTCGTGCGCCCTGGCGAAGGTTCTGCTCCGCAGCCGAGCGGAGGCTGGGCAGCAGGGAGCCGCGCATGACCGAGAATTCCTGCCCCAGGGGGTTCTCAAGGGTTCGGCCCCCGGGTGCGTTCTCTGGTGCCGCAAAGGCGGCGTCTGCTTCGGGACTGATGAACCCGTACGTCACCGTCTGGTGAAATCCCAGATGAGCCAGGCGCCTGGAGAGAAGCTGCCGTTGGAGGTAGGAAGGCGACAGGGGTTCCGGGGGACCTTCCAGGGGCGGCAATACCGATGGAATCTGCTCGTAGCCCCTCAGCCGCAGAACCTCCTCGGTCAGATCTTCGGCAATGGCGAGGTCGTGACGCCAAGAGGGTGGGATGACCGCAAGGCCCTCGTTCTGGCTCACCACGGTGCAGCCTAGCTGGGTCAAGGCCGTGGCCGCCTCCTCTAGGGGCAAGGGCGCTCCGGCCACGCGGGTGAGCAGGGACTTCCCCAACGCCACGGCGGAGCGGTCAGCCGGTCGGGAACCAGCGGTCCACGCACCCACCAACCTCGCACCACACCAGGCCTGGAGCCGGCCCACCAGCAGATCGCGCGCGACGCGTGCCATGGCGGGATCCGCCCCCCGTCCGAACCGGTGGGATGCATCCGTGTGGAGGCTGTGGCGCCGCGCGGTGGCACGCACCGTTTTCGGATCGAAGTAGGCGCTTTCCAGCAGCACGCGGCTGGTGGTTTCGGTCACCTTGGTGGCGTTTCCACCCATGACGCCCGCCAGAGCAATGGGCCCGGCCTCATCGGCAATCACGAGATCATGCGTCACAAGCGTGCGGGTGACTCCGTCGAGGGTTACCAACGTCTCTCCGGTCTTGGCCCAGCGCACCGAGACCGATCCACGGATGCAATTGGCATCGAAAGCATGGGTGGGATGACCGTACCGGTGTAGCAATTCGTTGGAGGCATCCACGGCGGGAAGGCGCTTGGGCGCTGATTCAAGGGCCGACAAAAAAGCCTGGACCTCCTTCGGTGTGGCTCCCTTGCCCAGCTCCAGCACGGCCGTGCTGTAGATGGGGCAGGTAGGACTCTCGAGGCGAACCTCGATGACCGGCGCGCCTTCCGGCACCTCCACAGCAGCCATGGGGACCAAGGCTTGGCCCAGCTTCGCGGCCACTTCCCTTGCCATGCCGCGGTGGGACATGGCGTCACCGCGATTGGCCGTGATGTCGACATCCAGGACTTCGGTGCCTTCGCGGGTGGCGAGGCCGTCCACGGGAAAGCCGAGGGAGGCCAGCAGCTCGCAGAGTTGCCTGGTCTCCATTGCCGCGACGGCAGGGATTTCTTGGGCCAGGGCCTGTCGTTCGATCCACATCAGTCCAGCCCTCCCATGGCCTTGAGGAAGCGCTGATCATTCTCGAAGAACAGCCGCAAATCCGGGGTCTGACTCAACATCATGGCCATGCGCTCGACGCCCATCCCGAAGGCCCAGCCGGACCACTCGCTGGGATCGATGCCTGCGTAGGTCAGGACGTTGGGATGAATGAGACCCGCACCCAGGATCTCCACCCAGCCCGAGCCCTTGCACACACGGCAGCCCTTGGCGCCGCAGAGCGGACAGCTCACATCCACTTCGCAGCCAGGTTCCACGAAGGGGAAATACGAAGGCCTTAAGCGGATTTCCGTGTGGGGCCCGAAGAGTGCGCGAAGCGCGTATTCCAGCGTGCCCTTCAGGTGCTGCATGCCGATGCCGTGGCCCACCAGCATGCCTTCGACCTGATGGAACATCGGGCTGTGGGTGGGATCGATCTCGTCCTTGCGGTAGACGCGCCCCGGGGCGAGGAAGCGGATGCCACCCCTCACAGCGAGATCGGGAGCCACGCGCAGCAACGTGCGCACCTGCACGGGGCTGGTATGGGTGCGAAGCAGCAGCTCCGGATGGGCGGCGAGGTAGAAGGTATCTGAAGAGGCTTTCGCCGGATGATCCTCGGGGATGTTCAGACCATCGAAGTTGTGGGCCTCGGTCTCGACTTCGGGACCTTCTTCCACATGGAATCCCAAGGGGCGGAACACCTCGACGAGGCGATCCATGAGGCGGTTCAGCGGATGGAGCGCGCCTTGGGCCGGCACGGGTGGGGGCAGAGATGGATCCCACCGGTCAGCCAGCGCGCTCAGGCCCTTCTTGGCTGCTTCCAACTCGGCCTGCCGGGCCTTCAGGCCCTCCTCCCACCGCTGTTTGAAGGCATTGATGGCCGCACCGAGGTCGCGCTTCTGTTCTTTGGGCGCGGTCTTCAGCAGATCCATCAGGCGGGCGGCGAAGCTGCCCTCACGCCCCACGTAGGCGCCCTTGAGCCGAAGCAATGCATCCAGGTCTCCGCATGCTGCCAGCGACTCTGGAAAGGCATGGCTAGCCTCGACGATTTCCTTGGGAAGCAGGTGATCCATGAACCCCTCAGGACAAGTGTCTCAAAACAGGGAAAGGCCGCTCACGCGGCCTTTCGGGTATCTGCGAGATGCTGCGTTCGCGATCAGCCCTTGGCCACGGCCACGAGCTTGGTAAACGCTTCGGGATTACGCACGGCGAGATCCGCGAGGATCTTGCGATCCAGATCCACGGAAGCCTTCTTCAGGCCGCCCATGAACTTGGAGTAGCTGGTGCCGTTCTGACCGCAGGCGGCGCTGATGCGCACCACCCAGAGGCGACGGAAATCACGCTTCTTGACCTTGCGGTCGCGGTAGGCGTAACCGAGGGCCTTTTCAACGGCTTCCTTGGCGGAGCGGTACAGGCGGGACTTGGCGCCGTAGAAGCCCTTGGCGAACTTCATCATGCGCTTGCGGCGCTGGGCACGTTTAAAACCGCGTTTTACGCGAGTCATGTTGCTTCCTTTCCTCGAGGCAGTTCGTTCGAAATGGAACGGACTTTAGGAGCCTCATCGGGGGTGGCCATGCCACCGGGTTGAACCTTCGATTCTAGGATCGTCGGCGGGGGAGAACAAGCTCCAAGCAGGCTCTGCCTGCGCGGAGCGCCGGGGGTGTGCGCTAGCGCGGAACCCCCGGATGATACTCAGGCGTACGGAAGCATCGCCATGACGGCCTTCTGATCGGCCTTCGAAACCATCCGGCCCATGTCCAACTGGCGCTTACGCTTCGCCGTCTTCTTGGTCAGGATGTGGCGCTGATGCGAGCAGCCCCGCTTGAACTTGCCGCCAGCGGTCTTCTTGAAGCGCTTCTGCGCGCCCTTGTGGGTCTTGATCTTGTAACCGCTCATGGGTTCCTCGCTAGATTTGAGCTTCTGTGGCTGGGGTTTCGGGTTTGGTTGTTTTGGGCTTCTTTGGTGCTTTCGGTACTTCAATGATCTTGGGGGCAAGGATCGCGTGCATGTCGCGACCATCAATGCCGGCACCCTTTTCCACGATGGCTTTGTCGCCGACGCGCTGGATGACTTCCTCAATGATCCGGTAGCCGATGTCGCGATGGACGACTTCGCGCCCGCGGAACATGACCACCACTTTGACTTTGTCTTCTTCTTCAAGGAACCGCAGGATGTGCTTCACTTTGAAATCGAAATCGTGGTCATCGGTCTTGGGGCGGAACTTGACTTCCTTGACGACGATGTTTTTCTGTTTGGCTCGGGCTGCGTGCTCCCGCTTGGCTTCCATGAACTTGTATTTGCCGTAGTCCATGATCCGACATACGGGCGGCTGAGCATTTCCGGCCACTTCCACCAAGTCGAGACCGCGTTCTTCTGCAATCCGGATGGCCTGGTGGGGAGGCATCAAGCCTAGCTGTTCGCCATCTTCGGAGATGACGCGGACCTCTTGGGCCCGGATGCCGTCGTTGATGCGGGTCTCGTTAGGACGAATGGTTCCTCCCCTAGTTGCACAAGGACAAAAAGTCTAACACTTGAATCCGCCTTCGCCAAGCACTGAAAACCAAATCAGCGTTGGCGGTTTCGCACTTCGGCGGAGAGGGTCTCCAGGAATCCGTCCAAGGGTTGAACCCCCAGGTCACCGCGGTGGCGATGACGCACGGATACGGTGCCAGCCTCAGCCTCGCGATCACCGATCACGAGCATGTAGGGCACCTTCGCCAGTTGGGCCTCGCGGATCTTGGCCTTGAGGCTTTCGTTCCGCTGATCCAGTTCTCCCCGGAGACCGAGGGCTTTGGCGCGGGCCGCGACCTCGGTGGCGAAGGCATTGGCCCGATCAGTGATCGGCAGGATGGCGACCTGGACGGGTGCCAGCCAGGCCGGGAATGCGCCTGCGGTGTGTTCGACCAGGATGCCCATGAACCGCTCGAGACTGCCCAGGATAGCCCGGTGCAGCATGACGGGTCGTCCCTCGCTGCCATCGGGCTGGGTGTAATTCAGGTCGAACCGCTGCGGCATCATGTAGTCCACCTGGAGGGTGCCCAGCTGCCAGGGGCGCTTGAGAGCATCCAGCACCTGGAACTCGATCTTCGGGCCATAGAATGCGCCTTCGCCAGGGTTCAAGGTGTAGGGAATTCCAGCTTCCTCCAATGCCGAGCCCAGGGCGCCTTCAGCGGCATCCCAGATTTCATCGGAACCCAGGCGTTTCTCCGGCCTGGTGCTCAGGGCCACCCGCGTTCCCTCGAAACCGAAGGTGTCGTAGACCTCCTTCAGGAGGTCGAGGAAGGCGGCCATTTCGGCCTTGATCTGCTCCGGCGTGCAGTAGATGTGGGCATCGTCCTGACAGAATGTGCGCACCCGGGTCAGACCATGGGTCACGCCGCTTCGCTCGTAACGATGCAAGCGACCAAAGTCCGCAAAGCGAATGGGCAGATCACGGTAGCTGTGCTTCTGCGTTCCGAACATGAGGCAGTGGCCGGGGCAGTTCATGGGTTTCAGCGCGTACTCACGCTCTTCTGCAGTGGTGAAATACATGCTCTCGGCGAAGTTTTCATAGTGCCCACTGGTTTTCCAGAGCGCCACATCCATGATCTGGGGCGTGATGACCTCGCTGTACCCGTATTTGAAATAGAGCTCACGTACATAGGCGACCAGTTCGTTGTAGACGTGGGCGCCCTTGGGGTGGAAGAAGGGTGAGGCGGGTGCTTCCTGGTGAAAGGAATAAAGACCCAATTCCTTGCCCAGTTTGCGATGATCGCGGGCCTTGGCCTCTTCCAATCGCTTCAGGTGCTCATCCAGTTCCTTCTGGGTATGGAAGGCGGTACCGTAGATGCGACTGAGCATCTGGTTCTTTTCATCGCCTTTCCAATACGCGCCCGCAATGCTCTGGAGCTTAAAGACTTTCAGTTTTGCCGTATTGGGCACGTGGGGCCCGCGGCAGAGATCATAGAAATCGCCCTGGCTGTACCCGCTGATGATGTCGCCAGCGGGAATGCCGGAAACAACCTCGACCTTAAGAGGTTCACCCATGGCCAGGAACCTTGCCACGGCCGCATCGCGCCCGAGGTCCTCGCGAACGACTTCAATTCCCTCGGTCACAATTTTCCGCATCTCCGCCTCAATGACCGGGAGGTCTTCAGGCGTGAAGGGCTTGTCGACCCAAAAATCGTAGTAAAAACCATCTTCAATGACGGGCCCGATTCCCACCCGGGCTCCCGGATTGAGACGCTTCACGGCATGAGCCAAGAGGTGGGCCGTGGAGTGACGGATAAGCTCC
>Ga0302322_100005210_pt1 | contig 11389 bp, 10 predicted proteins | sample Fen_T0_2_FD_203757 | JGI IMG/M metagenome (GOLD analysis project Ga0302322, IMG submission 203757) | Peat permafrost microbial communities from Stordalen Mire near Abisko, Sweden - Fen_T0_2 | ecosystem: Environmental > Terrestrial > Soil > Wetlands > Permafrost | place: Sweden: Abisko... | reverse complement strand
GACGGCGACTCTGCATCGATTGGCCTCGGACAATTCGCGCACGTCATGCGGCGCGGCGTGAACATGACCTACATCGTCGAGAACAACGGCGTCTACGGCCTCACCAAAGGCCAATTTTCTGCCACCTCGGACCGCGGCTCGAAATCGAAGCGCGGCGCCATCAACAACGACGAAGCCATCGACCTGGTGGCGCTGGCCATGCAGCTGGGCGCCACCTACGTCGCGCGCAGCTTTTCCGGCGACAAGGCGCAGCTGGTGCCGCTGATCCAGGGCGCCATTTCGCACCAGGGTGCGGCCTTCATCGATGTGATCTCGCCCTGTGTGGCCTTCAACAACCACGACGGCTCGACCAAGAGCTACGACTACGTGCGCGAACATAATGAAGCGGTGAATTTCCTCGACGTAATCAAGCTGCACAGCGAAATCACCGCCGACTACGCACCAGGCACACTGGAGGAAATCCGCCAGCACGACGGTTCGATCCTGCGGTTGCGCAAATTGCACGAGGATTACGATCCGGCCGACCGCATTTCGGCGATGAACCACCTGCAGGAAACGCGCGCCAAGGGCGAAATCGCCACTGGACTCCTGTTCGTGGATGCCGACCCGGTCGATTTGCATCGGTCGGCCAATACCGTGACCGTGCCGCTCAACCAGTTGGATGAAGCGGCGCTAATCCCCGGATCGGCGGCGCTCGCCAAGCTGAACGCGTCGCTGCGGTAGTGATGGAAAAGTCAAAGGTTTAGGTCAAAAGCCTGAACCACAGAGACACAGAGAACACAGAGAAGGTCAAAAGCACCCAAGGTTTTCTCTGTGGCCTCTGTGTCCTCAGTGTCTCTGTGTTGAAGCTTTCCCGCTTTTCGGCTTTCCCGCTTTCCCGCTTTCCCGCTTTTCGGCTTTTCGGCTTTTCGGCTTTTCCGCTTTTTCCTGGTACAAAAAAATACCCCCGGCGAGCCGGGGGTAGGAATCCGCGCTTGCGCGCGGAGGAGGAGACAGGCCGGATCGGCTCCGGCGGGCCGTAAAATCAGTTTGGAACGGCGGTCGGCTCGCTAGGCGCCACGTGGCCTTTGACAATTTCAGCCGTTTTCCGGCCCAGGAAGCGGCCGCCGCTGCGAATCGCATGCCAAAGGCTTGCGACGGCGGAGCCGATCAGCATCCCGAGTGCGGCGCTTCGTTGCAGGCGAGCCCGGTTGATGTGGCGTTGGATGACCTTGAATTCGTCAACTTGGTTCATGGCACGCTCCTGGTGGGTTGCCGACAGGTTCCCGCGCATTTCATTTCGCGGTGGACAGGATGATTCCGACAAACAGCATGGCAATCGCGATGCATGTGCCGAATAGCAGAACGGCATCGACACTTTCCAAGGATTGATCGAGGAATTCCTGCTCGATCAAGTCTCGTTCCATCTGGTCGGTCCGTTTCGCTTCCATTGCACGCTCCTGCTGGTAATACGATTGAAATGCTGCTTTGCACAAGAAACAAGATAGGCGCATCGAAATCGCATTTCCAATCGTATCTTTGGATATCAGGCATCAATATTGCTTATGTGGCAGGCCGGTAATGCTGCAAAGCAGCAAACGGGCGTAAAATAACCTTTTGGCGGCAATCGAAGCGGATGCTATGGAGCTTTACCAGTTACGCAGTTTTGCAGCCATCGCGGAACTCGGCCAGCTCACCCGGGCGGCCGAGAAGCTGCACGTCAGCCAGCCAGCGCTGTCGGCCCAGCTGAAATCGCTGGAAGACAAGCTCGACCTGGTGCTGTTTCGCCGCACCGCCACCGGCATGGTGCTGACCGCGCAGGGCAGGCGGCTGCTGGCCGAGGCGGAACGGGTGCTGGCGGCGGCGCAAGCCTTCAAGGACGAAGCGGGGCGCCTCAAGGGACAGCTGACCGGCCGTGCCGGCATCGGCACCTTGAGCGACCCGCAGCTGACGCGCGTCGGCGAATTCATGAGCATGGCCCTGCAGCGCTATCCTTCGCTGCAACTCGAACTGCACCAGGCCGTCACCGGCCATGCGCTGGACCAGGTGCACGACGGCGTCTGGGATGCGAGTTTTTACTACGGCGACCTCAGGTATCCGGGCGTGACCGGCCTCGCGTTGCGCACATTGCGGTTTCGGGTGGCGTGCCCGGCGGCGTGGCGCGACCGCATCACCAACGCGGACTGGCCGGAAATGGCGGAGCTGCCGTGGATCATCCCGCCGCCGATCAGCAGCCACCATCAGCTCGCGCATACCCTGCTCGACCGCCACAAGGTGACGCCGACGCGGGTGGTGGAGGCCGACCAGGAAGCGGTGATCGCCTCGCTGGTGGCCTCCGGGGTCGGCATCGCGCTGATGCGCGACGATCTTGCGCTCGACATGGAGAGCACCGGTGAAATCTGCCTGTGGCGCGACGCTTCGGTCGAGACCGTGCTGCGTTTCATCTACGCACGCGATCGCGAAAACGATCCGGTAGTGCGGGCCCTGATCGACGTGCAAAAAGATGTGTGGAAACTGCGCCGCGAAAGTGGTGCGGCGAGGGCGTTGCCGCGCGAATGAAAAACGGGCGGAAATCCGCCCGTTTCTTCCTGCTACGACACTGCGACGGGATTACTTGCCTTTTTCCGCGGCTTTTTCCTGCCTCTTTTCTTTCAACTGCTCCATCATGCACTTCTTGTGTTCCTGCTCGGCCATGCCCTTGCATTTTTCCATGGCGTCCTTGCGCGCTTTTTGACGCGCCTCGCAGCGTGCCGGATCGGGGGCCTTGCTGCAATCCATCATCGGCGGATGCTTGCCGTCAGCAGGGGATGCGGGCGGATCGTCCGCCAGGGCAAGGGTGGCGAAGCCATAGGCCAGCGCCAGGATGGCGATACGTAGTGCTTTCATCGGGCGAGTCTCCTGAAGTGGTTGATCGGGTGAAATCCAAGAATAGCTTATCCCTTGCCGCCGCGTCACGCTGTAACCGGCTGTAACCAATTCTCTCCGGCACCGGTCGCTTAACCCTTTTGTTCGCGTCGGCCGTTTCACCGTGCATCCCCACCCGAGGAGCACGCCGTGAATGCATTTCGCACCTTTCTGTTGCTGTCCGCCGCTTGCGTGGCCATGGCGGCTGCCGCGCAGACTGGCGGCGGCGACCTGCGGCAGGCGCCGCGCATCGTCCTAAACGACCGCACTGCCCTGCCGATCCAGCTATCCGACGTGCGGGTGTTCGCCGACGTCGAGGGTCGCAGTGCGGAAACGCGCATCGATATGGTGCTGTACAACCCCAATCGCCGGCAGCTGGAGGGTGAACTGCAATTCCCGCTGCTCGACAACCAGCACATCGCCGGCTTTTCGCTCGATGTGAACGGCGTGCTGCGCGAGGCGGTGCCGGTGGAAAAGGCACGCGGCAGCGCGGTGTTCGAGGAAATCGTGCGCGGCAATGTCGACCCGGGCCTGCTGGAGCGCACCGCCGGCAATAATTTCAAGTTGCGCATTTATCCCATTCCGGCCAATGGCACGCGCAAAGTGCAGTTGCGCATCGCCGAAACGCTGATCGACCGCGACGGTCGTGCCCGTTACCGCCTGCCGCTGGCGTTCGGCAGCCGGATCGGCTCGTTTACTCTCAAAATGCACGTGGCGGACGGCGAGCCGCAGGCGGCGACCGGAATTCTCGGTCCGCTGCGTTTCGAACGCGACCAGTTCGGTTACCGCCTGGGCTACCAGCGCAGCGACTTTGCCGGCGACGGCGTGTTCACTGTCAGCGTGGCGACCGGGCACGGCACGGCCGTTTATCGGCAGGTGGTGGATGGCCGCAACTATTTCGTCGCCGATATTCCGGTGGAAACGCTAGCCGCGGCACGCAAGGCACCGGCGCGAATCGGCCTCGTTTGGGACAGTTCTTCCAGCGGCGCCACGCGCGACCACGGCCGCGAGCTGGAATTGCTGGAGGGTTACTTTCGATCCGTGCGCAAAGCGAGCGTGCGCCTCACCCGCATTCGCGATATCGCCGAGCCGGTGCGCAGTTACGAAGTCGTCAACGGCGACTGGAGCCGGCTGCGCAGCGATCTTGCGCAAACCGATTACGACGGCGCCACCAACCTGGGTGCGTTCCGGCCCGAGGCCGATGTCGCCGAATACCTGTTGTTCAGCGACGGTATCGCCAATTACGGCGACCGGCCGTTTGCGCAGTTTGGCGTTCCCGTGCATACCGTGTCCGCCGCGATCAAGTCCGATCCCGCCTGGCTGCGGCAGATAGCTGCGCGCAGCGGCGGCCGCGCCATTGACCTCCTGCAAACCAAGACCGCCGATGCGGTGCGGGCACTGCTCACCGAAACCACCCAGGTGAGCGTCGTCGACAGCGCGGGAGTGGAGCAGGCGGTGTTGTTGAGCCCGTTCCCGCAAGGCGGGCGCGTGCAGGTGGCAGGGTTCGCCGGTGACGGCGCCACGTTGCGCTTGCGCATAGTCCATCCGCATCGCACCACGAGCCTGCGCGACATCCCGTTGGCCGGCACCGCACCAGAGAGCCGCTTTGCCGCCAGCCAGTGGGCGCAAATGCGCATCGAACAACTGGACGCCGAATTCAACTTTCATCGCGCCGAGATCCTTCGCCTCGGCCGGCAGTTCAAACTGATCAGCCGCGAAACGTCGCTGATCGTGCTGGAAAACGTGCGCGACTATGCGCGCTACGAAATCGCGCCACCGCAGGAATTGCGCAAGGAATACGAGCAGTTGCTGGCGGCCGGCGCTCAGCGGGCCGCGGCCGACAAGCGCAGCCACCTGGAAAACATCGTGCGGCAATTTGCGGAAAAAGCGGCGTGGTGGCAACGCGACTTCCCGATGGATGCTCCGGCATCACCGGAGAAGGCAAAAATTGCCGCGGCGGCCGTCGGCGCCGCGGCAGATGCCGTGGCAAGGCGTGCACCGGCCAATTTCATAGGCGGAGCCGACCAGGCTCGAATCGCCGAATCGCGGGTGGCGCGCGAAGCGCCGGCGCAGGCCCTGGCCTCGCCGCCACCACCGGCACTTGCGACTCGCGTGGAGCGCATCGAAGTGACCGGCACCAATATCGCCCCTGCAAAAGCCGAAGCTTCCGAGCCGGCGACTTTGACCGCCTCGATTCGCCTGCAAAAGTGGCAGCCCGACGCCGCTTATGCAAAACGCATGCGCGACACCGACGCCGATCACCTCTACCGCGTCTATCTAGACGAAAAGCCGGGCTACGCCAACAGCACCGCCTTCTTCCTCGATGCCGCCGACATCTTTTTCGAGCGCGGCCAGCCGCTGCTGGGCCTGCGGGTGCTATCCAACCTCGCCGAAATGGACCTGGAGAACCGGCACATCCTGCGCGTGCTCGCCTATCGCTTACGTCAGGCGAAGCAGCCAAAGGTGGCGATTCCCTTGTTACGCAAGGTGCTGGAACTGGCACCCGAGGAACCGCAGTCGTACCGCGACCTGGGACTGGCGCTCGCCGACGACGGACAATTGCAGCCGGCCGTCGATGCGCTCACCGAAGTGGTAATGCGCCCCTGGGCGCCGCGCTTTCCGGAGATCGAATTGATCGCGCTGGCGGAACTGAATGCACTGGTGGCAACCGCACCGCAGCCGATGGACACTGCCAAACTCGACCCGCGCCTCCTGAAGAACCTGCCGCTAGCCCTGCGCGCGGTCCTGAGCTGGGATGCGGACAATACCGACATCGACCTGTGGGTGACCGACCCGAACGGCGAAAAGGCGTTCTACGGGCACCGGCTTACCTACCAGGGCGGACGCATGTCGGCCGATTTCACCGGCGGCTACGGACCCGAGGAATTTTCGCTGAAGCGGGCCAAGCCGGGCAAATACAAGGTCGAAGCACAGTACTACGGCGACCGCCAGCAAGTGGTGACCGGCGCCACCACCTTGTCGGTGCGCCTCAGCACGCACTTCGGCACCACCCACCAGCACGACGACACCGTCACGCTGCGGCTCAAAGACCGCAGCGAACAGGTGTTCGTCGGCGAATTCGAAATCAAGTAAGGAGGCACCATGAAAAGAACGCTGTTGTTCCTGGCCCTGTGCGCAACCCTGCCGCAGGCATGGGCGATCGGGCATCTTGCCAATGTGGAAGTGATCGACCGCATGGAAAACCGCAGCCTGCCGGTGTACTGGCACCAGGGGCGCGCCTGGGTGGTCGGCGCACCCGGGCATGAGTACCGGCTCGCGCTGCGCAATTCCGCGCCTGACGACGTGCTTGCCGTGGTGTCGGTGGACGGCGTCAATGTGGTCAGCGGCGAGACCGCCAGCCCCGCGCAAAGCGGCTACGTGATCGACGCCGGCACGCAGCTCGACGTCAGCGGCTGGCGCAAGTCGCTGTCGCAGACCGCGGCCTTTTACTTCACCTCGCTAGGCGATTCCTACGCCGCGCGTACCGACCGGCCCGGCAATGTCGGCGTGATCGGCGTGGCGATGTATCGGCGGAAATCCGCGCCGGCGCTGTCGTGGCTGGATTCCCCGCGCAGCAAATCGATGGCGGCGCCGGCCGCACCTGCGGAACCGATGGCTTCGGGCGATCGTGCGCAGGCAGCACCGGCGCCCCGTTACCAGGAGCGGCGCGAAGATGCGGCCGGCAGCCGGCAGGCGCCGCTGGGCACCGGGCACGGCCGCCGCGAAAATTCGGATGCCGCGTACACCAGCTTCGAACGCGCGACGCGTTATCCGGCCGAGCAGGTGGCGATCTACTACGACAGCTACGCCAATCTGGTGGCGCGCGGCGTGATCGCCGAAAGCACCTGGCGCGATCCTCAACCTTTCCCGGGACGCTTTGTTGCTGACCCTCCCCGCTAACACCTGGTACGCACCTGTCCGGGAGTACAGTACACTGCCGGACAGGATGGCTGACGACGACACCGATGAGGCGCTGATGCTGCGCTACCAGTCCGGCGACGCGGGTGCGTTCGACCTGCTCTATGCGCGCCATCGCGGCCCGCTGTTTCGCTTCATGCTGAGGCAGTGCCGCGTGCGCGAACATTGCGAGGAACTTTTTCAGGACGTGTGGATGAGCCTAATCGATGCGCGCGCGCGTTATCGCGTGGAAGCGCAATTCCGCACCTGGCTTTACACCATAGCGCACAATAAATTGATGGACTATTTCCGATCCCACTCGCGGCGCGAGTGGACTGCCTTCGAAGCCGACGACGAGGCCGGCTCGCCGCTGGATGCCGCCACGGCCAGCCGCGTCGATGAACCGTTGGTGCGCGCCGAGGCCCGCCAGCAAGGCGAGGCCATCCTCAGGTTGCTGGCGGAATTGCCGGCACCACAACGCGAAGCATTCCTGCTCTATGAAGAAGGCGGCCTGGGCGTGGAGGAAATTGCTGCCGCCACCGGCGTAAGTTTTGAAGCCGCCAAGAGCCGCTTGCGCTATGCGATCGGCAAGTTGCGCGACGGACTGCGGGAGTTCGCATGACCACGCACGATCGCGACTGGTTCGACCAGGCGGTGAGCGATGCCTACGCAAAGCAGCGCGAGGCGTTGGCCGACGAGGCGCCGCCGGTCGAGATCGACAGCGCCATCCGTGCCGCCGCGCACAGTGCAGTGACGGTGGTGGTGGTGCCGACCTCCCTGTGGCGGCCGCGCATGGAACGCTGGCAGATGCCGATGGCGCTGGCGGCCACGGTGGTGCTGTCGGCTTCGCTGATGCTGGCGATTCGCGGCGAGTATCCGGACTTGCTGTCGACCAGCCCGCCGGAGCCGAAGTTGCGCGAGACCAAACCGATGAACACGCGGATCATCGAACCGCCTCCGCCTGCGGCGATGGCCGAGAAGCGTCTCAGGGAACCGGTTCGGCAGGCATGGCAGGCCGGCGAACAAGCCGCAGCAGCCGATCAGCTGGCAAGCCGAAACGATTCGGCCGCGAAACGCGAATGGGGCGAACCGATTGCAAATGGCATTCCCGCAGAACGTGCCGTGCCCGCGCCGCCCCCGCCTCCGGCGGCGGCGCTCACAGAACGCCGCATGTCGGCACCGGCAACCTCAGCGGCCCCGGTGGCGCCGGCGAGTCCGCCCGTGTTGGCGCAGTCGGCGGCGGCACCGACCCCGACCGGAGGCGTCAACCGCGCCGAGGCGCCGGTCGCCACCGGACGAGCGGACGCGGCCAAGGCCAAGAGTTCGGTGACGGATGCATCCGTCGCGCCGGCCCAGGAAAGCAATGTCTTTAACAATTCCCCGGCGGCGGCCAAACCTGCCACCGGCGTCACCGCCGATAAAGTCGAGAAACCCCAGGTCACACGAGGCAACATCGCGTTTTCGGAAGCCGAGATTACGGCCATCACCAGCGGATGGATTGCGGAAATGGAAGCGCTGCGCAAGCAGGGCAAGTGGAAGGAACTGCGCGTACAAAAGGAGCGCTTCGCGAAGAGATTCCCGAAGGTGGTTTTGCCGAAGGACCTGCAGGAACTGCCCGCCGACGACAAATAGCCGCCGGCCTTACGCTTTGGCCGGCCGACGCGGCCGCTGTTTGGCCGATACGGTTTTGATGGTGGTGGTGAGCGGGGGTGCCGCCTTGAACGCAGCCGCACGTGGTTTCAGCGTCTGGGCGATGAAGGCTTTGGTCGAGGGCAGGTCGAGATCGTCGGGCGACGACAGGCGGATGCTGCGCACGCGACTGCCGCTGCCGGAAAGCAGTTTCTTCGGGTCGGCCAACTCGACGCCCTGCAGGAAAAACAACGTCACCCAGCGCGGATACGCCGCGATCGACACGAGAGCGTCGCCGACCCGTTCGCTGGGGCCATAGCCGATCGCCAGCGCGTTGTAGTTGTCGTAGACATGTTCGAAGCCGCGCGGAAACCGCTTGTGCAGCCGGGCACGGACCGCGCGCATGTGCGCGGCCACCTCGGGCGTGAACTTGACGATGAATCCCTCGATGCGCGATTCGACTGACGATTTGCTCATGGCGGCCTGGACCTTGATCGGGGGGTATGGTTCCGGAAATTCGGAGTCTACCTGTCCGGCAAACAACCTGCCTAGGGTCGCCTCAGGCCTTCGGCTTCGAACCCCGGAAATTCAGCCCAAGGCCGGCCATCACCAATCCCATGGCGACAAACTTCCACAGCGGCATCGCCTCATTCAGCCACCAGGCCGAGGCCGCCATGCCGAACACCGGCACCAACAGCGCCATCGGTGTGATGGTCGCGGCCGGATGGCGTGCGAGCAACCAGCCCCAGGCGGCGTAACCAAACAACGAATTTCCAATCGACTGCCACAGCACCGCGCTCCAGGTGGCCCAGTCGGCATTGCGCACACCGGCGACGATGGCATCGCTTCCTTCGAACAGCAGCGACAGAATGAAGAGCGGCGGCGCCGCGAACAAACTGGACCAGGCCACGTAGGCGACCATGTTTACGCGCCCGGCGCGCTTGCCGACCATATTGCCACCCGACCAGCAGAGGGCCGCCAGCAATACCAGTGCGACACCGGCCACTGTGGTGCTGCCGTCGGTATGCCATGCGATCACGCCGATGCCGGTGGCGGCCAGCAGCAGCGCCGACCATTGGCGCAGGTGCACTTTTTCGTGGGCGAGCGTCATCGACAGGAAGATGGTGAAGAACACCTGCATCTGGATCACCAGCGAGGCGAGGCCCGGCGATATGTGGCCGCGCATGGCAAAGAACAGCAGGCCGAACTGGCCGGCGCCGATGAGGGCGCCGTAGCCGGCCAGGTTGCGCCACGAAACGGCGGGCCTTTGCAACACAAACACCAGCGGCAGCGCCACCAGTGTGAAACGCAAACCCGCGAACAGGAACGGCGGCAAATGGGCCAGGCCCACCTTGATCACCACGAAATTGCTGCCCCAGATGGCAACGACGGCGAGCGCCAGCAGCAGGTGGCGCACCGGGAGGGTGTGGGTGGACATGGATCAATTATAAGACCCGCACTTTGTCATTCCGGTACAGACAGTTGTGACCGATCCGGTTTCGCCGCCCGCGGCTCGCTACAATGGCAACCCTTCCCTCGTTTGTTCGTTTCCGCAGGTTTGCTATGGCGCTTTTGCATGTACAGGAACTTTGTCTCGCCTACGGCGACGTGGCGCTGCTCGACCACGCCGACCTTGCCATCGAGAACAACGAACGCATCGCCCTGATCGGACGCAATGGCGCGGGCAAGTCGTCGCTGCTGAAAATCCTGGCCGGAGAAATTGCGGCTGACGACGGCAAGTTCAACAAGGCCACCACCTTGCGCGTCGCACTGGTGCCGCAGGAGCCGCGTTTCGAAGCCGGGGAAACCGTTTTCGACGCGGTGGCCGCCGGATTGCCGATGCGCGGCGATCTGCACGCCTATCACGAGGCCGCGCGTCGCGTCAGCGTAGACCACAGCGACGAAGCCATGGAAGCGCTGGCGCATTGGCAACAAAAGCTCGATGACGGCAATGCCTGGCAGTACAACTCGCGGGTGGAAGAATCGCTGTCGCGGCTCGGCCTCGATGCCGATGCCTTGGTCGACGAATTGTCCGGCGGCATGAGAAAGCGCGTGGCACTTGGCCGCGCCCTGGTGGCCGCCCCCGACCTTTTGTTGCTGGACGAACCGACCAATCACCTCGACATCACCGGCATCGAATGGCTGGAAAGCACGCTGGCCAATTACGCCGGCAGCACCGTCGTCATCAGCCACGACCGGCGCTTCCTGGAAACGTTTGCGACCCGCATCGTCGAACTCGACCGCGGCAAGCTGGCGAGCTTTCCCGGTTCGTTCGCCGATTACCAGCGCCGCAAGGCCGAGATGCTTAACGCCGAATCGAGCATCAACGCGCGCTTCGACAAGCTTTTGAAGGAAGAAGAGGCGTGGATACGCCAGGGCGTGGAAGCGCGACGAACACGCAACGAGGGCCGCGTGCGCAGGCTGGAACAGCTGCGGCGCGAACGTGCGGCGCGGCGCGAGCAGCTCGGCAACGTGCGCTTCACGCTCGACGCCGGCACCCGCTCGGGCAAGATCGTCGCGGCGCTCGACAATGTCAGCAAGGGTTTCGGAGATCGCACGCTGATCCGCGACCTGACGGCGGTGGTGCAGCGCGGCGACCGCGTCGGCCTGATCGGCCCCAACGGCATCGGCAAGACTACTTTGTTGAAACTGATCCTCGGCGATCTCGAGCCCGACAGCGGCAAGATCGTGCGCGGCACGCAATTGGCGGTGGCGTACTTCGACCAGATGCGCACCGTGCTCGACCTCGAGTCCACTCTCTCTGACGTGATCTCGCCCGGTTCCGAGTTCGTCGAAGTGGGCGGGGGCCGCAAGCATATCGTCGGTTACCTGGGCGAATTCCTTTTCCCGCCGCAACGCGCGCGGGCCAAGGTGAAATCGCTTTCCGGCGGCGAGCGCAATCGCCTGTTGCTGGCGCGCCTGTTCGCGCAGCCGGCCAACCTGCTGGTGCTGGATGAGCCGACCAACGACCTCGATATCG
>Ga0302322_100005209_pt1 | contig 11390 bp, 9 predicted proteins | sample Fen_T0_2_FD_203757 | JGI IMG/M metagenome (GOLD analysis project Ga0302322, IMG submission 203757) | Peat permafrost microbial communities from Stordalen Mire near Abisko, Sweden - Fen_T0_2 | ecosystem: Environmental > Terrestrial > Soil > Wetlands > Permafrost | place: Sweden: Abisko... | reverse complement strand
TCTTGCAGACCGCGCAAACAGTTATATCGGTAACTTCTCGAAAGGTATGCGCCAGCGCGTTGGGTTGGCACAGGCATTGATTCATCGCCCTGAAGTTTTGATTTTGGATGAACCAACCATTGGTCTCGACCCAGCACAGGTAGTGGAAATCCGTAATGTCATCAAAGAGGTCGGCAAAGACCGCACTGTTCTGCTCTCAACACATATTCTTTCTGAAGCTCAGAATATTTGCGACCGCGTATTGATCATCAATAAAGGCACGATCGTTGCAGAAGATACTCCTGAGAACCTGCAATCACGTCTCGTAGGTTCACAGCGCGTGGTCTTGCGTGTGCGTGGCGACTCAGACGGATTAGATGCTACGGTCAAGAAAGTCAAAGGCACGCGTAGTATCGAGTCTAAAGACGCCGACACCATTGAATTTGAATTTTCATCCGGTCAGGATGTACGCCCGCAAGTTGCAAAAGCCGTTATTCAGGCTGGCTACGAATTAATCGAATTGCGCCCTGTAGGTATGAGTTTAGAAGAGATCTTCCTTGAACTTACGCAAGACACCCCTGCTGGAAAGAAATCGTAACCGAGGATTCTATGAGAAATATTTGGACCATCGCAAAAAGAGAATATGATCATTACTTTATCAGCCCGATCGCATATATAGTCGCTTTCGCGATCTTGCTGGCAATTGGGATCGTTTTTGCTATAAATTTTTTCGCCGTTACGCAAAACGCTTTTCAAAACCCCAATATTGTGCCTGACATCTCACCAATTGTCGGGGTTTTTGTTTTTCTGCTGGTACTCTCAACTCCAGCCCTCAGCATGCGCCTAATCTCTGATGAAGCCCGCATGGGAACATTGGAACTCCTATTAACTGCGCCGATCAAAGATTCTGAATTGGTGATCGGCAAATGGCTGGGCGGCATGTTATATATTTTAAGCCTTATTGCTGTGACATTGATCTATCCCATCATATTGAACGGAATCAAAATCGGTTCATTTACTTTACTGCACGGTTTTGTATCACCAGGTTTGGATATGCGTGTGACATTTACTGCCTATCTGGGATTGATCCTGGTCGCGGGAGTCTTTCTAGCTTTGGGCACTGGGATTTCAGCCATGTTTACGAACCAGATCGCATCCTTTTTTGGAACATTGATCCTGTTTGTTTTTCTATGGTGGCTGGTCGGCTTTCCTGCCAATGTCATTCAAGGTAACGGCGCAGATTTCTTTCGATATTTGGATATGCAGGGGCATTTCTATGGCGCACTGAGCGACGGCATCATCAATCTCTCAGACATCGTTTACTATGTAAGTTTGATTGCCCTGGGTTTGTTTACCGGGACAATTGCAGTTGAAGTGCGGAGATGGAAATAATGACTAAGAAGACACAAACCAATCAGCGCAGTTACTCGTTCATCGCTCTGATTTTCGCAGCGTTGGCGCTTATCAGTACGTTTTTATTCCTACTCACAAAAGGCTTGCTAGTCATTGGCATGTTCAGCGGCGCCACTTCAGACACACTCAATCGTGGCTTGTTGATCAGTGCCGGCCTCACCATTTTAGGCTTAGCTGTATATGTAGTACTTGAGCCTGAAAAGATCAGACGGGCAATTACAGGCAGACAAGCACGCTATGGCAGCAACGCATTCATCATGTCCGTCGCGTTTTTAGGCATCCTCATTGTTGGAAATGTACTTACGTTTCAAAACCCAAAACGCTGGGATTTGACCGAGGATAAGACTCACACGCTTGCCCCTGAAACCGTCAAAGCGCTGGAAAGTCTTCCACAGCCAGTTTCTGCAGTAGCTTTTTATTCAACCAGCTTACCTACCAGCACAGCAGATGAAATATTCAAAAACTTCACAGTCAGTAGTAACGGCAAATTCAGCTCTAAGTTTGTAAACCCAGATACCGACCCTGTTACGGCGCGCGAAGCAGGTATTACTGGTGACGGAAAAGTATTGTTGGTAATGGGCACTCAAAAAGAAATTGCTCCATCAGCCTCTGAAACCGATCTTACTCGCGCTCTGATTCGCTTAATCAACCCCAAACCACGCACTGTATACTTCCTTGCGGGACACGGGGAAGCCTCACTTGAATCTGGCGATGTTAGTTTCTCTACTGCCAAGACAACATTGGAAAGTAAAAACTACACCGTCAAAAGCCTCAATCTTGTCGCAAACAACACTATCCCTACCGATGCTTTAGCGATTATCATCGCCGGTCCTTTGAAACCAGTCTCGCAAGATGAGGTTCAACTCCTTAAAAAATATGTAGATGCGGGCGGTTCTTTAATTGTGATGGAAAATCCGCTCGTCTTCACAGAATTTGGAACATCGAGCGACCCATTGGCAAATTATCTTGCCACCGATTGGGGCATTACATTAGATAATGACATTATCATTGACCAAAGCAGTCAGCAGTTGATCAATGCTGTATCTTATTCAGCCAATAAACACCCAATCACACAAAATCTAAGCCAGAATTATTTGGTGATCATGCCAAAAGCCCGCAGCGTTAGCATTACAAGTGCGCCTGCGAATGTGACGCAAACGCCATTGATTCAAACTTCACCTTCTTCGTGGGGCGAAACAAAATTCACCAACGCCGATAGCACCCAAGTCTCTCAAGACCCAGAAGACTTGCCGGGGCCGCTTTCCATGGCAGTGGCTGGCGAAAACACCACTACCAAAGGGCGCGTGGTTGTGATCGGCAACTCGATCTTTGCTGGCGATAAAGGTTTCGATGCCTACGGCAACGGAAACTTTTTCATCAACTCGATAGACTGGGCATCAGAGCAGGAAAACCTCATCAACATTACGCCCAACACTCCCAAAACACGCACCTTTGTACCCCCATCGCAACTTCAATTGCTGGTTATTTTGCTTGGGTCTATTATCATCATCCCTGGCTTTGTCGTGTTTGCGGGCATTTCCAGCTGGCTTGCCCGTCGGCGACAGGGATAGAACAAAATGCGTCGTCCCACTGTTTTATACATCCTGTTATTTTTAGTAATGGCAGGGGCATATTATTACTTCAACAACCGACCGAAGTCAGTAGACAATAGCACCACAGCCACGCCAACAAGCGCCATCTCATTTTTGTTCAGCAGTGCTGATGGCGATCCCACCAGCATCCGTGTGGAATCGAAAACAGGCGAAGTTGTCGAATTGGCACGGGACGCCAGCAATGCCTGGATAGTGAAAAAGCCATTCGAAGCCTCAGCAGAACAAGGGGCGGCTGAAGCGGCGGCAAGTCAGATCACATCCATCGCAATTAGCGATCATCTTTCCAACATTAGTCCAAAAGATGTTGGTTTAGATTCACCAGATTATAAATTGATCGTGAAATTCACCAATAATGTGGAACGAAATACCGAAATCGGTGTTGTCACTCCAACAGGCAATGGATATTATGTAAGTTCGGGTAATGAGATTGTGATTGTCAGCAAAAGCTCAATTGACGCAATCCTTGGTCTCTTGACCAACCCGCCATATGCTGAGACATTAACTCCCAGCCCGATCCCTGCTACTGCAACGGAAACTCCGCTTCCTGCTACGCCTGAAATTGCCACGGCGACAAATGAAACTGCTACGCCGAAGCCGTAACATTTCCAAGTTCGCGGCGTCTATAAACAGTAACGAAAAAGTATTGTATTTTGCCCTGAAAAAGAGTATTCTGATATAAAAAAGAAAGTAGACATGTAGCGAATGGATGTAGATAAGATATTGATGGTTGACGAAGAAGAAGAGTTTCCTGCGATTGCCCGGCTTATCGAGACGGGCCGCCAAAAAGGCTATATCACGCTCGACGACATTTTGCACTTCTTCCCTGAAGCCGAGCAGGATGTTGAGCAACTCGAAGAAGCCTTTTCGGCTTTATTGAGTGCTGGTATTCCGTTCGTAGAAGATACGAGCACTGCCGAACCTACCGAGGATGAACTGGTTGCAGTGGAGGCAATCGAGGAAGAGCCTGAAATTGATGTGGCGCTCGATGATTACCTTGCAAATATTGATACCGATGACACGATCGGGCTATATCTCAAGGAAGTTAGCCGCGTTCCCCTTCTGACAGCCACTGAAGAAGTCGCACTCGCCCAACGCATCGAACGTGGACGTATGTCCCGTGAGGAACTCGCGAAAGGGAACGCCAGCCCGCGCCGCCGCCTTGAATTACGCAAACTGATCGAGGATGGCTGGGCTGGACGTGAACATCTCATCACCGCCAACTCACGCTTGGTGATTTCAGTCGCCAAGAAATATATGGGACGTGGTGTGCCATTTCTGGATTTGATCCAGGAAGGGAATATCGGTCTCATCCGTGCAACCAAGAAATTTGATTATCGCCGCGGACATAAATTCTCGACATATGCCACTTGGTGGATTCGTCAGGCTGTTACTCGCGCCATTGCCGATCAGGGACGCACGATCCGTGTGCCAGTGCATATGGGCGACCAGATCAATAAGCTATTACGCGTACAACATCAACTCACGCAACGTCTCGGACGTGAACCGAGCGTAGAAGAATTAGCAGAAGCCCTGGATGTACCACCCAAGAAAGTGGAGAACATGATCCAGGTGGCACGCCGTCCGCTTTCGCTGGAAACCCCCACTGATGATGAAGAAGATTCAGTTCTGGGTGATTTCATCGAAGACGATGAAGCGCCTCCACCAGATGAAACCGCCACATATAACTTACTAAAGGAACATCTTGGCGAAGTGTTGAATGGTCTCCCGCCACGTGAAGTCCGCATCCTACAACTCCGCTACGGCTTGCTCGATGGGCAAGCTTATACGCTCGAAGAAGTAGGTCGCAAGATGGGCGTCACCCGTGAACGTGTACGTCAGATCGAAGCTCAGGCATTAAGTAGACTCCGCCACCCATCTATTCGCCGCAAGCTGCGCGATTATTTAGGCGAATAAATATTTACTAAAATCAAAAAGCGACACTTTTACAGTGTCGCTTTTTGATTTGAAAACATGAATTAAATCCGCCAAAACACTGCATCTATCATGATCGCGGCAAAGATAAACACCAAATACGTGCTAGACCATTTATACATTCGCCAAGCTAGTTTATTGCCGCCATATTTCCAAACTGCCCAAGCCGCGTAAAGCAACATACCACCCAGCACCAATGCGGAGACAAGATAAAATGTTCCGGCCAGTTTCAAGAGTGGAAGCAATAAAGTAACAATTATCAACTCGACCGTGTAAATGAGGATTTGTTTGCGAGTTTCGAGTTCACCACGCACTACTGGCATCATTGGCACGCCGGCATTTTCGTAATCCTTCATACGGACAATTGCCAATGCCCAAAAATGCGGGGGCGTCCACATAAAGATGATTGCAAAAAGAATCCAGGCTGTCCAACCGAGATGGCCTGTGGCTGCAGCATAACCAACCATCGGGGGAATCGCGCCAGCCCCGCCTCCGATCACAATATTCTGGACAGTTGCTTTCTTGAGCCACAAGCTGTAAAGAATCACATAATAAATAATCCCAGCAAGCGAAAGCAATGCGGCAAGTCCGTTCACAAAACATGCCAGCAAGTAATAACTTACCAGTGATAATCCAAGACCAAATGCCAACCCTTCGGCACTGGTCAAGCGCCCATCCGCAAGCGGGCGCTTGGCAGTGCGTTGCATATTTTTATCCAATTCACGATCAATGAATTGATTGAGTGCGCTTGAGCCTCCAGCTGCCAAGGCGCCACCTAACAATGTCCACAAGGTCAAAGACAAGGATGGCCATGAGCGCGCACCAATCACCAAACCACCATACGTTGTGATCAACAATAAACCAACGATCAGCGGCTTGGATAACGCAATGAAATCTTTCAAGCGCTGACGTCCATTTAGAGGAACAAATGCAGCTTCGTCATTAATTAATGCACCGGAAGAATATACAAGCAAGGCAAGGGAAATCCATAAGGCAACCGTGGTCAGTTGATGCAAAATCACAAGTTGCTCCACGTAGACCTGAGTTACTTGAGTTGCGCCCACCAACGCCTGACCAAAAAACATTACCGCCAGAATCGTTGTCAACGGCAGGATGATACGTTGTTCACGTTGTTCATGCCAGGCTTTACGAAATACAACCAGCATCAAAATGGATGCGACACCAACTAGTGACATATGGATAAGCTTCATCCAACCCAAGGGAGCAGTTGGAGTACATAAGGGCCAGCCAACACAATATGCCCAAGCATTGGTCACTGTCACAATTCGTCCTGCCACGGTAAGCGCCAACACTGCCAAGAATAATACAATCACATAACGAGAGAATGAGGAGCGAAGAGAAAATGTCATTTTATTTTTGCTTCCTGTTTCCGTACATAGAATATATATCCCAAAAATAGAATCGCCGCAAACGCAAACCATTGCATAGCATATCCAAAATGAGGACCTTCTGTCAAATCAAGTTCAGGCTGAGCTGGAATCGGTGGTTCGGTATTAGATGCATTTGGATTCGTTTGGATATACACCGGTAATACTGAATAAGATAACTGGCTGGCGACTCGTGCCACATCAACATTATTCCAAACCTCAAGCTGCGAGCCATCCGCAGGCAACGCATCAGCGACTCCACCGAAAGCTGGCTTGCCCAACCCAAGCCGTATCTGCCCGATAACTATCACCTCACCTAGCATATCGTATTTACGCCAATCCTTTGGCGTGGAATTGCCATCAGCGGGAATCCAACCACGGTCTACCAGAACAGCTACCCCGTTGGAAAGAAGCGGGGTAAGTAGATGGTATCCGTATTGGTTATTGTAATATTGATTCCGAATCGCAATCTGATTCTCAAAATCATATTTTCCAGCAAATTGGATCTGACGCCATTCCATAGCAGTCAAATTATCAGGCTGTTCTTGATTTAGATCAAAAGCCGGTTGCGAACGTGCCGACTCAACTTGAGCATTGAACGCACGTCTTTCTTTCAGTCTGTCCAATTGCCAAATACCCAGACGAATCAGTCCAAGGGTACCGGCGATGACAAGCAAAGTTGCAAGCAACCATTTGAGAGAGAATAATTTAAGCAGTGACATTTTCGCGTTTTTTTGTGGGGATAATAAAGCTATACAGAGCGATCAAAAATCCCATCGGCAACCCTGCAATAATAATGCCGTAGATTCTAGTGGTGAGCGTCAAGGCTTCGCGGACATCCAAACCAAAGTAATTGCCTGGCTGAAAGGAACATTCATATGACACATTCTGCTCTTCATTCAAGGCTAAACGAGCCGATGAATGCGCAGGAATCCATAACGGACCCAGTTTGTGATTGGCAGCATCTTCATTCTTTACAACCAACGTATCTCCAACCACAAACATCATATCTTTGGGAATCGACGGCGGCTGTTCACCCCGTGCCACTTGTTCGGCAGTACCAGATGGTATGGTTAGGGTCACATCTTGAGGTGGGCGCGCCGTTTCATGCTGAAGAAAAAACGAAAGTTCACTAAGGATTGCGCCAAGAACCATTCCGATCAGCATTGAAATAAGGAACCGTTTAGTTGTCATTTAAACCATCTTCCATTCATGGTGTGAAATTTTTTAATCGCTTAATCATACACCCAAAAATCGGGGCGACCTGTGGTAGGTCGCCCCGATTTTATTTTCTAATCGTCTTCTTATCAATTTTCGAGTCGATTATTTGGCAATACTTCCGATCAGATAGAGCGCCGGGTAGAAAAATATCCAAACTACATCTACGAAATGCCAATAGACAGCTACTGCTTCGACAGGATATTGCTTCTCGTCATACAAGCCGCGACGCGCATTGCGCAACACAACCAACAGGAAGATCAAACCAGTCAATACATGGAAAGCATGCATACCGGTCATCATATAGAATGCGGCACCAGCCACACCACTGCTAGGCGTGATTCCTTCTCTCATGGCGTTGGGCCATTCGACAAAAACCACCCCGATCAAAAAGCCCAAGCCCAGTACAAAAGTGACAATCGTATTGGTAATAAAGCCCTTGCGATCTCCAGCATGCATCAAGGCTTCACCACGATTCATAAAGAACGAAGAAACAAGAAGCACGGTGGTCACAATCAAGCCAAGGAATTGATTTAGGTTCGGATGAGAAAGACCGAGCAGGTTGAGCCTCATCGCCATCAAACCGCCGAAGACGAAGGTATCTGAAATGAGGAAAAGCCAAAGACCGATGCGGTTCGTGCCAGATTTATATTCATAAGAATCCTCATCACCTTCATGTTCGGCGTTGAGTTGATAAATATGCATATAGTAATAGACCACCAGCACCGCTTTGACTAATGCAATTACCACCAGCAAAATAGTTGCATCAAAAGAGATTGCAATTCCAAATTCAAGCGCAGTCAGCACAGCTAAATAAACAAAGATATAGATACCCTGACTGAGCATTGAGGAATTATCGTGATTATGTTGTGTCATGTAATCTTCCTCCCCTTTAGTGTTTCTTGCCTGAAGCGGCAGAGAATTCAACGTACTTGGAATCAGCCAAACCATAATCATACGGTTCGCCCACAACTTCAAATGGGACTTCATAATTATGAGCAGGCATTGGGGATGGGACCTGCCATTCAGGAGAGCGGGAATTCCAAACATTACCTTTGGCTTCTTCGCCGTGTTTGATACTACGAATGAAATTGATGAAGAAGATCAATACAGAAAGCGCAATCAGAAATGCCGAAATCGTCATAACCAAGTGAGCTGTATCAATACCAAGCGCCGGGTCATAATCGGCGATACGGCGGCGCATCCCGCGCAGACCGACATACATCATGCCAAAGGTCAAGGTGAAAAATGACGGCGTCATCAACCAGAAGTGAATTTTGCCCCAGAACTCGTTCATGCGACGACCAGTCGCCTTGGGGAACCAGTAATAAATCGCAGCAAAGAACGGGAAGACAAAGCCACCAAAGATCGTATCGTGGAAGTGACCTACAACCCAATATGTATCAGTAAGATGTAAATCCAAAGCCACCATAGCATTGGGGGGACCAGAGATACCACCGATGAGGAAGACGATAATGCCACCCAACACAAAGAGCATCGGGGTGGGAGTTTCGATCTTGCCACCCCAAATTGTGGCGACCCACGAGAAGAATTTCACGCCCGTTGGCACTGCCACTAGCATTGTGCTATACATGAACGGCACACGTAGATATTCGTTCATACCAGAAGCAAACATATGATGTGCCCAAACTACGAAGCCTACGAGCGCAATACCTAACGATGACATTGCGATCCAGCGATAGCCGAACAATGGCTTACGAACAAAGACCGGCAGCAATTCAGAGATTACACCCAAACCAGGAAGCACGAACACATACACGGCTGGATGAGAGTAGAACCAGAACAAGTGTTGGAACAAAACTGGATTTCCACCCTTGAGCGGGTCAAAGAAGCCCATGCCCAACAAGCGCTGGAACATCACTAACTGGAAGGAAAGACCAATCAACTGCGTAGCCGTCAATGCAATGATGGAAGTAGCAATCGCCGCCCACACAAAGATCGGCATCCGCATGGCGGTCATGCCTTTAGCGCGCATACGGAGCACCGTTGCGATCACATTCAAAGAGCCCAAAATGGAAGACCAACCTGCGGTAAATACACCTAAAAAGAAAAACTGTACGCCGACAGGAGCACGCGCAGAAAGCGGCGGATATCCAGTCCAACCAGTGTCAAAACCACCAAGAACCATACTCATCAACAAAAGCACTGCGGCAGGTACAGCCACCCAAAACGCAAAAGCATTCATACGTGGGAAAGCCATATCATGTGCACCAACCAGCAAAGGTACAACGTAGTTGATGATGCCAGAAATGCCCAGCAAAATGGATACGATCATGATCATGCCATGTAAAGACATGAGTGAGTTGTACATTTGCGGGCCTGATTGATTGAACACATTGAATTTAGTGGGGTCAGGACTTAAGAATTGCAAGCCCGATTGTGCCAGTTCTGTACGGAAGATCAAGGCAAACAAGCCGCCCACTGAGATCAAGACCAATGCGGTAATCGTATATTGAATTCCGATCACTTTATGATCGACTGAAACTCCAAAATATTTTTCCCAGCCAGGCGCATCTTCGTGGTGATCGGGTGTATCAATGCCAAGCGCCCACTTCGTCCAATCATCCATCACGCCCACACCAGCGAGGAAGGAAATTACGCCAACCAACCCGCCAAACACCCAGGCGGGCTCGCTAAAGAAGAATTTGGCTTCGAGGATGTCATTCCCTTTCAAGCCCATCAATAAACGAAGCCCTGTAACGAGCAAGGCACCTGCAAGCGTTCCTACAACCTGCCAGGTCAAGCCGCGAGTAATACCGCGGTAACCATACAGCCCAAAGAAAAAAGCCGATACCGCAAATAGGAGTGCAAATGCGGATGGAACTGAAGCAGCTAACCTCGGAGTATTACCCGATACAAGCGCATCAAGCCCAAAACCGATACCATAACCTACTACACCTGCGATCAGCAGAAGCAACAAACCACTTCCAACAGTATTCTTTTTGATCATTTTTGAAATTCCTCCGCCAATTACTTCAGCGTCTTAATATACGCGAGAATATCATTGAGCTGATCTGCCGTAATGCCAGCTGCTTGATATTTAAAACTCATCGCAGGAAATCCGTTCACCACTTGTGAAGCAGGTTCCTTGATAGAATTTAGAATATATTCATCATTCGCCGTGACTGTCGAACCGTCAGACAATTTCACTTGCGAGTCATACAAACCACGCCAAGTTGGCGCAATGCCCGTAGAACCATCAATCGAGTGGCAGGCAATACAAAAGGTTTCGTAAATTTTTTGTCCGCGGCCTTCAGGTGTTGCTTGTTGCTTGGCAGCAACAGCCTGTTGATCGGCAACCCAAGCTGTGAATTTTGCATTATCCACAACAACTACAGGTTGTTCCATTTTATAGTGACCAGTGCCACACAATTCAGAACAACGGACTTTGTAATTGCCATCCAATGTCGGAGTGATCTGTAATTCGGTCACGCGTCCAGGCACCAAGTCTTGTTTGACGCGGAATTCAGGTACCCAAAATGAATGGATAACATCTATGGAAGTCATCTCCAAATGCACGGCTTTGTTGACAGGCAAATAAAGCTCAGAAGATGTAAAACCGCCATAATCAGGATATTGAAAACTCCAATTCCACTGACTGCCGGTTACTTTTACGACCATGGCACCTGGAGTGCTGCGAACAACATCTGCCAAATTCCCCGCGCCCAAATACGCAAATATAACCACCACAAATAATGGAATTACAGTCCATGTAATCTCCAAAGGTGTATTTCCTTCAATATGCTTGGCGTCGGTAGTGTCACCTTTTTTACGTTTGAACACCACCAAGCTATAAAACATTGGGACTGCAATCAATGCAAAAAGA
>Ga0302322_100005208_pt1 | contig 11390 bp, 9 predicted proteins | sample Fen_T0_2_FD_203757 | JGI IMG/M metagenome (GOLD analysis project Ga0302322, IMG submission 203757) | Peat permafrost microbial communities from Stordalen Mire near Abisko, Sweden - Fen_T0_2 | ecosystem: Environmental > Terrestrial > Soil > Wetlands > Permafrost | place: Sweden: Abisko... | reverse complement strand
GCACGTGCAGCACATCGAAGCGGCTGTAGCGGATGGCGCGGTCCATACGGTTGACGATCTGCGGCGAGAAGTTCACGTAGGCGACCGAGCCGTTGCTCGGCACCGGCATGGCCATGCCGACGGGGATGAACCGCTCGGCCATCCCGTGGCGGCGGCTATCGACGGAGCGCCGCGCCGGCGTCAACGCTCCGACGGGCGCGATGATCCAGGTCTCATGGCCGCGCTTCTCCAGCTCCTCCGCAAGGTGCTCGACGTGGTGGTTCACGCCGCCGGGGACGGTCCAGGAATAGGGGGATACGAGGCCTACGCGCACCCTGGGCTCCTGTTCAGCGTTCGTCCCTGTCCAGCAGGAACCGGTTCCAGAGGACCTCTGGGGAGTCGGGCAGCGGCAAGCCGGGCGCGCCGCGCAGGCGGGCCGCGAACAGGACCGTGATCAGCAGCAGCGGCCCGAGCGCGCGGCGCGGGCTGCGGTGCAGGGCGAGGCTGATGAGCGGCAGCGAGAGAGCCGTGACCGTCACGGCCTCGGCATGGCGGTGGAGCAGGCTGCCGCCGACGAGCGGCACGCAGCCGATGGACATCATCGCGGGATCCATGGCGAACGCGGCGCCGAGCGCCGATGCGGCGCCGCGCCCCTTGACGACGGCGATGTGCCCGCACATCGCCGACACGCCGATCGCGGCCACCTCATTGTCTCCGGCGCCGGCCACCCGCGCCGTCGTCGCCGGCGCGTACGCCTTGAGCGCGTCGAGCGCGAGGACGAGCGCGCCGGCCTTCCAGCCGACGCTGCGCGCCACGTTGGAGGAGCCGGTCTTGCCGTCGCCCAACTCGCTGAGCCGCTTGCCGGTGAGCACGCGCGTGACGAGCTCGCCGGTGGGGATCGTCCCGGCGGCGAAGCCGCCGGCCAGCCCCGCCAGCAGGTGCAGGGCGCCGTGGCGTCGCTCGCGGCCGCTCACCGTGCCGCCGCCCTGCGCAGCAGTTCGCGGTAGCGCTCGCCGACGACCGCCGGCGTGTGCCGCGCGAGGGCCAGCTCGCGACCCTTGGCGCCCATGGTCCGGCGCTGCTCGGGGGTCCGCCGCAGGACCGACGCCAGGGCGGCGGCGACCTGCTGCACCGAGTGCCCGTCGACGACGAAGCCGGTCTCTCCCTGGACGACGGCCTCGGGAGCGCCGCCGGAGTCGCCGGCGATCACCGGCAGGCCGGCGAGCGCGGCCTCGGCGAACACGATGCCGAAGCCCTCGACCTCGAGACCGCCCCAGCGGCTGCGGCAGGGAGAGGCGAAGACGTCGGCCGCCTGCAGCCACTCCTTCATCGCCTGGTCGGCGAGCGCGCCGGTGAGGTGCACGCGCTCGCCCACCCCGCGCTTCTGGGCGCGGTCGTAGAGGCCGGTGGCCAGCCTGCCCTCGCCGATGATCACGAGGTGCAGGCGCGGGAACTCACTGCGGAGGAGGGCCAAGGCGTCGATGAGCTTGTCCTGGCCCTTGCGCGGCACGAGACGGCCGACGCAGACGACGATCTGGCCGTCGATCCCGAGGCGCTCTCGCAGGGACGCCGCCTCCTCGTCCCGCGCGGGCACGAAGTCCTCGACGAGCAGCGGCGGCCGCAGGACCTCCGCGGGAACCTTGCCGCCGGTCTGCTTGCGTGCGGCGTCGGCCGTGTACTCGCTCACAGTGAGCAGCATGGCCGCGTTGCCGAGCACATGCCGGAGCATGTTGTTGACGCCGGGCACGACGCCGGGCAGCGTGACCTCGGCGCCGCCGAGGAACACGACGTAGGGCAGGCCGCGCCGCTGGCGCAGCCGCGGACCGAGAAGACCGGCCGGCAGAGGATGGCCGAGCTGGATGAGCTCCGCTCCTTCACGCTCGGCCATCTGCTCCACCGTGTGCAGCATGGCCTTGCTAGGCCAGAGCACAGACGTGGACGCGCGTACCACGGTGTACGGATGCGTCGCGTCGAACGCGGCGGCGTCGATGTGCGCCGGCGCGAGGATCGCGACCTCAGAAGGATCCAGGGTGCGGATGACGCCCCAGTAGTAGGACTGGGCGCCGCCGATGCGCGGTGGGAAGTCGTTGGTGACGAAGAGCGTGCGCGGCGCTCGCTCGGCTGACGTGCTGGCTGTCAGGTCTCCCTCCACTGTCGTCGGCACGGGCCCCGCCGGGGCGAGTGCGCTCACTCTACCATGACCGCCTCTCGAGCTTGCCCGAGGCCATGACCACGATACAACGTCACAGACGGCTCCGCGTCGTCCCACGGCAGTCCATCCGGTCACCCCAAGGACGGAGGCCCTCCCCGCAGGGCTACCCCGGAGTGGGTACATCCCGGGTCGTACTGCCGCAGCCAGAAGGGAGGAGGCTGTGCCACGAGCCCACGTCGCGGGCGTGCGTCAGGGAGAAACCGGGTCCCCGCCCAGCGCCGCGACGACGGCTGCCATGAGGTCCTCCGGCATGATGGGCTTGGACAGGTAGGCGGCGGCGCCGGCGGCGAGCGCGTCGTCGCGATGCCTCTCCGGGTCTCGCCCGCTCAGCACGATCACGGGCACGCCGGCCAGTTGCGGCAGCGAGTGCAGCCGCTGCATCACCATCATGCCGTCCCCGCCGGGCAGGCCGATATCCATGACCACCACGTCCGGCGGCCGCTTGACCGCCGTGGAGATCGCCGTCACGGCGTCGGTCGCCACGGCGACGTCGAAGCCCTGCCGGCGCAGCGGGGCGGCGAGCGCGACGAGAAGGTCCTGGTCGTCGTCGACCAGCAGGACGATCTTGCCCGCGAGCGCGGCGGGAGCCGTCACGGCCCCGTCCTGCCGGGCGAGCGCGGTCGCGATCTGCTCGTCTGTGACGAGGCCCATCTGCTTGAGGATGTCGCCCAAGCGGCCGCCGACCGCTCCACCCTGGACCGCGGCCGCGTCCAGACCGAGGTCCTCACCCAGCGCGACGCGGATGGCGAGGACGAGGTCGTCCACATCGATCGGCTTGCTGAGATACGCGGAGGCGCCGGCGGCGAGCGCGTCGTCGCGGTACAGCTGTGCGTCGCGGCCGCTCATGATGATGACGGGCACACCGGCCAGCTGCGGCAGGGCGTGCATGCGCTTCATGACCACGGACCCCTCGCCGCCGGGAAGACCGACGTCGAGGACGACCACGTCGGGCCTGAGCCGCACCGCTGCGCCCATGGCGGCGACCGCGTCAAGCGCCACAGCGACTTCGTAGTCTCTCTGGCGAAGCCCGCCGGAGAGCGCAGTCAGCAAGTCCTGGTCGTCATCGACGAGCAGGATGAGGCGCGCAGGAGTCACGGCTGCCTCCCGGCCATTGCCGGCAGGCTGAGCGTCGCGCGGAGACCGCCGCCGGGCTCACCGGCCAGAGAGAGGGTGCCGCCGTTGCGCGCCGCGAGCTCGCGGCCGACCCAGAGGCCGGCGCCGAGGCCGGGCACACGCCGGCTGCGCGCCGACTCGCCGCGGAAGCCGAACTCGAAGGCCCGGGTCAGCTCCTCCGGAGGCATGCCCGGGCCCGCGTCCGCGACCTCGAGCGTCACCGTGCCGGGGTCGGCGCCCACGGCGATACGGATGCTCACGCGGCCGCCGCTCGACGCATACGCCACGGCATTGCGCATGAGGTCGGTGATGATCTGGCGCACGTCGTCGCGGTCCGCCCAGGCGCGCGGCGACGGCGGCGGACCGGCGTCGACGACGACCTGCGGTCCGCCCCGGTCGTCGAGCGCGCGCAGCGCGACGACCTCTTCCGCGACGTCGCCGAGCGCGACTTCACCGGGGCTCGCCTCGGCGGCGGAGCAGTCCGCCCAGCCGCTGTCGGCCACACCGGTGATGAGAGCTTCAAGACGGACGACGTTGCGCTCGAGCACCTCGAGGAACTCGCGCCGATCCGGACTGAGACCGTCCGCGCCCTCGCGCAAGAGGGAGACGAGCGGGTAGATCACCGCGAGCGGCGCGCGCAGCTCGTGCCGCATGTGCGACTGCCGTTCGCGCGCGGCCTCACGTGCGGCACGGCGCGCGGCTTCCTCGGCTGTCTCTGGGACGCCCGTTCTCACGTCCGAACCGTTCATGCCCGTACCTTACCCCTCACGGCGGCGGAGCGGCGGCGGCGAGGCTCAGTTGCCAGGCGAGGCAACGGCGGCGGTGTAGATGAGCAGCTCGTTGCCGCTCGCGTCCGAGAGCGTGAGCGTCTTGCCGTCGACCGTGAACTTCTTCGCCTGGGGCAGCAGCTTGAGGTAGGCCTGTTCGGCGCGCATGTCGGGCTCCGGGCCCGCCATCATCGTGCTGACCAGCTCGCCGGTCGAGAACGAACCGTCATCGCCTGCCGTGTATGGGCCCCCGTACTGATTGACCGCGGACGTCCCGCCGATGCGGCCGTCCTTGAACTCCGCCGTGATGGTGAAGTCGTTCGGGTCCTGGCTGCTGACCGACCAGCCGGTGAGCTTCCAGGAGGTGCCGGCGAGCGAGGCGGCCGAGGTGGAACCGCCGCCTCCAGAGCCGCCGGAGCTGCTCCCGCAGCCGGCGGCCACGGCCGCCGCAAGCGCGACGGCGAGCAGGGCCGCGGCCAGCAGGCCCGGCCGGAGCCGCGCGGCGGCGCCCGGGCCTCGCGAGCCGAATGTTCGGGTGACACGGGTCGCTTTCATCGCGGAGCTCCTCTCGTCGCCGTCGTGCACGGAAGACGACGCAGCCGCAACTGGGGTTCGCGCCCCGAGGCGCAGGCTGCAGATGGTGGGCGATGCTGGATTTGAACCAGCGACTCCCTGCTTGTAAGGCAGGTGCTCTACCCCTGAGCTAATCGCCCGCGCGGCTAAGTATAGAACGAGGAGGAGTCGAGGTCGGCCCCAGTGACATCGCTGAAGCGGGTCGGCCGCGGCGGCACAGGCAAACGAAGGGGGCCCGGGCGGTTCTGGCTGCCGGCCCGGGGCCCCTGAAGATCCACACGGTCGCCTGTTCCGGAGGCAGAGAGAGCTGTGAGAATCCCTCTTCGACGAGGGCGCATCGCGCCCTCGTCCTTTGTCGCCATTCCGTCAGAACGAACGGAAAGCGCGAACGCCCTGCTGGTCGCTCTTCACATCCGTGGACTGGTGGCCGTTCGTGAAGTCCTCGAGGTACGCGCTCACCGGAGACAGCTCAGAGGACGTCCAGTAGTACCGGGCGTCCCACGATCCACCGATGGCGGTCTTGTTGAGATACGCCTGGTGGAGCTCGGCCTTGCTGGGCAGGTACCAGTCGCTGTGCCCCCCGCCGTTGTAGGCCCTGGCCAGGCCGGCGGCATAGCTCGTCGCAACGGCCCCCTGGGCGGTGATGATCGCGTCGGTGTTGGCGGCCCCGGTGCCCAGCACCATGCCCGTCGCGCCGGTCGAGATGTTGCTGCCGTTGTACCACTGGATGCCCAAGGTGCTGGAGTCACCCGTGGCGACGATGAGACCGTGAGTCTCGCCGGCGACATAGCCGGGATCGCCGCTCTGGTAGATGTAGGCGACGATCCCGCCGCCGTACGCGTCACCGATCTGGAGCGTGCTCGTCACGGTGACGACGTACGTCTGCGTCGTCGCATCGGCGGCCGTGACCGTGTAGGTGACGGGGTTCGTGAAGTCGTTGGCCGTGGTGCCACTCACCTGGACCGTGGAGCCGACCTTCACTGAGGCCCCCGTCGTCGTGAACGTAGCCACCAGATGTGTGACGTTCGTCTCAAAGGGCACGACCAGGGCGATGGTGTGTGCGTCCTGGTCGACGGCTCCGATGACCGCCGGATCCAACCCCTGGAAACTGAAGGCGGTGATCGCCTTGGCCGGGTTCGCGGCCACGGTCACGGTGACGACGTACGCCTGGGTCGAGGTGTCGGCGGCGGTGACGGTGTAGGTGACGGGGTTGGTGAAGTCGTTGGCGGTGGTGCCGCTCACCTGGACCGTGGAGCCGACCCTGACTGAGGCGCCGGTCGTGGTGAAGGTCGCGACGAGGTGGGTGACGTCCGTACCGAACGGCACCGTCAGAGCCACCGTGTGTGTGCCCTCGGTGACGGCGCCGATGACGGGCGGAGCCAGTCCCTGGAAGCTGAACGCAGTGATGGCCTTGGCCGGGCTCGCGCCCACGATGACCGTGACGACGTAGGTCTGGGTCGTGGCGTCGGCGGCGGTGACCGTGTAGGTGACCGGACTGGTGAAGTCGTTGGCGGTGGCGCCGCTCACCTGTGGAGTGGCTCCGACCGCGACAGATGCCCCCGTCGTGGTGTAGGTCGCCACCAGCTGCGTGACGTCCGTCCCGAGAGGGACATAGAGAGCGATGGTATGGGCGCCCTCGTCTACGGCGCCGACGACAGGCGGGGCCAGCCCCTGGAAGCTGAAGGCGGTGATGGCCTTCGCCGAGCTGAGCGCCACCTTGAACGCCAGGCTCGCGCTCCACGCGCCGGCGCCGCTGGCGTTGCTCGCCCGGACCTTCCAGGTGAGGTTGACACCCTTGGGCAGGGCCTTGGTGGTCTTCCACGAGGTCTTGGTCACACCCGTCTTCTTGATCAGCTGCTTGCTGCCCTGATAGATGCGCACCTCGTACTTGGTGGCCGTCTTGACCTTGCCCCACGAGAAAGTGGGCGTAGCGACAGTGATGCTGCCCTTGGGCGCCTTCGCGATGGGCTTGCCGGGCTTGGCCGCGGCGGCGGCTCCCGCGGTGGCCGCCGCGCCGAGGAGACAAGCGACGAGCATCAGCGCCAGCATCGTGACCGCGAGCGTCAGACCGCGCCGGCGGCAGGTGCTCGCCCGCGGTCGTCCGGCGTGATCCAGGCCGACGCGTTCCATCATGACTGTCCCTTCACGGTCGTGTGCCCGCATGCCATCGGCGTCTCAGCCACGTGCGGTGGTCACCTGGTGATCTGCTGCCACGTCCCGGGGACGACGTCCGTCGTACTGGTCCTGAGGATCGCCAGCAGGTTCGGCGGCAGGTTCTCGATGGCCGCCTGGTTGTAGCAGACGGACGAGTTGCTCGACATCGTGATGTCGGGCGACACAGGGCAGCCGGCCAGGACCGACCCGACGAAGTTGGGATGCAGTGTGTCGTTGCCGCCGGTGATCTGCAGCGCGGCCTCCATGACGACGGCCAGGCCGGTGAAGGTACCCGTGCTGGCCCAGATGCAGGTGTTGCTGTACAGCTGGTCGTTGTCGCACTCCATGAAGTAGACCATCGGGTCCGCCAGGGTGCCCATGTTGACGTAGCCGTTCGTCGCGGTCTTCTCCGTCGTGGCCAGGAGCGGGCACATGATCGTGGAGGCCTGCGGGCTGTTGGTCTGCGACGGCGCCGAGAAGTTGACGGCGACGTTGCCGGTGCCGGCGTTGCCGTCCGCCCACACGTCGCCGAGCACGACGTCGTAGGGGCCGCTGCTCGAGTCGTAGTTGCCATTGGTGTCGCCGTCGATGGTGAAGATCTGGGCGAACATAGGATTGGCCGTGGTGGGATCGGCTTGCGTCGTGGTCTGGATGCCCAGGCGGACGCTCATGGAGCCGCTGTTCCAGTCGGCCGTGCCGGTGACGTAGATCGGCCCGAACTGGTCGGTGATGGCGGAGTTGTTGCCGCCGATCGTGAAGTTGGCGCCGGTGTAGACGGCTGTCGTGTCGACCACGGCATTGCCGGTGATGGCGAAGGTGCCGACCACGTAGGCGGCCCCCAGATTGGCGGCGGACGTCGTGCCGGCGGTCGCCGGGCCGGTGATCGTGAGACCGCCGCCGGTGCGCATGTTGCGGCCCGTGATGTTGATGGCGCCGGAGAAGGTGGCGTTGCCGTTGACGCGCAGCGGTCCGAGGTTGTCCGCGATCGCGGTCGACGGCCCGGTGTGGGAGAAGTTGCCGCCCACGTAGCTCGTGGTGCCCGAGGCGGTCGTGAGCGCCGTGTTGCCGGAGATCGTCACCGATCCGGTGGTGTACAGCGTCCCGAGGTTGTCGGTGTTCGCGGTTGTGGCGCCGCTGATCGTCAGTGCGCCGCCGACGTAGAGCGTCGTGGCGCTGACCGTGACGTTGCTGGAGACGGTGAAGGTGCCGCTGGCCACGTACAGCTTCTGGAAGTTGAAGATGGTCCCCGTCGGGAAGGTGGTGGCGTTGAGGGCCAGGTTACCGGTGACCTTCAGGTCGGTGCCGAACGTGTAGGTCTTGGCGCCGCTGTTGAAGCTGGCGCCGATGCTCGTCAGATACGCCGTCGTGAGGTTGGCCGGCGTGAACTGCGTCGCAGCGACGGTGGTGGTGGGCGCAGACGGAGCGGACGGAGCGCTGACGAGGTCCGGATGCAGCGCCATGGTCATGCCGCTCTGCGACTCGACGGTCATGGCGTACTGGCGCGCATCGTCGAAGTAGTCGCTGAGGAGCCCGACGGTCTTCGGGTTGACACCGTAATTGGTGCCGAGTGCGGGCAGCGAGACAGTCCCGTTGACGTTGACGCCGAGAGACCGGTCGGTCCCGGTGGGCGGCGCGAGGTTGGTGCTGGCGTTGCCCGTGAGGTCATCGCCGGCCATGACGGACGTGATGATCTCCGACGTAGCGTAGAACGTTCCGTTCGGCTTGATGGCGTAGACGTCGCTCGTGCCGTTCATCGTGATGTCCGTGTCAGCGTACAGCGCGGCCTCGGGGAGGATCGATGAGACGGTGCTTGAGTCCATCAGCTGGCGCACCGTGGTGGTGTGACCCTGGGGCGTGGCTGGGTACTTGACCGTGGCCTCGACCCAGAGCTTGTGGTCGCCGTTCGCGTCGTAGCTTACGTTGCGGTTGACGACCCCGGTCGCGGGGTTGTCGTACACCTTGTACTCGGGACTCGGAAGGGGCGGCGGACACGCCTGCGCGTACTGGAGGTTGAGCGTGTCGTAGACGCTCGCCACGTCGATGCCGGGAGACGTCGTCGGGAAGTTCACCCCGGAGACGTTCGTCACCTTGATGCCGTTGACTGCGCTGTCAAGGGCCGCCTCGGCATAGTAGAGGGATGTCTTCGCCTTGCGCGAATCGGCCGAGGCGCCCTGCTCGTTGGCGAGCAGCATGACCAGGGAGGCGGTCAGGATGGCGAGCGTAGCCGTGATCCCCAGAAGCAGGATCAGCGCCGCGCCTCTCTCTCCGTACTGTCGTTTCACTGCCGCTCCTCCTGTTACTGGGAGCCCGGATTACGTGGTTCCACGGTGGTCATGAGGTCGATGTAGGTAGGGGTGTGCGAGAGGTTGGCGTCGACGATGATGTCGACCTGCACAGAGACGACATTGGCCGCGTCGGTGGCCCCGAGGGGCAGGGTGCTCGCAACCGAGCCGCTGCGCAACATGTACGTGAAGATGGGCTTGTTGGAGAGCGACATGTTGACGACGTTGCTGGCCAGCTTGATCTTCTTGTTGCCCGGGTCCCCGAGGCCGTTGCCAGACGTGTTGCGCTCCCACCACAGCGTCTTCTGCGCCTGCGACCCCTGCGTGTCGAGCCAGATCGCTGTCAGCAGCAACTGGCCTCTGCCGAACTGTCCGCTGGAGCCTGCAGCCAGTGGGTTGTTGTAGGCCGAGTAGAAGACGCAGTCGTTGGCGTCGCACCTGTAGGGGATGGTCGCCCCCGGGTAGAAGGGCGTCGAAGTGCTTGGGCTCGGTGAGGGGGTGAAGGTCATGCCCTGGGCGCTGCGGATCTCGCTCGAGATGCGATCCAGGGCAAAGCGCGCATTCGCGGTCGCCGTGTTCTTGGCCGAGGTGGTCGCGTAAGCGCGCTGCAGGGAGATCCAGGCGCCGATGAGCATGGTCGTCACGATCGACATGATGATCATCGAGATGAGGAGCTCCACGAGCGTGATGCCGGCTTGGGGGTTGCGCCCCTGTCTCCGCGGCGGGTGCATCGTCGCCTGCCTCACGACCCACCGGGGTGGGTGTCGAACTTCTTGTAGCCGTTGCTCAGCATGTGGAAGATGGGGGCGGTGGCGGTGATGTACTGGCTGTAGCACGTCACCGTGTAGGGGATGTTCGTCCCACCCGGCAGCCCGTTATAGACGACGGTGGACGCCTTGGCCGGAAGCGGGAACGGGGCGACTGGACTCGGCGTCGCCGTCTTGGTGACACCGCTCTGGACGTAGGTCACCTTGAGGTACGGATTGACGAGCTGCGTCGCATCCTTGAACGCGACGGTCAGCGTGTAGCCGCTCGAGGGCTGAGGATACGGGTTTGACGTCGACTGGACCGTCATGGCCGCCGGGTTCATGATGATCGTGTGCATCGTGGTGGCGTAGTTGGGCCCCGAGCCCGCCCACGTGACGGTCACGGCGACGTCCTTGTACGACGTATGGTCGACGATCGAGTAGCTGACCGTGTACGCCTTGCTACTCCCCGCCGGCGTGTAGGTGGTCGCGAACGCGGAGCCGGTCGGGTTGGGGGTGATGCTTGGGTAGCTGAGCGCGCGGAACTTCTCGAGACGGTCCTGCGCGATGTTGGCCGAGGTGACGCGCAGGTTGTCACCGCTGGTCTTCTTGAGGGCGCTCGCGAACACCGGCACCATGGCCGCGAAGATGATGGCGGCGACGACGACGGTGACCAGCAACTCGATGAGGCTGAAGCCACGCTGCCGCGCCGGACGACTGCTGCTGGGTACGTCCCTTGACGGACGAGTCTCTGGAGAGCGCATGCGCCTACCTCCGCTGCCGGGTCGTGAAGACCCCCTGCCATGCTCCCTCGCCGGACCAACGCGGCCTGAACCGCATCCGGCGATCCCGAGCTGGGGGGACCCTTGTGTGGAAAATCAGTATACCTTCCCCTTCTTCGGCAGGAGGCGCCTAACCCATGAGCCTTAGGCATCGCCTCGCGAGACGACACCCAGTGCCGGCAGGATCTGCCGTGCCGCGCCGGCGCGCGCCGAGACTGAGTCGAGCCTGAGCAGGAGCCCGCGCCAGCACCCCGCCGGGCCCCGGACGGGCGCCCGCAGAGGCACTGGAACATTCGTCTAGGACGGCGCGATTCCTACTTCAGCTGCAGGCGCTGCAGGTCCGCGAGAGCCTGCTGCAGCGCCTTGATGTGGTCGCCGTAGCCGGCGAAGTCGCCGGCCTTGAGGGCCGCCTGGGCGGCGTTGAACTCGGTGTTGGCGCGCGCGATGAGCGCGGCCGCCTGGGCGCTGACGGTGCCCGTCGCTCCGCCGGTCGTCCCGCCCGTGCCCGTGCCGCCGGTCCCTGTGCCCGTGCCGCTCGTCCCGGTGCCGCCGGTGCCGCTCTGGCCCGGGAGGAGGCTCTGCCCGAACGCGGCCGTGAGCGCCTGCGCGAGCGTCGGCTCCATGGCCACGTACTGGTTGGCGTTGTTGCCGTTGGCGGCGGTGGCCGGCGCGCGGTAGAAGACGATCACGCGCTGGAGCTGCGGGATCTGCGTCTGGGTGGATTGCAGGTAGAGCGGCTGCACGTACAGCAGCGAGTCCTCGATGGGGACCACGAGCAGGTT
>Ga0302322_100005207_pt1 | contig 11390 bp, 10 predicted proteins | sample Fen_T0_2_FD_203757 | JGI IMG/M metagenome (GOLD analysis project Ga0302322, IMG submission 203757) | Peat permafrost microbial communities from Stordalen Mire near Abisko, Sweden - Fen_T0_2 | ecosystem: Environmental > Terrestrial > Soil > Wetlands > Permafrost | place: Sweden: Abisko... | reverse complement strand
ACCGATTTGCGTCCAAAAAGAGAAGAACTTTGCTACTTCACCTATGCATTCTCTTGCACAGGCGAGATGTTCTATAGAAATAACCTATTGATTCTATAAGACCTTAATTGGCAGCATTCGTGCACTCACAAAAATAGAGTCTCTCTCCAGGGATCATCAAAGACCAGGGTGCGTCTGTGAATCTGCGGAATAGACGCTCTGTGGCGTTGAGAAGGCGCCGCGACAAATCCAGGATTCCTTCAGGGAGAGATAGGGAGAGGAAATGAGCATGTTCAGAAGGCCCTTGTTGGTTCTTTTTGCCATGGCTGCTGCTATGGTCATGGCGCCAGCTGCAAATGCAAGCACGGTAACCTTTTATGCTTCCGGGAGCCTTACAGGGGAGATCTCTTTCTCTGTGGACCCAATTGGGTACGGATCAGGATATTGGGGAATCACCAACGTCTCTGCCGACCTGACAGTGCCCGGAGTGGTCAGTTTCAGCGTTCCCTCCTACGGCTACGACCAGAATACAAAGACATACATTCCCAATCAGTACAACACGCAAGGTCATTTCGGAGATGCTGTTTTTGCGTGGGACAATATTTTCCACGAGTTCCAACCAGGGCAGTGGCTGGATACCTGGGGTGTTCTCTTTCTTGTCGGCAATGGCCAAAACCAGCAGGAGGTGAACATCTGGGGTGCCGGATCCGGGGATAATTATCAGTGGGAGGACGCCGTCGGTGGTCATTATGTTCGCGGCGGCAACTTCACAATGTCACAGGTTCCCGAGCCCTCTTCAGAGCTGCTTCTCGGCACCGGCCTCGTCGCTCTGGCTGCCGGCCTCTTCTTCAGATCCACAAGACCAGCCGGGGCCGCGCATCCATAGCCGGACTCCCTTCTCATCGCACAGGGCGGGAACTCCTTTCTGAGTCCCGCCCTCCCCTCACACAACAATTCAAAAGGACCAGACAAGAAGAGAAAATACTTAGCAACTCGATGTGCAATCCTCTGCACATTACCACTCTTTACATCTGCCAAATTACTGATTTTAAATAAGATAATTTTGGTCCTTTACGTGCATGTTAACCATCAACTCCTCCCCCGAGGTTTGTATGGGTAGTGTGCCTGTTGGAGCAATCCAGCCAGGATTGTTACAAATGTTTGTCCTGCGGTAACTTTGCAGTAACTTTTGGATGGCCGCCAGAGAGTATCTCCCGCAAGGGAAGGCCAGGGAGCAGAGAAGAAGATGAAAATGAAATTCGCATTCGCTTTGGCCGCATTGGGTTTCGCCATTGCCGCTACGCCGGCCGCCAAGGCCGACACGATTCAGATCAGTTTTACTGGTGCTGGTGGCACCGGTACGATGACTCTTACCGGCACCCAGATAGGCGGCGGGGCTTCTGTCATCACAGGCGGCTCGCTCACGGTCACGGGCGCCTATCAGGACGGAACCTTTTTGCTGATTCCAGGTGGTCCAGGGGTTGCCACTTCCCCGCTCGGCGACTTTAACTACGACAATGTCGTCACTCCTGGCGCCGACCCCATCCTTGACGTCAACGGTCTACTCTTCGGCATTCCCGGTGTTGAACTCAACATTTGGGGAAATGGCGCCTCTGCACCCTACTCATTCTGGGAAGGACTACCGGGCCAAAACTGGGTTGAACAGAGCACAGTCACGTTGGTCGTAACCTCAGTATCCCCCGAGCCCTCATCCCTGCTGCTCCTCGGCACGGGCCTCTTCGCTCTGGCTGCCGGCATTTTCTGGAAGTCCAGAAAGCCCTTGCAGGCACTCTAGTCCTAGCTTTCTCCGCTTCATCCAGCAAAGAGCGCGCCAACCTCGGCGCGCTCTTTCTGTCTCTTTGATTGCTGCAGCGCTGCACCCGCCCGTTGGTCCCTCAACCAGCCTGCGGAGCCCACAAAAAATCGAGCGCCCGTATTAGGTACCCCTTCAATTCCTTGCGGTGCACCACCGCGTCCAGGAAGCCCTTCGCCAAGAGAAACTCCGAGCGCTGGAAGCCCTCCGGCAGCTTTTGCCGGATCGTCTGCTCAATCACCCTCGGTCCGGCAAAGCCGATCAGCGCCCCCGGCTCGGCGATATTCAGGTCGCCAAGCATGGCGAAGCTGGCAGTCACGCCGCCCGTCGTTGGATCGGTCAGCACGCAGATATAGGGCACTTTGGCATCGTCCAACTGCGCCAGCGCGGAAGAGATCTTGGCCATCTGCATCAGGCTCACCACCCCTTCCATCATCCTTGCTCCTCCCGAAGCGGCAACAACGATGAGAGGCCTGCGGCCCAGCCGTGCTCGATCCACTGCGCGGGCAATGGTCTCGCCCACAACGGCGCCCATCGAACCGCCGATGAACCCATACTCCATTGCGCTCACGACCACCTGGTGCGGCCCAAGCTGACCAACTGCGTTCAAGATCGCATCGTCCAGCCCGGTCTGCTCCTGTGCCTGCCGCAGCCGCTGCTTGTAGGGCTTCACATCCACAAACTCCAGCGGATCGGTCGAGCGCAGCCCCCTGTCGACTAGCTCGTATCCCGGTTCGAGGAGAAGTTCGATGCGCTGACGGGCACCCATCTTGAAGTGATGCTGGCACTTGGGGCAAACATTCAGGCCAGTCTCCAGATCCGCCTTCCAGATGATCTCGCGGCAGCCCGTGCACTTGATCCACAGACCCTCGGTGCGCACCCTCTTTTCGGCAGCCTCGGCATTGCTCCCCTCGCCGGGGTTCGACTCGTAATCGCCAATCTCACGCTTGAACCAGGACATTCAAACTCACTCTCGACTTGGGGACCAGGCAGGGAGACGCCAGCATCGCCTGGCACAGAAGCTCTCGTTCAGCCCCCTTACGCAGGCGCTATCTCAATATTCTATTCCGCGCTGCGCGAGAATGCCCTTCTCGTAGGCGTGTTTCACCTCGCGCATCTCGGTTACCGTGTCGGCCAGTTCCACCAGCAGCGGGTGGGCGTTGCGTCCGGTCAGGATCACATGGACCCCCTCGGGCCGGTTTCGCAATGCTTCGGCCACCATCGCGGGGTCCAGCATCCCGTAGCCGATGGCGTAGTTGATCTCGTCCAGCACTACCATCTCCCACTCCCCGGAATAGATCGCCTCGCGCGCCTCGGCCCAGGCGGTTTCCACCAGCCGCACATCCTCCGGATCGGTCTCCGCGCCCCCGACCTTCACGAACCCGCGGCCCATCTGTTTCATGACAAAACTTGATCCGAATGCCTTCACCGCATCCAGTTCCCCGTAGTGCCACGATCCCTTCAGAAACTGGAGCATCAGCACCCGCATCCCGTTGCCCACTGCGCGCAGGGCCGTGCCCATGGCGGCAGTGGTCTTACCCTTGCCGGGTCCGGTGTTGATCAGGATCAGTCCTCGCCTGGAGTCGGTCATAGAGCCTCGAAGGCCAAAGAACTTCAATGCCCCGTGTGATAGGGGTGGCCCGTCAGAATTGTAAATGCCCGATAGATCTGTTCGGCCATGACCAGCCTGGCCAGATCGTGGGCCATGGTCATCGGCCCCAGGGAGAGCAAAAGCTGGGCACGCCGGCGCGCCGTCTCCGACCACCCATCTGCCGGCCCAACGGCAAACACGACCCGTTGCGTCCCCTCATCCCGCCGGGCCCCAAGCCATGCCGCAAAACTCTCTGAGCTCATCTGCGTGCCGCGGCTGTCCAGCAGGACGGCCACAACCGGCGTGCGCCCTTCCATTCGCCGCAGCCAGTCGAAGAGCGCCTCCTCGCTGCGAAACCCCTCCGCACCGCATTGGGCGAATGCTGAACAGCGCTCAAGATAGCCAGCCACAAGGCTCCCGGCTTCCTCCTTCGAGCGCGAGCGCGGACCGATATGGGCCAGGGTTAGGTGCATGAAATGGTGTCAGCCCGGATGCTGTCTCGGCATGACTTGAAAATGCTCTAAAATCCAGAATACAGATAGATTATATGAAATCCAATTAACAGCCCTCCAGTTTTTCATATACTTGCCTTGGATGGCCGTTTTTCGAGCATCGCTATTCCATTTAGATTCAACAATGTACAATTCTGGACCGGGTCCCTCGCAAATGGCATTCCTCATGCATACTGAACCAGATAAGTCGTGCCTTGCACTCTCGGGGTCGTGTCGCATTTTCTGCGATCCAGGGGTAAAGACAAACATCCTGTTCTCCAGTTTAAGTTTTCAGTTCTGTCTTTCAACAGCGAATCGGGTATACCCCCCACCGAGGCGCAACAGCACAATGGGTGAATCGAGGAGCGCGAATACAGCTTCCGGTTCCAACGGATCATTTGGAGGAGTTCAATGCGAGTTTCCCGGTTGCAACATGCGGTTTTGGCGTTAAGTCTCCTGGCCGCCTTTGGGTTTGTCGCCAATCTGACGACACCCGTGGTTTATGCCCAGGCCGACCTTGGTTCGGTCTCAGGCACGGTTACCGACGCCAGCGGGGCGTTCATCCCCAAGGCTCTGGTCACCATCACCAACAACGATACCGGCGCGGCCCACACCACGACGACCAACAGCAAGGGCGAGTACGCGGTCAACCAATTGGTGCCGGGCCCCTATACCCTTACCGTCACGGCCCCCGGATTTGCCAGTGCAAATCAAGCCGTCCAGGTCACGGTTGGCTCGCAGAACACGGTGAGCGCCAAGTTGGCGGTCTCCGGCGGCAAAACCGAGGTCATTGTGGCAGCCGACGACTTCGCCGGCATCCAGCTCGAAAAGCCTGAAATCTCGTCCGTCATTGAGACCGAGTCGATTCAGAGCCTGCCCACTGCTGACCGCAATCCTTACAGTCTGGTTCAGTACTCCGGCAACCTCTCCGCCGATTCCACCGCGGCTTCCCGTGGCGTCGGCTTCAACATCTCCGGCTCCCGCTCGTCCGCAGTCGACATCCTCCTCGACGGCGCTGAGAACACCGACCTGTATGGCGTTGGTGTCGGTCAGAACGTCCCACTTGACGCCACCTCTGAGATTCGCATCGTCACCTCGAACTCCGGCGCAGAGTACGGTCGCGGCGCGGGTGCGGTCAACGTCTCCACCAAGTCCGGCACCAATGGCTTTCATGGTTCGGTCTACGAGTACAACCGTATTTCGAGCTTGGCTTCTGCCAGCTACAACAACAACTACCTGCATGCGCTGTATGGCGTCGAGGCAAAGCCGCGTTACGTGCACAACCAGTTCGGCTACTCCGTCGGCGGCCCCATCAAGAAGGATAAGCTCTTCTTCTTCTCTTCCACCGAGTGGCAGCGCATTCGCAGCTCGGCCAACATAGTGGCCAGCGTTCCCACGTCGCAATTGCTTGCCATGTCAAACCAGAACACGCAGGACTTCTTCTCAACCTATGGCAAGCAAACCACGCGCCCGATCAACGGCCAGACCTACACCGGTCAGAACATATACGACTCCGGCCTTTGGAAGAGCGACCTGCTCGCCTTGTCCGCAACAAACCCGGACATCATGACCACCCCACTCTTCGGCCAGGCCATCTATCAAGTTCCGGCTGACTCCGGCGGCGGCACCCCGGGCAACCAGTGGATCAGCTTCAACCGCGGCGACTGGACAATCAACCAGACAACCTCGATGTTTATCCGCTACATCCAGCAGAGCACGGTCAATTCTGCCGGCACCAACAACACCAGCCCCTATGACGGCTACGACACCGGCTCCACCCAGTTCAACCACAACCTTGAGTTCTCGGTGAGCAAGGCCTTCAGCCCCACCCTGGCGTCTGCCACCAAGCTCCTAGGCGCGCGCTTTAACAACGCGCAGCCGCTTGGGTCGGTGCCAGTCAGCCCGACACTCTACGTCAACAGCAGCTCTGCGGTTGCCCTGGCCGGCAACACTATTTACTTCCCCGGCTACGCGGCCACCACTCCGGGCAACGCAATTCCCTTCGGCGGCCCGCAGAACTTCATTGAAGTCGGCGAAGATCTGGCCTGGTCCAAGGGCAAGCATCAGCTCACCTTCGGCGGCCAGTTCCTCTTCATCAAGGACAACCGCGTATTCGGCGCCTATGAAAATGCCGTCGACGCGCTGGTGCAGAGCGGCTCCAAGCACGGACTTCAGAACTTCATCGCAGGTGGCATGGGCTACCTCAATGTGGCCGTTGACCCCAAGGGCGCATTTCCCTGCTACCGGGCTAACGACGCCACTGGCGCATACATCGAGACTTCCGCCTGCGATATCCAACTGCCGGCCATCTCGCCCAACTTCTCCCGCTCCAACCGTTACCAGGACGGTGCGGCCTACGTGAACGATTCTTACAAGGTTCTTCCGCACCTGACCCTCAATCTCGGCCTCCGTTGGGAGATTTACGGACCGCAGCACTCTCAGAAGCCCGGCTACGACGCCAACTTCTTTTTCGGCGCCGGCGACACCATCTGGGACACGATTCAGAATGGCCAGGTTCTTACCCGCAAGGATGCACCGGATGGAAGACTCTGGGTGCTGAACAAGAAACAGTTTGCCCCCAAGATTGGTTTTGCCTGGGATCCCTTTGGAAACGGCAAAACTAGCATTCGCGGCGGCTTCGGCATCAACTATGAGCGCAACTTCAACAACGTCACCTTCAACGTGATCCAGAATCCGCCGAACTACGGCGTCGTAGCCTTCACAAATGCCGACAACGGCGGCGCCCTGATTCCCATCAGCACCAACAACTTCTCGACGTTTGGAACGGGTACCGGACTCAAGCTGCTGCCCAACGTGACCCTGCGCGCGGTCGATCCCAAGATCAAGCCGGCCTACTCGGAGGACTACAGCATATCCATCGAGCATCAAATGGCCACCACCACTGCCAGCATCTCCTACGTTGGCACCCGCGGCATCCACAACTACTCCATCGCCAACATCAATCGCAGCTACTCCGGCTTTGAATATCTCGGCGATGAGCGCGTCAGCGCCCGCACCAACCTCCAGTACTCCAGCATCAACTTCCGCGGTGCGGACGGCGACAGCTACTACCACGGCCTTACCGCCGAGCTCCGCAGCTCCGACCTCTTCCACACCGGTCTCACGGCGCGTGCTGACTACACCTGGTCGCACTCGCTTGACAACACCAGCTCCACCTTCACCGATGGCGGCTCGAACAACGACAACCTAGGCTATATCGACCCGTTTAACCACGCGCTCGACCATGGTTCCTCGGACTTCGACCAGCGCCACCGCGTCGCCGCCGCCATCTACTGGATCATTCCCTACGGCAAGAAGCTGAGCGGCCCGGCCAAGATTGCTGCTGACGGCTGGACGCTTTCCACAACCTTCTCCGCCAATACCGGCAACCCGTTCACGGTCTTTGACTGCAATGGCGCTGCCACGGTCTGCCCGCGCGCTTCATTTGTCGGCAATGTCCCCAGGAAGCGGACGCGCAACATGATCAACCTCAGCGACAATCCGGCCTACGGCGCGAACACATTCTCGTATATAACGCTGCCGGACGCCTTTGACGCCGATGGCAACCTGATCACGGCCAACTACAACGAGCAATTCAACCCCGACACAGGCACCAGCGACACGCCGATCTGCACAGGCCTTCACGGCGCAGGCTGCAGCTGGGTGCCGGGCATGTCAGGCCGCAACTCCTTCTCAGGTCCGGGCCGCTGGAATGAAGATCTTGCTGTCATGAAGGACTTCAAGGTTCACGAGCGCTTTGACCTCCAGTTGAAGGGCGAGTTCATCAACTTCTTCAACCACGCCAACACCTACCTCAACCTGGGCGGCACCAACGATATCACCAGCTACACCGATATCCTGGCCTACAAGAACGGTCACCGCGACACGCAGCTCTCGGTCCACATCGCGTTCTAACCAACCTGCCACGTAAGAGCAGAACGGCCGCGGCATCCGCCGCGGCCGTTCTCTTTTTGACTCCTTCTTCTTATCCAGGAAGCCGGTACGCCTATCTTCCCCGCTACTTCTTAGCCCGTTTCTTCGCAGCCTTCTTAACGGCGGTTTTCTTCACCGGCGCGCGCTTCTTTGGAGCGGCCTTCACTTTCGGCGCCGCGCTCTTGGCTTTGCCCGCCGCAGCGCTCTTCTTCGCAACCTTCTTTGGAGCGGTCTTTACAGCTGCCTTCTTTGCTGCCGACTTGCCCTTTGCGGCCGCCTTGCTGCGCGCGGCCAGCGTCTTGGCGGCCAGAGCGGCCTTCAGCTCCGCGTCAAACTCGGCCGGAGTGAGTGGCCGGGCGGATTTGCGCAGCCTCTCAATGTCATAAAAGGCGCGCCGCTCCACAAGGAAGACGTGGACCACGAAGTCCACATAGTCAAGCAGGATCCATTCGGCCTGCCGGCGACCCTCCACCGAGTTCGGCATCGCGCCAAACTCCTTCTTGAGACGCCCTTCGATCTCATCGGCAATCGCAACAGCCTGCCGATCGTTGGTCGCCGAAGTGACAAGGAAGAAGTCCGAAAGACCGGCGTCGATCGGGTCAAGCTCGAGGATGCGGGTGTCAACGCCCTTTTTGTCTTCGCAAGCCGCGGCTGCGGCCTGCACGAGAATCCGGGTTTGCTGATGGTGCTCTGAGGCGGTAACCATTCGTTGTGATCGTTCTCCGAGCTTCATCCTATCGCTTCCAACACAGAGGGGCAAATCAAAGATATAGGCCATGGGCACAGATATAGGCCAGAACCGAGCCGGTCAGCAGCTCCTGGCCCTTTGTCCCGCCGCCCATTGTCGCGCATCTCTCTTCCCGAATCCACTCGCGAATCCGGGTGGCGCTGATCTCCACCTCCAGCCCCGGCAGCACAAAAAATAGTCTTTCCTCACCGCTCCGATTGCGTAACCGGGAGCGTCGAAGCTCAATCTGTCCGCCCGATTTCACTACTTCCGGCTCACCCGCAAGCCACAATCCTTCGGGCAGCGCGGCCTCCAGCTCATCCAGCCGCTCGCCCGGCCTTGAAGCCACCACCAGCGGCGCCACAAACGGGACCTCCGCTGCGCGATGCCATTGTCTGAACCCTACAAAGGTATCCGCGCCCATCAGGCAAAAGAGAACCGCTCCGGCTGGCAGCGTGGAGCGAATCTCGCACAGCGACTCAAACGTGTAATTGGGCTCTCCTGAGGGCTTGGGCGCATCGGCCAGCGACACGGCAAAACCGGCCTCTTTCGCAATCGCCAGGCGCGTCATCGCCAGTCGGTCCTCGAAGCTGGCTGAAGAACCATGCGGCTTCAGCGGCTGCGCTCCCACCGGCGCAAAGAGCACCGTGTCGAGCCCCAGCGCCTTCTTCGCCGCCTGCGCAACCGCAAGATGGCCGAGATGAGGCGGATCAAAGCTGCCGCCGAAGAATGCGACGCGGGGATTGCCAGCCAGCGCCAGGTCCATGCCTCTATGTTAGTCTGCTGCGGCGCAAAGATCCTCCGCCATGCGCTCTGCTAGCATCGAAAATGAAATGATGCGATATCTCATTGCGCTGCTGGCCCTCGCCGGTGCGGTGGTTTCCGCGCTGGCATTGCACGTTCATTACACCACCGACACTCAGCCCTGCTCCATCAACGAAAAGTGGGATTGCGGCATTGTCAACCACAGCCCCTTCGCCGAAATCGCCCACGTACCCGTGGCGACGATCGGAATTGCCGGCTACCTGGCGCTGGCAGGCCTGGCGCTGGCGAGGCAGCGCTTCCTCACCTTTCTCGCATCCCTCGCTGGCCTCGGCTTTGCCCTCCGCCTCACCTTCATCGAGCAATTCGCATTGTCGGTCTGGTGCCTCTACTGCGCCATCTCCCAGGTGATTATCGCCCTCATCGTGCTGCTCGCCCTCGGCTGGTTTACGGCCGAGTACCTCGCCCTGAGACGCGCGATGCGAGCGGCCTGAGGTTCTCCCGGCCCGGCTGGTAAACTTGAACTAACCAATGTTCAAGCAGAAATACGCGCGCTGGATGTACGAGTGGGAGACGCGCCTGACCACGCGCGATGAAAACCGCGTAGTGCGGCCCCTGGAGTGGGGCTTCGAGTGGCTTGCCCCTTTCCTCAAGACACATGGCTTTGCTGACGCAGTGCCTGGCCCGGAGATCGAGCGCGACCCCATCGCCGCTGAAGCCGCAATGAATCGCATCAACCAGATCCTCATCCGCAATAGCGACATCTTCTTCGGCTATGAGCGCCCCACCGACTACCGCCTCGAAGAGCGCCACCCGCATCTTTTTCCCACCAACGTGCGCCCTGAAACCCTGGCCAAAGATGCCGCCATCAAGCAGCAGGCGGCCGAGGGCAAGATTCCCCGCGCTCAGTTTCTCCGCTTCACTTCGCCCGAGCGCACTCCTTACCCTGAAAACGATCTGGTCAACGCGCGCTGGTATCCTGCCCCCGCCCACAAAGATCCCAAGCGCCCCAAGCAGGCCATCGTGGTCATGCCCCAGTGGAATGCCGATGCCTTCAGCCACAACTCCCTCTGCGCCATCTTCAACCGCATGGGAGTTTCGGCTCTGAGGCTCTCCAAGCCCTACCACGACATTCGCCGGCCGGTCGAGATCGAACGTTCCGATTACGCCGTCAGCGCCAACATCGGTCGCACCATCTCCGCATGCCGTCAGGCTGTCGTCGATATCCGCTGCTGCCTCGATTGGCTTCAGGAGCAAGGCTACGAGCACTTCGGCGTCCTGGGAACGAGTCTCGGCTCCTGCTATGCCTTTCTCGCCAGCGCCCACGACGCCCGCCTGCGCATCAACGCCTTCAATCACGCCTCCACTGCATTCGGCGATGTTGCCTGGGCCGGCCAAAGCACCCGCCATGTCAAGCAGGCTCTGGACGATGCAGGGCTCACTCAGGATCGTGTGCGCGCTCTGTGGTCAGCCGTCAGCCCGTGCTTCTACTACGACAAGATCATGCGCCCCGAGGTCGATGGGCCGCAGAAAAAAGTCCTGATGGTCTACGCCGATTACGATCTCACCTTCCCCCGCGAGTATTCGCTCCAGGTGCTGGATGCCTTCCGCCGCATCGGCCTCAACTGCGAGGCGCGTGTTTTGCCCTGCGGCCACTACACCACCGGCGAAACCCCATACAAATACATGGATGGCTGGTATATGGGCTCGTTTGTTCATCGGGCATACAAGGCGCTGCGGAGAGAAAAGGCTGCCAGTGCGAATGATGCAACCTCACCAGTGAGCGAAGCAAAAGAAGAGGCACTCACTCGCTAACGCACCTTGCTTAGATCGAGCTTCAGCAGCTTGGCGGGGTCCAGATACGCGTCCTGCCAGCGTACCGCCCAATGCAGGTGCGGCCCGGTCACGCGGCCAGTGGCGCCGCTCAATCCCAGCCTCTCGCCCATAACCACGCTCTGCCCCTCATGAACATCGATGCGGCTCAAATGCATCGAGAGCGTGTACAGGCCGAGCCCGTGATCGATCACCACGCAATTGCCTTCGAAGTAAAGCGGCCTGGCCAGCACCACGACGCCGCTGTTGCCGGCCTTTACC
>Ga0302322_100005206_pt1 | contig 11395 bp, 9 predicted proteins | sample Fen_T0_2_FD_203757 | JGI IMG/M metagenome (GOLD analysis project Ga0302322, IMG submission 203757) | Peat permafrost microbial communities from Stordalen Mire near Abisko, Sweden - Fen_T0_2 | ecosystem: Environmental > Terrestrial > Soil > Wetlands > Permafrost | place: Sweden: Abisko... | reverse complement strand
GGAAGCTCGTGCGGCCGGAACATCAAGTATAGGACGGCGGGGAGCGGGCGGAGAGCAAGGAAGGTGGAACTGGGCCGTCTTGACCGGCTGCCGCGTGAGTAGACCGGTCCCGTAGACGCTGGCTGTGCGTATGTCGGTGCCTCCCTGAAGGAGGATGCCGGTTGCCGGGTCACGGCCGTTCGAGACCGTGATTGACACCAACGTGGTGCTAAAAAGAACTATCCACTCAATTTTAGTACTATCCGGCGCCTAGTTCTTTGTCATAGACGTATGGTCACAGGCTCTTGAACAAGCGCACGCAAACCCTCGCCCGAACGCTGATTCTTTTTGCCCTTGCCGGTGCTGGGCCGACCCTTGGCTGCATCGACCTGACTCCACCATGGCAGAAACCTGGCTATCGCGCGGATGCGAGTGGGAATGCCGGGGATTTCGGTGGCGGAGGTAGTCCAGCAGACGCGGAGGGCAAAGACCCAATCGAACCCGATGTTGGCGGCGCGACCTCTCTCCTTCCCGAGGTTCCCGTGGATGCCGAGGGATCTCCGTCGCAGCGGGATGATGGTGGTCCGGGCGATGCTCCCTCCAGCGCGAGCGATGCTGGCCTGTTCGACGCATCCCCTGATAGGACGACGGGCGAGGCTGATGCCAACGATGCCATCCAGCGTCCAGTGGATAGCAGTAGCGATGTGCACGAGTTGGGGTCGAGTCCAGGGGGGCACGATGGTCCCCTGTATGACCTGACTGTTTCTTCGCCAGACAATAGCTTGACGGACACGGACGTGAAGGTCCCAGTGCCGGACGGCGGCCTATCGGATACTCCCGTTGACGCCACCTTTCCCTCTCTCGATGCAGGGCGCGATGTGCTTGCCATCGCGGGCCTTCTGGCGTCCTACCCCTGTGAGAACGCCAGCGGAGCTGTGCTCCCCGATACCTCTGGACACGGAAAGAATGCCGCCTTGGCGAATGGGGCTGGTGGTAGCACACCCGTCGGATTCAGCTTCGGGACTGGAAGGGTCGGGAATGCCCTGGCCCTGAGTTCGCGCGACCAGGCCTACGTCAGTCTACCCAGGGGCATTCTTTCGCAGCTAAGCCAGGTGACCATCGCCACCTGGGTCAAGCTCACCTCCAGCACGGCCTTCCAGCGCATCTTCGACTTTGGCGTGGACACCAACACTTTCATGTATCTGGTGAACGCCACTGGCAGTGGGATCGTGCGTTTTCGTATCGTATCGACGTCGCTGAACAAGAACCAGGTCGTGGAGGGGGCGGAGGGCGTGCCCGTGGGCAGATGGGCGCACGTCGCTGTCACTCTCGGCGACAATGGCGTGTCCATCTATCTTGACGGTGCCCAGGTTGCGCAGCAGGCCCCGGCCATCATGCGGCCCTCTGATTTGGGCGATACCGGTAACAACTTCATCGGCCGATCGCCATTTGCCGCAGACCCATATCTTGACGGACAAATCGACGAGTTTCGAATCTACGATCGGGTGCTGAGTCCCGCGGAGATTGGGGAACTCGCCAATGGCGGGTAGTGTGCGCTTCCAAGGATCGCCGGTCACATCGCGCGCCGGATCGACCGTTCGTTCCCAGGTTTCTGTGGCAGTCGAATTAGCCGAGGGTCGCGCAGGGGATCATCCTGCTCGGGGGGCTCGTCTGCTGACGTCAGGTAGCGGACCTGGATGAGTTCGACCGTCTGCGGATTGAATTGCCGCTTGGGCGGTGTGGGCAGTGTGTGCAGTGCCAGCACGAAGAGGCCTATGGCACTGCAAACCGCCAGGTAGATTCCATGTTCGCCCCACCGCCAACGAAAGCGCGGCGTGAGATCGTCGTCGAGAATGGGTCCATGTGACTCAGACATCGCAGCCTCCTTTGCCTTTCCGCGCCTCCATCGTCAGCGCTCACCGACTAGCAGACAACACCCGCGGCGGTTAGGTTCCCAATTTCTTACCCCAGGGACACGGTCAATTCTGAACCAGCACGAAGTCGTCCACCGTGACGGTGGCCCCGGTGCTGGTGATGCCCACGTCACAGGTGCCGTTGCTGACGGCAATGCCGGTGATGGACGCATTCGTCCAGGCGGTGGCGCTGCTGATGGCGAGGGTCTTGTCCGTGCCGCCGAAGCCCTTGGCGTAGAGTTGGCCACCGCTGCCGCTGCTCTTGACCCAGGCCGAAAGTGTGTAGGTGCCGTTCGGCAAGTTGACGATTGGCTGGTCGAGCGAGCCCGAAACTTGCCAGGCCCAGCGGCCCGAGTGTCCGCCCGTGGCGTTGGTTCCGCTGGTGGTGGTCCAGCCCGCGGGCTGCGTGATGGTGACCCGATCCGCCTCGAAGCTCGGGTTGAGGACGTAGTTGTTTCCCGGGCCGACACTCCAGGCGCCTGTGCTGGCGTCGATGGACCACACGCTCAGCGACTGCATGCTCGGGGTGGTTCCTTTGAACGTTAGCGGCACCCACTGGTTGAAGCCGATTCCGTTGCCGGCAAAATCGCTCCAACGATCGCCGCCGAAGATAACCGTCTCTTGCGCTGACCCTTTGACCGTGAGGAACAGCCCCGTTTGCGTGACGTGGCTGAAATCCGCGTCCGTGGTGCCAATCACGCCCTCGGTGCCATAGGGACCCAGAATATTGGTGGCCGAAATGGTGTACGAGTGCGACGCGTTCCATCCGTGCAGGTCGGACGAACACAGGTAGTAGCGCCCGTTGTACTTGAACATGGCATTGCCTTCGCGGCCGGACCCGCCAAAGACTTTGGTGGCCGGCTCGACGTTCAGGTAGTCCGACGCTCGTAGCGGCGCCACGTACAGATTGGCGCGTCCATTGAGGCTAGAGCAGACGAGGTAGGCGGTGCCGTCGTCATCGTTGAAAATGGACTGATCGCCGCAGTTGCTGTTGGTCACATTGGTAATGGTTGGTTGCGTGCGCTGCCAGGTGAACACGCCGCCCGGTGTGTCGCTGGTGGCGAAGAACTGGGCGGTGTCGGGCGTCCCGCCGTATTGCCCGTTCAAAACGAATTTCTTGGTGGGGGCATGGTAGGCAGCGCCAACACGGCCAATCCAATTGCCGGGATCGGCGCCAGCGGCGGTGAGACTGGCCGCGGTCAGCGCATTGTTCTCGAACTTCCATGTGGCCAGGTCGGTCGAGGAGTAGATGGTGACGGCGACGAAGGACGTATCGTCGTTCAACTTGGTTGGGCTGGCGGCGTAGGTGACGGCGCCACCGTATTTCACGCCGTACCAGTAGTAGGTGTTGCCTGCCTTGAGCACACCCCCGCCTTGCGAATAGATGGGATTTCCCGCAGTGTCTTTCCAGAACACGTCGTTGTGGATCAAAGCACCGCCAAGCGCGCCACCGTCGCCGGTGCCGCCCGTGCTGGCGATGCCGCCTGTTCCGATGATGCCACCTGTCTTGGTAGTACCGCCTGTCCCCGTCGCGCCGCCGGTGCCCCCGGTACCTTGCGTTCCGCCCGTTCCGGTCACGCCACCTGCGGCTGCGTCGGCGCTGCTGGCGCCCCCGGAGCCCATGGCGTCACCTGTTGTCCGAAGGCCGCCATTTCCAGTCGAGCCACCGCCTGCAGTTCCGCCTACGCTTGTTGCGCCTCCCGCGCCGCCGCCTTGTGCACTGGATGCGCCAGCGCCGCCGGCGGTAACCAAGGTGGTTCCGCCGGTATTTGTGGAGCCGCCAGTACCCGATGATCCGCCTGCGCTGGGGCCAGTGGTTCCGCCGGCACCCGCGCCGCCGGCACCTGCGCCCCCGCTACCACTCGCCGAACCCTTGCCCGAGCTGCCGCAGTTGGGCAGCAGCGCCAAGCCGGCGCAAAAGGTGAAAGTCACAAGGAGTCGGTTCATCACATTGTCTCCACAGAGCCCGGCGTCGGAGCCGCTGGGCAGGCTATCAGATCGATCGGGTCTCCGCTGGCAAGCAGTGTCACGACAAGGCCCTGCGGCTCAAAGGATGCTGCCAGTCGGCAAGCACTGGTTGTGGGCACTTTCTTTGTCTTAACGTTCAGCGACAGATATGCCGATTACCGAACAGTAGATATGGGTACCATCCGCATTTGCTCCCAGTGTGGCGGGAGCTTCGCCGGGACACTGGCCTTATGCCCCGATGACAGTACACCCCTGTTCGCGCCCGAGGTGGTTGCTCGCATCGGCATGAAGCTGAAGGATCACGAGATCCTGGGTGTGATCGGCGAAGGCGGCATGGGCGTCGTCTACCGCGCCCAGCACGTGGTGCTGGAGAAGCCGGTGGCCATCAAGGTCCTGCACGATCGTTTTGCCAAGCAAACCGAAAGCATTGAGCAATTCCTGCTTGAAGCCAAAGCCGCCAGCCGTATCCGCCACCCCAACATCATCGACGTGACCGACATCGGTACCACCGACGAGGGGCTGGTCTTCATGGTGATGGAGTACCTCGACGGCGAAAACCTGGAGGATCGCCTGCGCCGGGTTGGCCGGGTGCCGCTCTTCCATGCGGTCAACATCCTTGGGCAGGTGGCGCGCGGCCTGGGCGCGGCCCACGAGCTTGGCATCATCCACCGCGACCTCAAGCCCGCGAACATCTTCCTGGTCAGCCGCGAGGGCAGGCGTCGCGTGGTTCGCCGGCTGTCCGATCCGTCGGATAGCGCCGGTGCCCAGTTCAAGGTCGAGCCCGAAGGCAACTACGACGTCGCCAAGCTGCTCGACTTCGGCGTCGCGAAATTCCTGGATCTCGGGCCCAGTGCCGCCACCCGCGCGGGAGGCGTCTTCGGCACGCCGTACTACTTGTCGCCGGAGCAAGCGCAGGAACTGCCGGCCGATGCCCGCAGCGACATCTATGCCTTGGGGGCGGTCTTCTACGAGATGATTACGGGCGTGGTGCCATTCACGGGAAGTTCGCTGCTGGAGATCCTGACCGGCCACGTGACGGGCACGGTGGTTCCGCCCAGCCAACGCGCGCCTAGTGCTGGGATCGATCCGCACACCGACGCCGTCGTGCTCAAATGCCTGGCCAAGAATCCCGACCATCGCTTCGCCAGTGCCGACGACTTCGGGGACGCCATCCGCGGCTGCGTGGGCGACCGAGCGTTTCTTCGCGATGCGGAGCGGCTGCCTGGGATCCAAGAATCCGGGTTCGACATCTCGCCACGACAATCCGATTCCATCGACCTGAAGGACTTGTCCGACACCAAGCGCTGGCGCCCCGTTCGTGAGAGGAGAACGAACAAGGTGGCTATAGGTGTGGCGCTCGTGTGCCTGGCTGTGGTGGGCTTCGCCTTGTGGCAGTTGCGCGAGAAATCGGCTGCCGAAGTCCTGTCAAACGCCCCAGCCGCCGCACTCGCTCCATTGCCAACTCCACCCGCCAACCTTAACCTTCCGTCCACTGTTCCCGCCGTGGTCCCACCTTTACCAGCGGTGGCTGCTCCTCCCGGCGTGTCGGCGAGCTTGACCGCACTTGCTCACGCACCATCGACGGAAGACCGGGCGCTCCCCAAGCCTACACTTGGGCCAGAGAAGATCGGCCGCCGCGCGCCCTCGATGGCGCCGGTTCCAGTGACTGTTTCCAGTTCGCTCGCTTTGCCCAAACCGGCGACGCTGACCCTCGCGCCGACTCAAACGAACGCCATGGTTGAGAACCCAGCCGCCGAATCGCAGGCCCTGGTTCACGAGGCCCAGCAGGCCTGGGTCAGGCAGCACTACGCCGCGGCCATCTATCGCGCGCGCTCGGCGCTTGAGCTGTCACCCGATTTGCCGCTCGCCTACCAGATCATCACCTTGTGCTCGTGCGCCTTGCACAAGGCCGAAGACGCCAAGCAAGCCGCGGTTCACCTGGATCCGGCCAAGCGAAACCTGGTGCGAACCCTGTGCGCGAAAGACGGAGTCACCCTGGATTCTGAATAGTCCAGGATTCGAGGGAGGTTAGTGCTTCGCGGGCAGGGAGGCGTTGATCTCTTTCATCAGTTCGCCGAAGGTTCGTTCAGCGTAGTCGTAGTACATCTGCTCCATCGGTACGCCATTGACCGATGCCCGCGGCACGGCGTGCACGGTCGCGCCTTCCTTGGCTTCCGTAACATCGATATCCCATGCCACGGACTCGGCGAAGGATTGGGCGCTACCAGAGTTCTGGGTATAGGTAGCCGACGAGGAGACGTGAACCAATTTAGGCGACGTGCGAATGCGCGGCTCGGTGGTCACCACTTCATAACCCTGCACCTTCAGCGAGGTCAGCGCCGCTTGCTGGACAGCATCCTTGCTGTATCCCGGGTACGACTTGGTGCCAAGCTGGTCAAGCTCTGCTGGTGTGGCGACGCGCTTTTGCGGTCCCATCAAGGCGGCGCAGCCCGTCCCACAGACGATGATCGCACCCACGAGTCCCAAACGCAGTCTTGATCCTGGAAAGTCCTTCATGGTTCGCCTCCGGTCCGCGATGATAGGCGACCTGCGCTGCTGGAACAAGACACGCGTCGATGCGTGTCCATGACGGACTGAACGACCGCAGGCCCTTGGGGCCGGTCTGTGCTAACTCTAGGCGGACATGTCCGACGCCGTCATCGTCTTCGACAATGTCCACAAATCCTACCGCGACGTGAAGGCCGTCGATGGGGTGAGCTTCGACGTGGCACCCTCGACGTGCTTCGGCTTGCTTGGCCGCAATGGCGCGGGCAAGAGCACTATCATGCGCCTCATCTACCGCAAGGCCGAGCGCGACCCTGAGCCACGCGGAAAGGTTTCGGTGTTCGGCTTCGATCCCGAACGCGACGAGCTTGAGGTCAAGTGCCGCTCGGGTGTGGTTCCCCAGGACGACAACCTGGACGAAGAACTGAACGTCAGCCAAAACTTGCGCGTGTTCGCCAGGCTGTACGGCATCCCGGTCAAGCGAGCCGAGTCTCGCATGGCTGAGTTGCTCGATTTCATGGAATTGCGCGAGAAGGCGCAAGCCAGCATCCGTGAACTCTCGGGCGGCATGAAGCGCCGGCTGGTCATTGTGCGCGCCCTGCTCAACGAGCCGCGCCTGCTCATCCTGGACGAACCGACCACGGGGCTCGATCCGCAGGTTCGCCACACCATCTGGGACAAGCTGCGCCAACTCAAACGCGGTGGCCTCACCATCATGCTGACCACGCACTACATGGAAGAGGCCTTCCAGCTGTGCGACGACGTTCTCATCCTCGAAAATGGCCAAGCGGTGTTGCGGGGCAATCCCAAGCAGCTCCTGGCTAGCCACATCGAACCCTATGTCCTGGAACTGACCGACGTGAAGCTTGCGCCCCAGGCGCTCGAACGCCTTCCCGCCGGGGCGGCTCGCGTCGAGCGTTCGGATGAATCGGTGCGCATCTATGCCACCGACTATGCGGTCCTTAAGGCGGTGGCCGACCAGTTGCCACCCGGCGACCACCACTTGCGTCCCAGCACCCTGGAAGACGTCTTCCTCAAAGCGACCGGCAGGAGGCTCGATGCCCGCCAGTGACATCCGCCCGCCGCGGCTTGGTGCACGCCTTTACAGCGTCTGGCACCGCCACATGCGTGTGTACACGCGCCACCTGGTCAGCAACGGGCTGCCACCGTTCCTGGACCCCGTGATCTTCTTGCTGGGGATCGGGCTTGGCCTGGGCAGGTACATCACCGCGATGGACAGCCTTCCCTATTTGGTCTTTCTTGCCACCGCGCTGCCCGTGACGTCCGCCATGTTCACAGCGTCCTATGAATGCACCTTCGCCACCTTCGTGCGCTTGGAATTCCAGAAAGCCTACGACGGGATGGTGTCCGCTCCGGTCACCCTCAACGACCTCTTCGTCGGTGAAATCCTGTGGGCGGGCAGCAAAGGCCTCTTCTTCAGCGCCTGTGTTGTCCTGGTCATGTCCCTCTTCGGCGCCATTCCCCTGCCCATGGGCCTGCTTGCCGTGCCCATTGGTTTTCTGACCGGGGCCATGTTCGGCGCACTCGCGCTGCTGGTGACTTCGTTCGTTCAGAATATCAACCACTTCAATTTCTATTTCACCGGATTTCTGTCCCCCATGTTCTTCTTCTCGGGGACCTTCTTTCCCTTGAGCAGTCTTCCCCGCGCGCTTCGCTCCATGGCCGAACTCCTGCCTCTCACCCACGCTGTTCGCTTGACCCGTTCGCTTGCCCTCGCCCGTTTCTCGCCAGTGCTCTTGGCCGATCTTGCTTTTCTGATCGTTGTGACACTGGTGGCAGGCTATCTCGCGATCCGCCGGCTGCGCCGCCGGATTGTGGTGTAGGACCTTCCCACTTCCCTTGCGCCGGCAGGGCACGCGGGCTAGGAGTGACGGCCATGAAGCGATTGAATTTCGTCAGTTCGGCATGCGGCCTGGCCGTATTTGGGTGTGCGTTGTCGTCTCGCAGTTCCGGGCCAGGGGCGGTTGCGCAAGCGCCTTTGCCCGCGAGGTACGGCAAGTTACAGGTGACCGGTACCCATCTGTGCGACAGCCACGGCGATCCGATCCAGCTGCGCGGTATGAGCACGATGGGACTGCAATGGACGGGAGAGATCGTGAACGACGCGGCCTTCGCGGCGCTGGCCAAGGACTGGAAGGCCGACGTTGTTCGCCTGGCGATGTATGTGGGCGAGGGGGGCTACGCAGCCCATCCCGAACTCAAGCAGTTGGTTTGGAAGGGCGTCGAGCTTGCCATCAAGTACGGCCTGTATGCCATCATCGACTGGCACGTGCTGACGCCGGGCAATCCCAACGATCAAGTCTACAGCGGGGCGCAGGCGTTCTTTGACGAGGCGTCGAAGAAGTACGCGAAGGTCCCGAACGTCCTTTACGAAATCATGAACGAGCCCAACGGCCAGCTCGCCTGGTCCACCGACCTGAAGCCCTACGCCGAGAAAATGGTCGCCACAATCCGCGCCAACGATCCGGACAATGTCATCCTCATCGGTTCAGGCACCTGGAGCCAGGACGTGGACTTGGCCGCGGCCGATCCGGTGCAAGGCAAGAACCTGATGTACACCTTTCATTTCTATTCGGGCACGCACGGCGAACCTCTGCGCAACAAGGTGCAGGCCGCGCTGGACAGCGGGGCGGCCGTCTTCTGTTCCGAATGGGGCACCACCGACCACACAGGGTCGGGCAAGCTGTACCTGCCCGAGGCGGAGACGTGGCTTGCATTCCTGGACCGCCACCAGATCAGCTGGACCAACTGGTCACTTTGCGACAAAAGCGAGGCCAGCGCGGCTCTCCTTAGCCTGGCGGGGGCGATGAAACAGGGAAAGACAGCGCTCGTCGATCGCGACACGCTCATGGTGCCCGAAACCATGGGCCCCGAGGGCTACGTGATTTGGGGGGCCGACGAGCTATCGGCCAGCGGCACCTTCGTGCGCGCGAAGCTCAGGGCAACGCCCGCGCCCGGGCCGAACTAGCATCGGCTGCCCAGACCCAAGCTGGGGCGACCTAGTCCGTAATGAGAACTGTCCGCCACGAATGCGAAGACACGCCTGCCAATCGTGGCAAGTATGCCGGTGCACACAGGAGTGGGGACAATTCAGCCAAGGGGTTCAACTGAAGAACCACTCCAAGGCCGTTCGATGGGGCCAGCTGCGCGATTCTGACGCCTTTGCGGGCATGACCACCAAACTGGCCAACCAGAACTACTGCGTGTCCTTCGAGCTGCCCGTGCCGTGAGACTGCTCAATCCTTCAAACGCTGGGATTGGAACATGCGCGGCAGCGCCAGCTCGAAGATGCGCAGCCAGGGTGCCCATTCGTGTTGGCCGGGAACTTCGATGACCTGGTCCGGTGGCAGGACGGCCGCCAGCAGGCGATGGGCGCGCACGAAACGGTCACCGCTACCAAAGCCAAGGAAGATGCGCGGGCATCTCTTGGCTTGCGGTAGACAACGGCCAAGCCAAAGCCACAGTTCGCGCTGGTAGTCACCAGGCTTGGCCACGCCGATGGCCTTCCACTTGGCCAGGCCACCGGCCTGCTCGATTTCCTTGATCACGTCGCTGTCACCCAGGAAAGGCGCGATGGCGAGCACGCCGTCCACTTCGCCCGGGTGTTGCTGGGCGTAGATCAAGGCCCCGAGGCCACCCATGGAAACGCCCGACAGCCAGAAGGATCGATAGCCGTGCGCTCTCGCTGGGGGCATCACGTCGGTCGCTATCCGCTGGCCAAGCGTCTTGCCGATGTAGTAGCCGAAGCGGGCATCCACGGCGACCAGATCCATGGGCGCCTCGGACTTGCGCGCGGCTTGTACGAATCCTTGCTTCTCAAAATCGGCCGCGGTGTCTGAGCGTCCGGGCAAGAGAAGCAGCAGCGCGCGGTCTTGCGCCGCAGGCCCGGTGGCGTAATAGGTGCTTGGGATCGGGGTAGGTGCGGGATAGAGAATGGAACAGGCGGGGACGCAAGCGAGGACCAGCCACAGCCAACTGTCGGATCGGAGGAATCGAATTTGCGATGGCACGCGGGGCAGTGTAGTCGATCGTGCTTGCGCTGGGTGAGCTTAGGCGCAGCCGCCCTGGCCCTGGCCGCAAGACGATGGGAGCGAGCAATTGATTATAACGCCGGAGAGGGAGTAGCTCGCAGAACAACTGCCAGACAATCTCTGGAGGCATTCGGGAGAAACGGGGCCCTTGCCGCAGGTATTGTCCACGCAAGAAGGCTGGACCGTGTAGGCGCCGCCACCGCTGGTGGTGCGGACGCAGATCTTTCCGGCAGCGCAGGTCAGCATTGTTGTTGTGGCTCCGGCCCCCGCGCACTCGGTGGTGCTGCAAGCCGCGTTCTGGACCGTCCAGGTGCCACTTGCGCAGACGGCTTGCGTGCGTCCCGCGCCAGCGCAGTCTTCGTAGATACACGAGAAATCGACGGCACCACAGGATGCGGCGTTCGCGGGCGGCGTCTGGGGGCACGTGGGAAGAGCGCAGGTTGTCTGGCGGACGCAGCCCTCGTAGCAGGTGCCCGTGAACGCCACGACATAGGGCGCTTCGCAGAAGGGGGTGGCTATCTTGCACGTGGCTGGGCCCGTGCAGTCGGCCTTGCCTCCGTCGGTGCAGCGATCGAAGTGCGCGCAGCAGCCCGGGCTGGAGCAGCCGCAGGTCCCGGGATCCACGTAAACCGCGTGGCAGTCGCTGCGGATTTCACACGCGGACTGGGTCGTGATCTGACTGCACGTTGTTGCCGGTGCATCGCCAGGGCTGGTATCGCCGGGCCCGGCATCGATTGAGCACGTACCGCTTGCGCACGTCCCGCCGTCCAGCGCGATCACGCCGCCCGAGCCAACGCCTCCAGAGCCGGATCCCCCGGTGGCCTTGCCGCCCGAGCCGACACCTCCCGACCCGATTCCGCCCGAGCCAGATCCGCCTGTGGCCTTGCCGCCGACACCGCCCAAGCCGATTCCACCTGTGCCCGTGACGCCGCCGCTGGAAGGGGTACCGCCCGATCCTGGCGCTCCGCCAGCGCCTTG
>Ga0302322_100005205_pt1 | contig 11396 bp, 12 predicted proteins | sample Fen_T0_2_FD_203757 | JGI IMG/M metagenome (GOLD analysis project Ga0302322, IMG submission 203757) | Peat permafrost microbial communities from Stordalen Mire near Abisko, Sweden - Fen_T0_2 | ecosystem: Environmental > Terrestrial > Soil > Wetlands > Permafrost | place: Sweden: Abisko... | reverse complement strand
TCCCTCGGGGCCGGACGCATGCGATGCGTCCGGCCCACGAAGCTATGTCGACTACGACGGCTGGTGGACGCTGTGGAGCGTGACGACTTCCTGCGAGACCTCGAACGGGAGGTTCGGCTTCACCTTCGCGTTGAACCAGGCGTCGTGCTGGTCCTGCGACTCCCACAGCTCGCTGACGACGAACCCAGCGGCATCCTCAAATGTGACATGGAGCAGGAAACCCGGCTGCGTCTTCAGATCCGCAATGAGGGGAGGCGAGATCTGGTCGTACAGCGCGGTGGTCAGTCCGTCAGAACGGTGCCGGATCAGGACAGCCATGTTGTCCTCCTTAGTAGGTGCAAAGCAACATGTCATACCTCGGGCCTCACAGGCCAACTACGAGGCGCTATTTCCGCACCCATGCTCGCTGGGGTGCGGCAAAGCCGCATTTAGGCGGGCTACGCCACTGCGTTCGGATCGTTGGCGCGCATCTCGGTGTCAGCCTCGGTCTCAAGCTCGAAGACGTAAACCCACAAAACCGACAGCACCACAACTGCCAGAACAACGAGGTAATGCCACTGCATACGCCTCACATCTCCTTCGGAAGATGGATCTCGGAATCCTGTCTACCACGCAGTGAGGCGTCTCCCTTCCTCCGAAACGAACTGTCAACCATCGCATCTCCAGAACTCAACGCAATTAGCCAGCAGCAGGGATGATGCGATCGTGCCGTTGGAACCGCTCCTTGCCTCCCTGGCACCCCCGGCGGCCGTGATTTCGAGCGGTTGTGCGTATGGCTGTTGGAGAACGTGCCCGAGTACCGCGCTCGGCTGGAACGCGTGTGGCTGTGGAGCGACTGGCCAGGGCACGACGGCCGTCGTGACGCCGGTATCGACCTCGTGGCGCAGGAGCGCGGCGGCGGCCTGTGGGCAATCCAGGCGAAGCACTTACGACCCCCCGTATGCGATCAAGAAGGCCGATATCGACTCGTTTCTCTTTTCCGAGGCATCGCGCAAGAAGTTCACGTACCGCCTCCTGATGCGCCCCGACACGCCTATCCATTGACTCTTGATCCACGCTTTGTCAGGGTCCGCTTCATCCGGAGCAAGGTCTCATGGGCGACATGCCTGCGGCGAGTTTCTTGCTCTGGCAACGGGGGCGCGGCGTGCGCTGCCCGCAACGAGGGGACTAGAGATGAGACTCGGAATTCGCTGGAGTGGGCTGCGGCTCGGCCTGCTCGGTTTCCTGCTGGGAAGCGCGATGCTGACGTTGCTCGTCGGCTCTGCTGCGGCTGCTACTACGACGACGTTCACGTACACCGGGGCCGAGCAAACCTACTCCGTGCCTGCTGGTGCGACTGCGGTTGTGATCACGGCTGTCGGGGCGCCGGGGTCAAAGGCGCCCGGATTGCCGGGTGAGGATTCCGAAAATGGTGGTAAGGGCGCCTCGGTGACCGCGACCGTGCCTGTACCAGCAGGTACGACGACGTTGTATGTCGAGGTTGGCGGCGCTGGGATTGGTTCGACGCTGGGTTGCGACGGTAATGGCCGCCGTGCCTTCAACGGCGGCAGCGCAAGTTCAAGCGCAGGCGGCGGCGGTGGCGCCTCGGACGTTCGCACGACCTCGATCGGGACGGTTCCGAATTCGGGCCTTACTGCTGCCAACGACAGCCGGCTCGTGGTGGCTGGCGGGGGCGGTGGCGGTGGCGGTGGCGGCTCGTACGGGTGCGGACCGATGGGCGGCACGGCCGGTGACCAGACCGCGAGCGGAGCAGGTAATGGGGGCGTGGGCACGTTTGACTTTGTCTGTCCGAGTACCTCTACGGCAGGCGGGAATGGCGGCTTTGGCGGCACGCAGGGCGGCACGGGCGGCGCGGGCACGAGCGGCGCCCCCTGGGCCAGCGGATAATGGGCTGGACGGCACGCGTGGAGTGGGCGGCGACGCGCCGCCGGACGGCGGCGGTGGCGGCGGCGGCTACTTCGGCGGCGGCGGCGGCAACGGCTTCTATGGCGCAGGCGGTGGCGCAGGGTCGAGCTACTGGATCTCCAGTGCGACTACCACCTCGATGAGCATGGACACGACCGGGACACCAATTGTTCAGATCACGCCGGTCTTCCCGGGAGCAACAGAGCAGCTCACCAAACTGCTCGCTGCTGTCACGGGCGTCGCCCCCGGCACGAGCCTGGCCGACAAGGTCAAGCAAACCCAGGGCTACGTCGCGGCCAACAACAAGGCCAGCGCCTGCGGCACCCTGGGCGCGTTCATCAACGAGGTGAAAGCACAGACGAACAAGAAGCTCACCCCGGCGCAGGCGGCGTCGTTCATCGCGCAGGCGAACAGCATCAAGGCGACACTCGGCTGCTAACCGGACGCGGCCGACGAACGGAGCATCAAAGAGGAAGGCCTGCCCCGGCGGGCCTTCCTCTTGGACCCCCCCGCGTGACTCAGCGAGAGAACGCGTCCCGCGTTGGTGCCACTCCCGTGGGGCGAAATCCACGACGACCGCATCGCCGAACTCGATGCGCGCGGCATGGTCTGGGACGCGCGAAGACCACCTGGCCTCGCGATTACTCGATGCGACGGAACTCGCGCTCCGCGCACCCGGGGCAGAAAAAACGATCTCGTCCTGATCGTCGTCGTCCAGGTCACTAGGTGCGCCTCCCAGCCTTCGGCACGTCCGGTTGCCTCTTGGCCGCACTCCTGGCACGTCATGTCTGGATCCTGCACGACTTGGTGGGCGAGCGTGAGTGGCCGAAATGGACATGTCCAGCCCAGCTACATACAGTCGAGGCCATCAAGGCTCCGTCCCCAACCGCGCTTCAACGTGCCCTCGTCGGCCCAGCTGGCGAGCGGCCCTGTGTTCGTCACAACCTTCGTCCCTCTGCGGTGGCCGCCGAGATGGTGTTTGGACACCTGCGACGGCTGGAGGCCGTCTGCGCGAGGGCGTAGGCTCAGCACCGGATGACGGTGCTGACGAGCAGGGTCGACCGCGACTCGGAGACCTTCACGACGCGGGCCGCCCACATGGGCGTTCTCCTCGCAGAGCTGCGCGAGCGCACCGCGCTCGTCGCGGCCGGCGGCGGCGAGAAGGCCACCGAGCGGCATCGCTCTCGGGGCAAGCTGACGGCTCGCGAGCGGATCGACCTCCTCGTCGACCCCGGCACCGCCTTCCTCGAGCTCAACGCCCTCGCCGCCTGGGAGCTCTACGACGGCCAGGCTCCCGCCGCCGGGATCGTGACGGGCATCGGGGTCATCGAGGGCCGCTGCTGCGTCGTCGTCGCGAATGACGCCACCGTGAAGGGCGGGTCGTACTTTCCCCTGACGGTGAAGAAGCACGTCCGCGCGCAGGAAGTGGCCGAGCAGAACTGCCTGCCCTGCATCTACCTCGTCGACTCGGGCGGCGCCTTCCTGCCGCTCCAGGCCGACGTGTTCCCGGACCGCGACCACTTCGGCCGCATCTTCTTCAACCAGGCCCGCCTCTCGGCGAGGAACATCGCCCAGATCGCGGTCGTGATGGGCTCGTGCACGGCGGGCGGCGCCTACGTCCCCGCGATGAGCGACGAGACCGTGATCGTCGAGGGCACCGGCACGATCTTCATCGGCGGGCCGCCGCTCGTGAAGGCGGCCACGGGCGAGGACGTGACCGCCGAGGAGCTCGGAGGCGCGACGCTCCACACGCGGCGCTCGGGCGTCGCCGACCACTACGCCGTCTCGGACGAGCACGCGCTCGCGCTCGCACGCCAGATCATCCGCCATCTCGGCGACCCGGCGCCGCCTCCCTGGGAGGTCGCGACGCCGGAGCCGCCCGTCGTCGACCCGGCCGACCTCTACGGGATCGTGCCCGAGCACTACCGCCACGAGCTCGACCCGCTCGAGGTCATCGCCCGGATCGTCGACGGCAGCCGCTTCCACGAGTTCAAGGCGCTCTACGGCGACACCCTGGTCTGCGGGTTCGCGCGGATCGAGGGCCACCCGGTCGGCATCCTCGCGAACCGCGGCGTCCTCTTCGCCGAGTCCGCCCAGAAGGGGGCGCACTTCGTCGAGCTCGCGTGCAAGCGCCGGATCCCGCTCGTCTTCCTCCAGAACATCACCGGCTTCATGGTCGGCAAGGACGCGGAGGAAGGGGGCATCGCGCGCGACGGCGCCAAGCTCGTCACCGCGGTGGCGTGCGCGGAGGTGCCGAAGTTCACCGTCGTCACGGGTGGCTCGTTCGGTGCCGGCAACTACGCCATGTGCGGCCGGGCCTATGGCCCGCGGCAGCTCTGGATGTGGCCGAACGCCCGCATCTCGGTGATGGGCGGCGAGCAGGCTGCGATGGTGCTGTCGATGGTGGGCGGCGCGGATCCCGACGAGATCCGCGCCGCCTACGAGCGAGAGGGGTCGCCGTACTTCTCGACCGCCTGGCTGTGGGACGACGGGATCATCGACCCGCTCGACACGCGCCGGGTGCTCGCGCTCGGGCTCGCGGCCGCTGCGAATGCGCCCGTGCCGGAGACCACGTTCGGCGTCTTCAGGATGTGAGGGGCTGGGATCAGGCCGCGGCGGCGCGCGCCGAGGCCTCGGTCACGAGAAGGTTGATCACGGCCCGCACTTGCCCGATGAGATCCTCGTCGGGGTCGGCGAGCCGCTCGGCGGCCTTGCCGAGCGAGAGCTCTGCCTCGACCACGCGGGCCCCCATCAGGCCGAGCACCTTGCGGGTCTCGGCGTGCGCCCAGACGCCGCCGAAGGAGCCGGGGCTCGCGCCGATCACCGCGACGGGCTTGCCGCGAAAGGCTGCCGTGTCGCGCGGCCGCGAGCCCCAGTCCAGGGCGTTCTTGAGCGATCCCGGGATCGAGCCGTTGTACTCGGGCGTCACGACGAGGACGGCGTCTGCCCCGGCGACGGCCGAGCGGAAGCCGGCCACGGCGAACGACGTCGTGGCGTCGTCGTCCTCGTCGTACGCCGGCAGGTCGCGGAGCCCGTCCCAGACGGCGAGCTCGACGCCGTCCGGGAGGTTGTCCGCTGCGAGCTCCACGAGCTGCCGGTTGTACGAGCCGGCCCGGAGGCTCCCGACGATGCCCAGGATCTCCATCTCTACGCCTCCTCGACCAGCTCGAGCTCGGCGACGAGCTTCACGTCGTTGCCGACCGCGAAGCCGCCGGTCGGAAGGGGCGCGTTCCAGTCGAGGCCGAATGCCGTCCGGTCGATGATCGTCTCGAGCTCGAGGCCGAGGCGTGAGCTGCCGTCGAACGGATGCGTTACGGGGCCGCTGACCGTGCCCGTGATCTTGACCGGGCGGGTCGTGCCCTTGATCGTCAGCTCGCCGTCGATGTCGACCTTCTCGCCCTCGACGCGGATCGCCTTCGAGGCGAAGGAGAGCTGCGGGTTGCGCTCGGCGTCGAAGAAGTCGGGTGAGAGCAGATGGCCGTTCAAGTTGGGCTCGGAGACGCCCACCGAGGCCACGTCGACCGTGCCGAGCAGGCCCTGCTCGTCCAGCGTGACGGAGAACGTATCGAAGCCGCCGCGGAAGTTCGCGACGACCATGTGCTTGACCGAGAAGCCGACCGTCGAGTGGACCGGGTCGACCTGCCAGGTGCCGGTCGGAAGTGCGGTGCGGATATCTGAAATGGTGCTCATGAGGTGTTCCTTTCTCGCTACTATTTGATGGCTCAACTATCCTAGCGGAGAAATCATTGTCTCGTCAAGTATTGACCCCACAAGTTTCGGCACAGACGGTCTTCGTCCGGCTCCTGCACGCCCACGGCTCCGTGCGGCGATCGATCGAGGCGCGCCTGATCGCCGACCACGGTCTCGGCGCGAACGACTTCGAGACGCTCCTCCACCTCTCGCATGCCGAGCGCGGCGAGCTACGGCGGATCGACCTCGCCGAGCGGCTGCGCCTCACCCCCTCCGGCGTCACGCGCTTGCTGGACGGGCTGGAGCAGGCGGGGCTGACGGACCGCGGCGGCTGCCCGACGGACGCCCGGGTCACCTACGCGGTGATCACCGAGACGGGCCGGGAGACGCTGGCCCGTGCGGCGTGCACGCACGCCGCGGTATGCGAGGAGATGATCGGCGCTCACCTCTCCCCTTCCGAGCTCGACGACCTCGCCGGCCTGCTCGGACGGCTGCCCGGCGTCGACGACGTCGACGCGCGCGCCTGTTCGGGCGGTTAACCGCCGGTGACCGGCTGAAGCCGGTCACCGAGCCACTCGGAGAGCTCCTGCGCCTCGGCAGTGGAGAGGTCGCGCAGGGGAGCACGCACGTCCGGCCTCACGGGGACGCCCTGCGCCGCGAGGATGCGCTTCATCGCCGCCTGGCGGGGAAACCGCTCGACGGCGGCCCGCAGTAGCCCGAGCGCCTCGGCGCCTGCCGCGGTGGGATCCGACACGACGGCCAGCACCTCCTCGGGGAAGGCCGAGGCGAGCGCCGACACGGCACCGACGGCTCCACCTTCGATTCCACGGTGGATCAAGGCCTCGGGGCCGACGAAGACGTCCAGGCCGAGCCCGAGATACGGCTCGAAGGCCTCCCAGGGCGTATCGCTCACCTTCAGGCCGACGAAGTTGGGTGCCTCGTCGCGGAGACGGGCGAGCACGTCGAGCGAGACGGCATACCCGCTCGTCCTCGCAAACTCGTAGACGTAAAACGGCAGCGGCGTGCAGGCTCCCGCAGCGGCCGCGAAGTGTGCGAGCTGAGCTGCGTCGTCGAGCGGGAAGTACGGTGGCCCGATCACCGCAACCGCAGTTGCGCCGGCGGCCGCAGCGTCGGCCGCGAGCGTCACCGTGTCGGCGGTCGTCTGCGCACCGCAGTGCGCTGCGACGTCGACCCGGCCGGCGGCCGCCTCGATGAACAGGCGCAACCCGCGGCGCCGCTCCTCGACCGAGAAGAGCACCCCCTCCCCGTTCGTGCCGAAGGCGAGGACCCCGGCGAGACCGGCCGCGACATACCACTCGAGGAGCGGCGGGAACGCCTCCTCGTCTAGACCCTGGCCTCCCGGGAGCAGGGGTGTGACGGAGGCGGCGAGCGCGCCTTGGAGCACACCACCCGCGGAACCGTCGTTCGAGGGGCTGACCGGGCTCATGATGCGACTCTAGACTGCGCTGCACCATGGACGCGCTGCGCATCGAGCGGGACGACGACGTCCTCCGGGTCACCATGGCACGGCCCGACTCGCGGAACGCCTTCGACGCGACGTTGATCGAGGAGCTCGCGGAGGCGTTCGTGGACGTCGGCAAGGCCCGCGCCGTCGTGCTCGCGGGCGACGGGAAGAGCTTCTGTGCGGGCGCCGACATCGAGTGGATGCGGCGCTCGGCGTCGCTCACCCACGACGAGAACATCGCGGATGCGAACGCCCTGCGCCGGATGCTCGAGGCGATCGACACGTGCCCCGCGCCGGTGATCGCCCTCGTTCAGGGACACGCCCTGGGAGGCGGCGCGGGGCTCGTGGCCACCGCCGACATCGCGCTCGCGCACGAGCGCACCGTGTTCGCGTTCTCCGAGGTGAAGCTGGGAATCATCCCCGCCGTGATCTCGCCGTATGCGCTGAGAAAGATCGGCGAGAGCGCCGCGCGCCGCTACTTCGTCACGGGCGAGCGGTTCGATGCCGAGACTGCCCTGCGGATCGGGCTCGTCCACGACGTCTCGTCCGATCCGGAGGGCTCGCTCGCCACCGTTCTCGGCGAGCTCCGCACCGCCGGCCCGCGGGCTGCGCGGCATGCGAAGCGGCTCGTGCTCGATCGGCCGGACGGCCCCGAGACGGCGCGCCGGATCGCCGAGCGGCGAACGAGCGAGGAAGGGCAGGCCGGCCTGAGCGCCTTCGTCGAGCGGCAGCGTCCACCGTGGGCGCCACCCCTCGAGCCCGACGCGTGACCGCGCTTCTCGCCCTCCTCTCCGCGGTCTTCATCGGCGGCGCGGACTTCATCGGAGGCCTGACCTCACGCTCCGCCAACGGCATCCGCGTGGCGCTGCTCGTCGCCGTCGTCGGGCTGCCGATGGCTCTCGCCGTCTCGATCGTCGACGGAGCCGACCGCGTGGGCCGCGCGGACGTGATCTGGTCGGTGCTCGCCGGCATCGCCGTCTCGCTCGGCATCGGGTGCTTCTACATCGGGATGGGCCGTGGCCTGATCAGCGTGGTCGCCCCCGTCGCAGCGGTCACCGGGGCGGTGATTCCCGTGATCTACGCGCTCGCCCGTGGCGAGCGGCCCGGCCCGATCGCGCTCGTCGGGCTCGCGATCGCCTTCGTCGCGGTGGCCGTCGTCTCGCTCGCCCCCTCCGAGCAGCACCCCGGCGCCGCCGTCGTTAACCGAAACGTGATCACCCTCGCCCTCGTGAGCGGTGTGTTCTTCGGTCTCTTCTACGTCGCGTTCTCGCGGGTCTCCGATGCGGCGGGGCTCTGGCCCGTCACGATCGAGCGCCTGGCGGCCACCGTCGTCCTCCTCGTGCTCGCGCTCGTGCTCACGAGCGGGCCGCTCACGGGTGCCCGGCGGGTCATCCCCGCCACTCTCGTGATCGCGCTGCTCGAGGTCGCCGCCGTCGTCCCGCTGCTCCTCGCACTCCAGCGGGGGCCGGTCGCGATCGCGTCGGTCGTGGCGTCGCTGTACCCCGTCACGACCGTCCTCCTCGCGGGGCTCGTGCTGCGGGAACGACTCTCCCGGCTGCAGTACGTGGGCGTCGCCTGTGCCCTCGTCTCCGTCGCTCTCGTCTCGTCCGGATAATCGGGCTAGCGGACGAGGAGCGTGTTGCCGGGCGCGCCGTTCGCGAGCAGGCGGAACTTCACTCCCACACCGGCCCGGACGACGCGCCGGAGCGTACCGTCCGAACGCGTTCGCTGAACGCCCCCGATCGAGGCCCACCCGGACGACGACAGCCGCTGCAGCCGGTACGCCCGCGCACCCTTGCCGACCCGGACTGCGCCCCAGAGGGCCGTCGTCCCTCCGGTGCGAGCGACCTCGGCGAGCGGCGTCGTGAAGGCGCCGAGCGCCGGCTTCGGACGCCCTCCCACCGTCACGAGCCCGCTCTGCCACCTGTCCGTGTTCGGCTCGTCGCGGTACAGGTACTGGATCAGCAGGTCGACCCGCGGGGTCGCCCAGGCTCTGTAGGCGGCGGCCGCGATGTACTCCGCCTGCGCCGCCGGCGACACACCGAGCACGCGGTCGGGCGGGTTCGACTGGTACCCCAGCTCGGTCAGCCAGAGCCGCACCGGCCCGAACGCCTTCTGCGTCTCGGTGACGAGGCGGCCGATCGTCGCCATCGTGATCGTCTCGCAGTCGGCGCAGCCGCCGCTCCAGGGCGTCTCCGAGGGAGAGAGGGCATAGGGATGGTGCGCGTACGCGTCGAGGCGCGCTCCGGCGTGGCCCATCCCTCGGATGAACGCGACCGGCGACACGCCGCCTGCTCCGCCCCGGGGCGCCGTGCTGCCGCCCGCCACGCGGGCGGAGGGCGATGCCGCATGAATCGCGGCGTAGGCCGGATTGAGCAGTCGGATCACATACTGGGTGGGCGAGACCGTCGAGAGCCAACGCCTCTGGTTCGGCTCGTTCCACACGATCCAGCGGTGGACGTACGGATAGCGGTCGGAGGCGGCACCGGCAAACGCGGCGAAGTCCGCGCCGCGCATCGGTGCCACGTTGGGTCCTTTTCCTCCGTTGGCCCAGCCCGGGGCCCCGTAGAGCGTCACGACGGCGGCGATGCCAGCGGCCCGCAGAGGCTCGAGGACGGCATCCGGGCTCGACCAGTCGTAGGTGCCCTGGGTCGACTCCACGACGTCCCAGCGCACCGTCAGGCGCACGATGTGAACCCCGAGCCCCTGGAGCGTCGCGACCCGCTGCCCGACCGTGCCCGGGCCGTACTCGAGCCAGGCGTCGTCCTGAATCCCGTAGGACAGGGAGCTCGTGCCGGAGGCAACGGTGACGGCAATCGCCGCCACGAGGGCGACCGCGAGCAGAGCTGCGAGACGACGCATCCGGTGGTCGTACCCCGGAAGCGGAAAGGCCAAACCCGGGCCCGGCTGCATAGAGTGCAGCCGTGGCCGTCCGCCGCCTGATCGTTGCGAACCGCGGCGAGATCGCCGTCCGCATCTTCGGGACCTGCGCGCGCCTCGGGATCGAGTCGGTCGCCGTGGCAGCGCCCGACGATCGCGGCGCCCTGCATGCCCGGTCTGCGGGCCGGACGGTCGAGATCGGCTCCTACCTCGATCCCACCGAGCACGTTCGCGCAGCCGTCGAGGCCGGCGCCGACGCCGTTCATCCCGGCTACGGCTTCCTCGCCGAGAACGCCGGGTTCGCCGAGCTCGTCATCGCCGCCGGCCTCATCTGGGTCGGCCCGCCACCGCAGGCGCTCCGGCTCGGCGGCGACAAGCTCGCCGCGAAGAGGATCGCCCGCGGAGCAGGCGTCCCGACCCTTCCGCAGGGCACTCCCGACGAGATCGGGCTCCCACTCGTCGTCAAGGCCGCGGCCGGAGGCGGCGGCCGCGGGATGCGCATCGTCCGCGTGGCCGCCGAGCTCGAGGAGGCGCTCGCGGCGGCAGGGCGCGAGGCGGAAGCCGCCTTCGGCGACGGGACGGTCTTCTGCGAGCGCTACCTCGAACGGCCTCGACACGTCGAGGCTCAGCTGCTCGGGCACCGCGGAGGCGTCACCGTGCTCGGCAACCGGGATTGCTCGGTGCAGCGGCGCCACCAGAAGCTCGTCGAGGAGTCACCCGCACCGGGCCTCGACCCGCGCGCCTGGCCGAGAATCGCGGCCGCCGCCTCGGCCTTCGCGGGAGCCATCGGCTACGAGAGCGCCGGGACGGCCGAGTTCCTCGTCGAGGGGCCCGACGTCTACTTCCTGGAGCTGAACGGCAGAATCCAGGTGGAGCACCCCGTGACCGAGGAGGTCACGGGCCTCGACATCGTCGAGCTGCAGCTCCGCGTCGCGGTCGGCGAGGACATCGACCTCGACCCCGTCTCTCACGGCCACGCGATCGAAGCGCGGCTCTACGCCGAGGACCCACGGACGTTCCTGCCGCAGACGGGCCGGATTCGCCGCCTCGTCCTCCCGACGGGGATCCGGGTCGATGCCGGCGTGGAGGAAGGCGACGAGATCGGGCTCTCGTACGACCCGCTGATCGCGAAGCTCATCGCCCACGGGTCCGACCGGGCGGACGCGCTCGCACGTCTCGAGCGCGCGCTGGACGTGACGGTCGTCGACGGCGTGACCACGAACCTGGCGTTCCTACGCTGGCTCGTGCGCCACCCCGCGTTCAGAGCGGGCGCCGTCTCGACGGCGTTCCTCCTCGAACATGCGCCGCTCTCGGCAGGGCCTCTGCACGTCCCCCCCGCCGCTTTCGCGCAGGCCTGGCGGTTGAACGCACCTCCGCCGGCACCTGCGGCCGCGCCGGACGTCGACGCGGCCCTGCCCGCCGCCGCGGCGCACGGTCACGGCACGATCGCGGCCCC
>Ga0302322_100005204_pt1 | contig 11397 bp, 7 predicted proteins | sample Fen_T0_2_FD_203757 | JGI IMG/M metagenome (GOLD analysis project Ga0302322, IMG submission 203757) | Peat permafrost microbial communities from Stordalen Mire near Abisko, Sweden - Fen_T0_2 | ecosystem: Environmental > Terrestrial > Soil > Wetlands > Permafrost | place: Sweden: Abisko... | reverse complement strand
CTCTGCTGCAACTGCAGCGCCACGCCGGCCACCCAGGCGCCGGCCAGCGCGGCGATGCGCCACCCGGTGCCCTGTGCCCCCGCTGCCGCCATGGGGCCAGTGTAGGATCGCCCGACCCCATCGTTTTCACTGACCAGGCCCCTCCCATGTCCGTCTACGACACGCTTGCCCAGCTGGGCATTTCGCTGCCCCCCGTGGCCACGCCCGCCGCCGCCTACGTGCCGTTTGTGCGCACCGGCAACCTGGTGTTTCTGTCGGGCCACATCGCCAAGCAGGACGGCAAGCCCTGGGTCGGCCAACTGGGGCTGACGCTGACCACCGCCGACGGCCAGGCCGCCGCGCGCGCCATCGCCATCGACCTGATGGGCACGCTGCACGCGGCCGTGGGCGATCTGAACAAGGTCACGCGCATCGTCAAGCTGATGAGCCTGGTCAACAGCACCGGCAGCTTCACCGAGCAGCACCTGGTGACCAACGGCGCCTCCGAGCTGTTTGGCCAGGTGTTTGGCCCGGCCGTGGGTGCCCATGCCCGCAGCGCCTTTGGCGTGGCGCAGATCCCGATGGGCGCCTGCGTCGAGATCGAGCTGATCGCCGAGGTGGGCTGAGCGTGGCCAGGCCCCTGGCCGGCGCCCGCCACGCGCCCCGGCTGCTGGCCGCCACCGCCGGCCTGTGCCTGGCCGCCGTGGCCGCCGCGCTGGTGACCCAGCATGTCTTCGACATGCAACCCTGCGCCTTCTGCGTGCTGCAGCGCCTGGTGTTCCTGGCGCTGGCGGCGGTGGCGCTGCTGGGCCTGGCCTGGCGCGGCGTGCTGGGCCAGCGCGTCGTCGGGCTGGGCCTGCTGGGCCTGGGCGGCCTGGGCGCGGTGGCCGCGCTGTGGCAGCACTTTGTGGCGGCGGCCTCGGCCTCGTGCGCCATGAGCTGGGCCGACCGCATCATGGGCGCCACCGGCCTGGACTTTGCGCTGCCCGAGGTGTTTGCCGCCTACGCCAACTGCGCCGATGCCAAGGCCTGGCTGCTGGGCGTGCCCTACGAGTTCTACAGCCTGGCGCTGTTCATCGGCGCGCTGCTGGTGGGCCTGTGGCTGCTGCGCGCGCCACGCAGCTGAGCCCGGCGGCGCGGCCGCCGGCCTGATGCGGGACTGATGCGCACCAGGTGCGCACCTGGACCTGGTGCGCACCTGATGCGCACCTGATGCAAACCTGATGCCGGCCTGACCCCGGTCAACGCCGGCCCGGGCCGGCTCGGGCAGCATGGCCGCCATGTCCCCAACCCCTGCCCGACCGCCCAGCCCTGTGGCGGCCCCCGCGCCCGCCCAGCCACCGGCCCCACCCAGCGTGGACGCCGACGTGCTGATCGTCGGTGCCGGCCCCGCCGGCCTGGCCCTGGCCTGCGCGCTGGCCGATGCCGGCCTGGTGCCGATGCTGATCGAGCAACAGGACGACGCGGCCTTGGCCGAGCCCGCCGACGACGGCCGCGACATCGCCCTGACCCACCGCGCCCGCGACGTGATGCAGCAACTGGGCCTGTGGCAGCGCCTGCCCTTCGACCAGGTGGCGCCGCTGCGCGAAGCCCGGGTCGTCGACGGCCCCGGCCTGCAGGGCAGCGCCGGCGGCCCGCTGTGCTTTGCCCGCCCGCCGGGCGCCGAGGCCCTGGGCTGGCTGGTGCCCAACCAGCACATCCGCCGCGCGGCGCACCAGGCTGCGCGGGCGCGGCCCGCCGTGCGCTGGTGCACCGGCGCCCGGGTGACGGCGCTGGCGCTGGCCGGCCCGCTGGCGCGCGTGGGCTTGGCCGACGGCCGGCAACTGAGCGCGCCGCTGGTGGTGGCCGCCGACAGCCGCTTCTCGGCCACACGCCGGCTGGCCGGCATTGGCGCCGAGCAGCGCGACTTTGGCCGCAGCGTGATCGTCGGCCGGGTGGCCCACGCCAGCGTCGACCACCAGGGCATCGCCTGGGAATGCTTTGGCCATGGCCAGACCCTGGCCTTGCTGCCGATGAACCAGCGCCAGTGCTCGGCCGTGGTCACGGTGCCCAGCGACCAGGCCCCGGCCTGGCTGGCGCTGGACGATGCCGGCTTTGCGCACCAGGTGCAGCAGCTGGCGGCCAGCCGCCTGGGCCCGCTGCAGGCGGTGGGCCACCGCCACCACCACCCGCTGGTGGGCGTGTATGCCCACGCCTTCAGCACCCGGCGCCTGGCCCTGGTGGGCGACGCGGCGGTGGGCATGCACCCGGTCACCGCGCACGGCTACAACTTCGGGCTGTACGGCGTGCAAACCCTGGTGGACCTGCTGGCCGCCGCGCAGCAGCGCGGGCAGGACATCGGCCATGCCGACTTGCTGGCCCGCTATGCCCAGGCCCACCGCCGCGCCACCTGGCCGGTCTGCCAGGGCACCAACCTGGTGGTCGGGCTGTTCACCGATGCGCGCGCGCCGGCCCTGCTGGCCCGCCGCCTGGTGCTGGGCGCGGCGCAACGGCTGCCGGGCATCAGCACGCTGGTCAAGGCCGCCATCACCCGGCAGCTGACGGGCGGCGCGGCGGTGGGTCGCCACTAGCGCCTGGCATCTGGCGCCCGGCCTCTGGCGCCCGGCCTCTAGCGCCCGGCCATCGGCAGGCGCCGCACCCGCGCCGCGGGCGTCGCGTCCGCGGCGCCCGCCACCACCTGGGGCGCTGGCTCGGCCGGCGCCAGCGGGGCTTCATTGCCGCCGCCGGCCAATACCGCCTCCAGAAACTGCGGCCTGGCAAACAAATAGCCCTGGCCGCAGCGGATCGCCGTGTGGGCGCGCAGATAGGCCATCTCGTCGGCGGTCTCCACGCCCTCGGCCACCATGCTGATGTCCAGGGCCACGCACAGTGATTCGATGGCCTTCAGGATCACCTGGCTGCGCTCGCGCAGGTGGATGTCGGTGATGAAGGCCCGGTCCACCTTGACTTCGTCGGCGGTGATGTCGGCCAGGGTCGACAGCGATGAGAAGCCGGTGCCGAAGTCGTCGATCGACACCCGCACACCCAGCTGCCGCAGCGCCGGCAACACGCGGCGCTGGAAGTGCTGGGTGGCCATCACCGCATCCTCGGTCAGCTCGATGATGATGCGCGGCGCCTGGCCGCAGGCCACCAGCTGGCCGATGAAGGACTGCATGAACACGCTGTCGCCGGCCTGGCGGGCACCCACATTGATGGCGACCGACACCGCGTCGCCAAAGCGCGCCACCAGCGCCGGCAGGCTGCCGGCCACGTCGTCCAGCACAAAGCGCGTGATCTCGTCCAGCAGCCCCAGCTCGGTGGCCAGGTCGATGAATTGGCCCGGCAGGTGCACGCTGCCGTCGGGCTCGACCCAGCGCACCAAGGCCTCAAAGCCTTCGGTGCAACCGGTCTGCAGATTGACCTTGGCCTGAAACGCGGTGCGGAAGTGCCGCTCGCGGATCGCCACGCGCAGCCGCTGCTCCATCGCCATGCGCACCGTCAGCGCGCTGCCCACGGCCGACTCGTAGTGGCTGGCGCTGCCCTTGCGCCGGTGCTTGGCGTGGTACATGGCGCTGTCGGCACAGCGGCGCAAGGACTCGTAGCTGTCACCGTGCTGCGGGTAGACGCAGGTGCCCACCGAGGCCGAGGTCAGCACCTCGTGGCCTTCGATGTTGAAGGGCTGCTTCAGCGCCTCGACCACGCGGTTGATCCACGGCCGCAGGTCCTCAGGCCGCAACAGCGGGTTGAGCATCAGCAGGAACTCATCGCCACTGATGCGCGCCAGCGTGTCGCTGGGCCGCAGGTTGTCGCGGATGCGGCGGGCCACGGCCACCAGCAGGCTGTCACCGGCGGCGTGGCTGTAATAGTCGTTGACCTGCTTGAAGTTATCCAGGTCGATGAAGGCCAGCGCAAACATGCCGCCTTTGGGGCAGGCGCGGATGGCGCCGGCCACCACCTCGCTCATCAAGGCCTGGTTGGGCAGGCCGGTGAGCGCGTCGTGGAAGGCGCGGTGCGACAGCTCGTTCTCGAAGCGCTTGCGCTCGGTGATGTCCAGCGACGCCGTCACCATCAGCATCTCGTCAAAGATGCGCACGGGCTTGCCGGTGACCAGCAGCGTGCGTTCGTCACCGTCGATGCTGACCGCACGCTCACGGGTGCGCAGCCCGCCATGCAGCAGGTGCTGGCGGAAGTGCCGCTGGCGCCGGCGGGCGTCGGCCGTGCTGCCGCCCATCAGGCCGAACAGCGGCTTGCTGCGCAAGGCCTCCACCGGCAGGCCAAGGGCGGCCGCGGCCGCATCGTTGACCACCACGGTGCGGCCCGTCTCGTCCTGCACCGTCAAGCCCATCGGCAGCACGCTGACCACCGCGTTGAGCAGGTCGGCGTTGCGCTTGGCCGCCTGTTCGCTCTGCCGCAGCTGGGCCGTCAGCTCTCGCAGGCGCCGGCCTTCGGCGGCGCTTTGGCTGGCGGCGCGGGTGGCCAGCGCCAACGAGGCCAGCACGGCAAAGCGACGCGCCAGCGCCACGTGGCTGCGGTGAAAGCCCGGGCCCCCGCTGGCATCCAGCAGCACCAGCAGGCCGCGCTGCTGGCTCACCCGCACCGGCGCATACAGCGCCGGCTGATCGACGCTCAAGCCCAGTGCCGCCGCGCCCGCCCACTCGTCCAGACCGGCGTGCGAAAACGTGGCCAGCACGCGGCCGTTCATCACCTTCTGGAACAGCGCACCGCGCGGCCAGCGGCTGCCGATCAATGCCGGCGGCTCACTGGCCAGGCACTGCAGATCGGCCACACCGTCGGTGGCATCGGCCAACAGCATCGCGTGGGAAAAGCTGAAGACCTTGCGCAGCGAGGTGAACACGCGGTTGAACGGGTCGTCGTCCAGCTCCATGTCCAGCAGCGATTCCAGCGCCTCCAACAAGTGCTGGGCGTGGGCGTGGGCCTCCTGCAGCGCGTCGTGCTCGACGCGCAGCGCAAACAGCACTTCCCGCACCTCTTCGGCGCTGGACATCGCGGACGATTCAGCCACGGTCGGCGGCCGCATCAGCGCGAGAAGGCCACGGCCGAGATCATCAAATTGCCGTGGACATTGCGGTTGAGCAACTGCCCTTGCTCGCCGAAGGTGAAGCAGCCGATGAAGGGCGCGTCGCCCAGGCAAGCGGCCACCGCCGCGCTGACCTGGGCCACCGCGTCGCCCACGGCCAGCTTGCAGCCGCCGCAGTACACCAGCAGCGCGCCAGCCACGCCAGCATGCCCGGCCGGCAGCATGCGCACGGCCTGCGTGGCCACCCTGCCGGCGCGGTCGACCAGCCGGGTCTTGTCGCCGGTCATGGCGTGCACACGCGCACCCACCTCCAGGTTGGAGAAGGTGCGCAGCGAGCCATCGGTGCCCACCGCTTCCGGATGGATCAACAGGTAGTGCGACACGCCGTCCACTCGCCCGGCGTCGGTGGCGATGGGGCACATGGAGGTCTGGGCCAGCACCGTGCCGCCCTGGCCCAGTTGCGCGGCGATCTGGCCATGGGTCCAGCGGTTGTAGACCTCGGCGGCGGGCTCGCCGTCGATGCTGATGATCTCGCGGCCACTGGTGGCGGTGATGACACCGCTGTCGCCCGAGGTCCGAAAACCGATGCCGGTGACCACACCGCTCGGTCCCGTGGGTTCGTAGCCGCCCTGAAAGGCACAGCCCAGCGGCGACGAGGGCAGCAGCACAGCGACCACCAGGCCGTCGTGCATCACGCCCTGCGGGCCCAGCTGGCGCCAGCGGCCGGCCACCGCATCGTCGGCCGACGAGCCGCCGACGATCGGGCAGCGGTCGCCCACCACGCGGCGCAGCCCCTGGACCACAGCCTCCTCGCGCCCGGGCGCCTGGTAGATCCACACCAGCTCGGGCAACTGGCCGCTGCAGCCGGCTTGGGCCAGGGCCTGCAGCAGCAGGGCTTCGGCGGTGGCGGCGGCATCGGCACCCAAGGGCGCGGCGGCCACGCCGAAATCACCGTCCGGATCGTCGATCAGCAGCACGCCAATGCCCTGGGGGCCCAGCACGCCGCGGTGCGTCATCACCCCGCCGGACGACGTGCCCCCGATCAGCGCAGCGTCGGGGTAACGGCGACGCAGGTGCTGGTGCAGCAGGTGGTCGTCGTGCTCACAGCCGTAAAACGCAAACACCATCTGCGGCGTCACCGCGGCAGGCAGCACGTCGTCCAGCAAGGCCAGCGCCTGGGGCGTGGCGCTGGCACTGACAGCATGGGCATGCAATTGGGTCAAAGGTCGGGTACTCCGGGCAAGTCCGCTTCGCCGCACAGGCCAAGCACGCCACCCCGGCGTGGGTGTGCGCACTGGCTGTATCGGCCGCTACGGCGCCGGATTGAGGCCTGGCCCCGCCCGGCGGCGGGACCGCTCGTGGCCGATGCCGCGCCCCACGGGGCGGCCACCGAGCGTCGCCTCAGCGCCTGAGCGGTTTTTTTGGGCGCGCCGCTCGGGCATGAGCGAACGATGCACAGGCTCTCAGGGGCCGGTGGTGTCCGACCGGGTGTGGCGGATCACCGGATCGCCCGCCGCCACCAGCGCCAGCAGGCCCAGCACGCTGGCAAAGCCGGCCAGCGCGGCGCGGGTGCCCAGGTGCTCGATGGCCAGGCCGCACAGCGCCGCGCCCACCGGCATCAGCACATGGGCGGTGAAGCGAAAGCTGGCATTGACCCGGCCCTCCAGCCCCGGCGGGATCAGCGCCAGCCGGTGGCTGAGCTGCACCACGTTGTAGACCGGCGCCAAAAACATGATCAGCCCGTACACCACGCCCAGCCACAGCGGCGACGGCGCCAGCGCATACAGCGGAAACAGCAGCGCCTGCAGCACCACCGTGCCGGCGATCACCTGGCCAAAGCTGAACCAGCGCAGCGCCCGCGCCCCCAGCGCCGCGCCCAGCACGCCGCCGACACCGGCGGCGCTGAAGATCATGCCGATCTGCGCCGGGCTGGCGCCCAGCTGCTGGGCACTGACGATCAGCAGCAGCGGCACCGCCGCCTGCACAAAGTTCAGGCCGCCGGTCAGCAGCGCCATGCGCCGCACCAGGGCCTCGGTCCACAGCCAGCGCAGGCCCTGCTTCATGTCGGTGAGCAAATGGCTGGGGCCGCTGCGCGGCTCGGGCTCAAACCGGCCCTGCAGCCGCCACAGCGTGGCCGCCGAGACCAGGTAGCTCAGCGCGTCCAGCCCGAACGGCAGCGCCCGGGCCCACTGGAACAGCGCCGTGCCCAGCGCCGGCCCGGCCACGCCGGCGGCGGCCCAGCCGGCCTGGTTTTGCGCCGTGGCCTGGGCCAGCTGGGGGCGCGCCACCACGCGCGGAATGGCCGCCACCTGGGCCAGGTTGTAGAAGGTGGCCAGCGTGCCCTCCACCACCGCCACCACCAGGATGTGGACCAGCGTGGCCCGGCCCAGCACCAGGGCCAGCGCCAGGCTGGCCACGGCGGCGGCGCAGCCCAGCTCGCAGCGCAGCATCACGCGGCGGCGGTCCCAGCGGTCGACCATCGCGCCCACCGGCAGGCTCAGCAGCAGGTAGGGCGTGCCGCGCAGCGCGCTGACCAGGCCCACGGTGGCCGGCGAGCCGGTGAGCGCCAGCACCAGCAGCGGGTAGACGATGCCCGCTGCGTGCGAGCCGATGGTGGAGGCGAACATGCCGCTCCACAGCAGCATGTAGTTGCGCTGGCGCCAAAGGGACAGCGGCGGCGCTGCGCGCTCGGCCGCAGCGCCCGGCCCGCTCAAGCCGGCACCACCTGCTGCGGGTGCGGGAAGCCGTCGATCTTCTTGCCCTTGCGGCCGCGCTTGCCGGTGTAGGCCGCCAGCGCCACCGCGCCCAGGGCCTCGTCCTTTGGCTTGGCGCCGCCGCGGCCCAGGCCGCTGACCACCAGCTTGTCGGCCAGGCTGGTGGCCGACAGCAGCGGGCAGGCCGCGTCCACGTCCATCAGCGTCAGGCCCTTGCCGCCGTTGGGCGCCAGCTTCAGCTCGTCCAGGCCAAACACCAGCAGCCGGCCGTCCTTGGCCAGCGCCGCCACCTGGCGGTGGGCCGGCAGCACGCGCACCGGCGGCAGCAAGCGGTCGCTGTCGGCCAGCGTCAAAAAGGCCTTGCCGCCCTTGTTGCGGCCGTGCATGTCGCCGGCCTTGGCCAGCAGGCCACAGCCGCCGCTGTTGGCCAGCAGCAGCACGCTGTCGGCGGCGCCGGCAAAGTAATGTGCCGGCTGCGTGCCCGGCGCCAGGTCGATCAGGCTGGTGACGGGCACACCGTCACCGCGCCCGCCCGGCAGACCGGCCACGGCCACGGTGTAGACCCGGCCGTCGCCACCGGCGGCCGTGCCGAACACCAGCAAGGTGTCGACACTGCGGCAGGCGAAGGTGGCGTACAGCCCGTCACCGGCCTTGAACTGCAGCGCGGAGGCGTCAACCTCGTGGCCCTTGAGCGCGCGCACCCAGCCCTTGGCGCTGACCACCACCGTCACCGCCTCGTCCACCACCTTGATCTCGGCCACGGCACGCTTCTCGGCCTGGATCAGCGTGCGGCGGTCGTCGCCGTGGGCGCGGGCGTCGGCCTCGATCTCCTTGACCATCAGGCGCTTGAGCGCCGCCGGGTTGCCCAGGATCTCGTCCAGCTTGGCCTGCTCGTCGCGCAGCGTGGCCAGCTCCTGCTCGATCTTGAGCGCCTCCAGCCGCGCCAGCTGGCGCAGGCGGATGTCCAGGATGTCGTCGGCCTGGCGCTCGCTGAGCTGGAAGCGGGCGATCAGCGCCGGCTTGGGCTCGTCGCTCTCGCGGATGATGCGGATCACCTCGTCGATGTTCAGCAGCACCAGCTGCCGGCCTTCCAGCACGTGGATGCGGTCCAGCACCTTGTGCAGCCGGTGCTGCGTGCGCCGCACCACCGTGTCCTGGCGGAAGGCCACCCACTCGGCCAGCATCTGGCGCAGGCTCTTTTGCGTGGGGCGGCCGTCGCGGCCGACCATCGTCATGTTGATCGGCGCGCTGGTTTCCAGGCTGGTGTGGGCCAGCAGCTGGGTGATCAGCTCCTGCTGCTCGACCGTGCGGCTCTTGGGCTCGAACACCAGGCGCACGGCGTCCTGCTTGCCGGATTCGTCGCGCACCGCGTCCAGCACCGCCAGGATGCTGGCCTTGAGCTGGGTCTGGTCCTGCGACAGCGCCTTTTTGCCGGCCTTGACCTTGGGGTTGGTCAGCTCCTCGATCTCTTCGAGCACCTTTTGGCTGCTGGTGCCCGGCGGCAGCTCGGTGACCACCAGCTGCCACTGGCCACGCGCCAGGTCCTCGATCTTCCAGCGCGCGCGCACCTTCAGGCTGCCGCGGCCGCTGCGGTAGGCGTCGCGGATGTCCTCGGCGCTGCTGATGATCTGGCCGCCGCCGGGGTAATCAGGCCCGGGGATCAGCGCGTGCAGCTCCTCGTCGGCCAGGGCCTCGTTGCGGATCAGGGCCACGGCGGCGGCGGCCACCTCGCGCAGGTTGTGGCTGGGGATCTCGGTGGCCAGACCCACGGCGATGCCGCTGGCGCCGTTGAGCAGCACCATCGGCAAGCGCGCAGGCAGCAGCGCCGGCTCCTCAAAGCTGCCGTCGTAGTTGGGGATGAAGTCGACCGTGCCCTCGTCCAGCTCGTCCAGCAGCAGCCGAGCGATGGGGCTGAGCCGCGCCTCGGTGTAGCGCATGGCCGCGGCGCCGTCGCCGTCGCGGCTGCCGAAGTTGCCCTGGCCGTCGATCAGCGGGTAGCGCAGCGCAAAGTCCTGCGCCATGCGCACCAGCGCGTCGTAGGCCGCCTGGTCGCCGTGCGGGTGAAAGCGGCCCAGCACATCGCCCACCACGCGGGCGCTTTTCACCGGCTTGGGCGCGGCGCCCAGGCCGGCGCCGCTGTAGCCCAGGCCCATGCGCTGCATGGCGTACAGGATGCGACGCTGCACCGGCTTGGCGCCGTCGCAGACATCGGGCAGCGCCCGGCCCTTGACCACCGACAGCGCGTACTCCAGGTAGGCGCGCTCGGCGTAATGGGCCAGCGTGATGGCGTCGTCCGGCGGCTCGGGCGGGGTGATCAGCGACAGTTGTTCAGACATTCCGGTGGGCAGACGCAGGCAGCGCCAGGCAGGCGCGGGAAACCCTGCATTCTGCCGCGGGGCCCGGCCATGGCTCGCACGGGCCGCGGTGGCTCAGCCCGGGAACATCTCGCGCAGCTTCAGCTTCCAGAACTTGCCGGTGCTGGTGCGAGGCACCTGCGGGATGACCTCGTAGCGGTCGGGGCACTGCCATTTGGCAAAGCCGTGGGCCAGCAGGTGCTGGTTCAGGCGCATCGCCAGCACGTCGGCCGGCGGCTGCTGGCCGGGCTTGAGCGCGATGCAGGCCAGCGGCCGCTCGCTCCATTTGGGGTCGGGGATGGCGATGACGGCGGCCTCGGCGATGGCCGGGTGGGCCATCAGCGCGTTTTCGAGGTCCACCGAGCTGATCCACTCGCCGCCGCTCTTGATCAAGTCCTTGGTGCGGTCGGTGATGCGCAGGCAGCCCAGCTCGTCCATCGTCGCCACGTCGCCGGTGCGCAGCCAGCCGTCGTCGCTGAACTTGTCGGGCGCCACCGGCACCTGGTGGTAGCGGCCGGTGATGAAGTTGCCACGCACCTGGACCTCGCCCATGGTGGCGCCGTCCCAGGGCGCCAGCGCGCCCTCGTCGGTGCGCAGGCGGATCTCCACCAGCGGCGCCGGCGTGCCGGCCAGCGCCGCCTGGCGCAAGCGCTCGGCCTCGTCGGCGCCGGCCTTTTCGGCGCGCGGGTAGCCCACGGTGGCCAGCGGCGAGGTCTCGGTCATGCCCCAGCCCTGCAGGATCTGCACGCCGTGGCGCGCAAAGGCCTGGATCAGCGAGGCCGGCACCGCCGCGCCGCCCACCAGCGAGCGCATGCCCGCCGGCAAGGCCCAGCGGCCGGGCTGCTCGGCCAGGCTGCGCTCGTAGGCCTGGATCATCGTCATCCAGATCGTCGGCACGCCCAGGCTCAGCGTGGGCGGCTGCTGGGTGAAGAGGTCCAGCAGGTCCTCGGGGTGCAGGTGCGGCCCCGGGAACACCAGCGTCACGCCCAGCATCACCGCGCCGTACGGCAGGCCCCAGCAGTTGGCGTGGAACATCGGCGTCACCGGGCAGACCACGTCAGTGCCGCGCAAACACCAGTGGTCGCCCAGGCTGGCCACCAGCGTGTGCAGCACGGTGCTGCGGTGCGAATAGGCCACGCCCTTGGGCCGGCCGGTGGTGCCGCTGGTGTAGCACAAGGCGATGGGGTCGTCCTCGGCATGCGGCACTGGGATGAAGCTGTCGCCATCGGCCGTCGCCAGCAAGGCCTCGTAATCGCTGAACTCGGCCGGCACCGGCGCGCCCGAGAACGGGAACACGATCACCCGCTCGAATGCATGCAGGTGGGCGAACTGC
>Ga0302322_100005203_pt1 | contig 11397 bp, 3 predicted proteins | sample Fen_T0_2_FD_203757 | JGI IMG/M metagenome (GOLD analysis project Ga0302322, IMG submission 203757) | Peat permafrost microbial communities from Stordalen Mire near Abisko, Sweden - Fen_T0_2 | ecosystem: Environmental > Terrestrial > Soil > Wetlands > Permafrost | place: Sweden: Abisko... | reverse complement strand
CCGGTCCTGACCAGGTGCTGGATTACGTATATTCGACTACAATGTCTGCCAACCTTGCCCATAGTTATGAAAATGGCGTTTGGTCGATAATTTCAGGTACTGGTACTTTTACCAACAGTTCATACACCAAGACTGGTGTTCAAAATCTTTCCATAGGGAAAAACACTATATTATGGACCGTAACAAATGGTATCTGTAAACCATCTTATGATACAGTTCTGATTGTGGTAAAGGATTTTATAATCCCGACTCTTATCACACCAAATATGGATGGCAGAAATGACTATTTTGTTCTGAGGGGATTGACTACCCTGGGCAAGACAGAATTAATAATCTTCGACAGAAGAGGAGTTCAGGTTTATAGAAATAATGATTACAAAAATCTATGGAATGGTGTAGACTACAATAATAATCCTCTTCCCGATGATACATATTTTTATGTTATTAAAGCTGCAAATGGGAAATCCATTAGTGGATATCTTGTAATAAGACGTTAGTGATGAAAAGAATCATTAAATCATTTATTTTACTGCTGATACCTTTAAGTCTGGCAGGACAATTAACCCCTGTCACAAGTCAATATGTACTTAATCCGATCAGCATTAACCCTGCTTACGCAGGGAACAGGGGTGCACTTAATATTGCTGCATTCTACAGACGTCAGTGGGCTGGAATTACGGGTTCTCCTGAAACAATGACTATAGCTGCAGATGCACCATTATTCGATTCTAAACTCGGACTTGGATTTATTATTACCAATGATAAGATTGGAGTTACAAAAGAAACGCATTTTCTTACAAATTATTCATATAAAATCAATATGAATAAAGGATTCCTTTCGTTTGGTCTTGGTGCAGGAATAATGACTACCAATACTTCCTGGTCAGATCTTGTTGTTCTTGATCCCGGTGATGAAAATTATCTAAACAATTCACGAGTCTATGTCGTACCTGACTTTTCTTTTGGAATTTATTATTCAAATCAGAATTATTTTGCCGGTATATCTGTTCCTAAACTATTAGGAAACCAATTTGATTTCAATAAGAATAAGTACACTCTAATGTTCAATCCTGGTCAATACAATTATTTAATTAATGCTGGGTACGTATATAATCTGAATAAAAAAATAAAACTATTTCCGTCAACACTGATTACAATTTCACCGGGAGAAAAGTTGCTTGTTGATTTTAATGGCTATGTAGGTTTAAATGATAGAATTTGGGTTGGTGCTTCATACCGGAATAAGCGATCACTCGGAGTTCTGTTTCAACTTGCTGTAAATAACCAATTTAGGATAGCCTATACCTACGATATAGATTTTGGCAGCCTGGCTCAATACAGTAACGGATCGCATGAAATAATGATCAGGTATGAATTTCATTACAAAGTTGATGCAATTAGTCCTTTGAATTTTTGATATTTGCAATTAGCTGAACTGACGTATTCATCTGAGATTGGATTATGCGGAGTTATAATGTATTTAAAGACAGCAAAAGAAATGTAATTCTTCTATGAATTGATACTGGAGCTCTTAAGTTTAATGGTTTTATCATGAAACAAAATTTAGTTATAGTCATTCTGATTTCTTTTTTCTGTAAGACTCTTTTTGGACAATCAGAATCCTATACCGTGAATAAAGCTTTCTTCAGTTCGGAAAAATATGATGAATTCTCACCAGTCTACTTTAATAATGGAATTGTCTTTTGTTCTAACCGAAACTTCGGAATATCAAATCATACAACATCACAAAACAAAGGACTGTTCAAGATTTATTTTATCGACACTGTTAATAATAAAGATTGGAAAAGTGCTAAACTGTTTTCAAAAAATCTTACAACAATATTAAATGATGGCCCCGTTACTTTTAACAGGTCAAGAGATACTATTTATTTTTCCAGAAATCAGGAAGTCAAAGGTAAACTAAGCGATGTTTCCGGTCCAAGAAATAAATTGGGAATTTTTTATGCAATTAAGAAGAATGGTCAGTGGACAAATGTAAGAGATCTAAGGATCAACAACGAATGGTACAATGTTACCACACCCTGGCTTTCGCCTGATGGCAAAAAATTGTATTTTGCTTCTGACAAACCCGGCGGTTATGGAGGTTCAGATCTTTATTACAGCCTGTGGAAGGATGGTCGCTGGGGAGATCCCGTAAATTTAGGTCCTGTTATTAATACCAAAGGGAATGAATCATATCCTTTTATTAATAGTGCAGGAGAACTGTTTTTCTCTTCAGATGGTCGTCCCGGACTGGGGGGTAAGGATATTTATTTTTCCATGCATTCTGATACTTCGTGGATTACACCTGTGCCTCTTGATCCTCCTATTAACTCTCAATTTGATGATTTTGCTTTAATTTCTGATTCTTTAATGAATGAGGGATATTTCTCCACAAACAGAAGCGGTACGGTTGATATATATCACTATAAAACCATTATTCATCAGCTTTCCCATTGTGAAGTTCAAAGAAAAAACGAGTATTGTTTTAAATTTTCGGACGACTCAAAGATTCCGGTTGATGAAAAATACCTTCAGTACGTATGGAGGTTTGGAGATGGTACTAAAGCGACCGGACTCAAAGTTGAACATTGTTATAAAGGTGTAGGCAAGTATGAAATAACGCTTGACGTTGAGGAGAAGAATTCTGGAAAAATATTCTTCACAAAACTCACTTATTTTCTTGATCTGAAAGATATTGAACAACCAATAATTAACTCGGTTCCTTCAGCAATTGAAGGAGATATAGTAAGTCTTGACGGACTTAGTTCATATTTCCCAGGATCACACGCTATTGTCTATACATGGAATTTTGGCGATGGTGACAGAACAACCGGGGAAAGTGTCAGACATAAGTTTAAGGTGAAAGGAGAATACGAAGTAAAACTAGGCTTGATATTACGGCAGGATAAAAGTGGAAAAATCTTTGAAGCATGTTCTTCAAAACGAATCATGATATTTCCTAATAACTCTGAGAAAACAAACTTTGATGCGAGTCTGAAAAAACCTGAAGAAAAGATTAATATTTTTAATTATGATCATGCCTTTATAAAGAACTTGTACTCTGCTGAAAAAGAATATAATCAGGATGTTGTTTTTCAGGTCGAAATATTATCCTCGAAAACCAGGTTGAGTTTCAATAATAAAGCTTTTGCCAATGTTCCGAAGAAGTACTTAATAAGAGAAGTTCTTCAACGGGCCGATAGCTCCTACAGTTACATAGTTGATGAAGAAAGGAACCTGATGGATACCTATCCAACTTTCAACGAGCTGATTGTTTTAGGATTTAAAAATACCCGGATAAGGAGCTTTGTTCTGGCTGATCCTGCAGCAAAAGAACTTATAACTTTAAAAAAAGTATTTGGTGTCTCTACTGATGTGCTTTTTAAACAAAATGATATAAATCTGTCATCAGCAGGAACCCAGCTTCTTGATCTGATTATGGGCTTTATGGCTAAATATCCTGGAATAATACTTGAAATCTCCACTTATACTGATGACTCTAGCAATTCAGCTTCTAATCAGTTAATATCGCAGAAAAGGGCAGAGTCAATGGTAAATTATCTTGTAATAAACGGAGTTAATGTCTCCAGGCTTAAAGCAAAAGGCTATGGGGAAACCAAACCCATAACTCTCAATTTGAATGAAACTCAGCGGAAGCTAAACAGGCGGGTTGATTTCACTATTATAAAATAAAGAAGCATGAAAGTACCCGATTTTCAGGTCAATAAAGTCGGAAGTAATCGGTATTAAGAAATACGAAACCTCAAATCCTTTTGACATTCATATCCGTTTAATAGGGAATCAGAATGAACCAATAGTAGATTATTGCTGCTGTTTCTCGAAGTGTTTTCAGAATCATCCTGTTTTGTGACATGCCTATTCCATAGTCAGGCAGGGAGATTATACCTATATTGTATTTCTCATCCAATATTTTATTATAAGTCATCCAGGTGCGTCTGGCGTGCGTACCCATGCTCATTATATTGATTCCCTTAACATCTATATTCGTCGTTTTCAGCCAATCACGGAAAGCAAGAGCACTTGTCAGTGTTCTGTTAATTTTAACCCGGTTACATGGGATAGATATTATTTGCGATGAAGCTATTCCCATTGACAATAACCTGTTTTTGGCTAACTCTGCATATGAAGTGAAATTAGTGATAACCCTTTTCCTTCTGGCTAAAACTCCGATATTGAACTCTGAATTGTTCTGGAAAGGAATTTTTATCTTATGATCAATTATGATCTCTTTCACATATAAATTTATATCCCCAAAACTGCCAACAGCATCATTAGTGAACTGAACCATCACCGAATCAATATCGTTCAATGATCCTACCCAGGAAACAGGAAAAAGTTGTTTGTGTTTTTCTGCATTAAAATCGGCAACACATAAATTATTTACAAAAAAATTAAAATGAGCCGAATGTTTGCCACCTAACTCACTGTATGCATTAATTTCAATAAGATGATGTTCAGAATTATTAAAACCTTTTAGTATGTCCTTGGTAGAAAAAATAAGATATCCATTCATATTAAGTTGATAATACTCAGCGGAATACTTAAGTCCGGTTGTAACAACATAATCATACCCGTTCCTATTGTATTCATCATATGCCATTTCAAGTGCATATTCGGGTAACCAGCCTTCAACAACAAGAATATTTGATTTTACCTGATTTGATTTTGAGAGATAACCTGAAATATAATTGAACGCTGGCTTCACTAAAATATACCTGAAAGCCAGAATGGCAATAAAACATATCAAAATTATAAGTACTTTATTCCTTTTCATGAACATTAATTTAATGGAACTAATAAATTGTTACTTCTCTATCGAATCGGGATTGAGATCTATAAAGGAAACTCCTTATACTGTTATTTATAGAAAAGATTCAAAGATAAGCTCCTTATAAAAGCAAAACAAATGTTAGTTCCAGAATATACCGGTTTACTGCAGAATTGTAAAACAATAAATTCTAATTGTAGAAGTAATCTTTAAGAACAATCTTGATTTAGAACTTAATGCCCTAAAAAATGGATTTGAAATAATATAAGGTAATTGTTTATGAAAATACTGCAAGTAATTTTCCAGTTAAGGATTATACAGATTTTTATCTGTTAATCATCAACTTTTGAACATCCAGTATTAATTTATTTAATCTTAATTCTATCAGATAAGCGCCTGATTTGATATTGTTTGGAATTTGTACTGAATTTAATCCTTGATCTAATGAACCCTCGAAGATAGTACTTCCTGAAAAATCAATGATTCTGAATGAACAGGGGTGAAATGTCACTTCGTTAGTCGTAATATTAAGAAAATCCTGAGCGGGATTTGGATAAAAAATTATTTTAATATTTTGTATTTCATTTGGGTTTGGATTTTGTGCATTATGTCCAAATACTTTGATTTCAGAAAAATCATTACAACTATTCACTGAGTTCCCGTGTCCAATCAATTTTATAAATGAATATTCTGTGTTCGTCATTGTCACCGGGAAATCAAATACCTGCATATCTCCCGAGAAGTCGCATGATGAGGCGTTCTCTAAAATGAGATCCCAGTTTAAACTATCTTTTGAAGCATAAACATCAAAATATGATGAGTATTTCTGTCCATTTAAAAAGGCTACTTCCAAATAGCTAATTTTAAATGATTTGGCCAGTGCAAACATTAGCCACTGATCATCACCCTTAGCTGACCATTTAGTTGTAATGTTATTATCGATTACATTATTTTTATAATCTCCTGCCTGAAAGTCACTTACTTCAATATTAGTTATTTCTGCCGGGTAAAATTCTGGCTTGTAGGGCATAATATTAACCTGGATAACTTTGGAAGTTATAGTCCTTCCATCGCTAACCTTTAATAGGAATTCGATATACCTGGGGGCACTGACAATCGGAGCAAGAAATTGAATCTTTGGACTATTTGTTGAAGCGGCAGAAACATTATTTGGCAATATCCATTCATAGATTAAAAAGTCATTATCCAAATCATAACTTCCTGTAGCATCTAATTCATAAACAAAGCCAGAATAACAACTTTCATCCTCATTCTTTATCACAATAAACGGGGGAGTATTAGGTTTTTGAGGGTCTTGACAATTATTAGTTACTGATACAGCACTTATACTTGCAACCAATACACCTGAAACTGTTTGTAATGGATTAATCTCAGGAGCGGTATATGCGACAGTCACTATGTCACCATAAACAATTGCATTTGTTAAAGTTAACCTGACTATATTATCGAGAATTGAAACTGAACTGATGGCCACGTTTAGAGAATTAACCTGAACCTTAAATGTAGTTGTATCAGGTACAATATTGTCCAGACTTAAATTATAAGTCATGTCCAGGATAGTAGGGGTCTCATTTTGTACTACAGAACTAACATAAACAGGAGTCGTGGAGAGACAATTATTAGTAACAGGCTGATTAGTAAAGTCTGCAGCCAGTTCGCCCGAAAGTGACTGCAATGGATTAAGAGTTGGTGCCGTATAATCAATTGTTACCAGGTCGCCATAGACTACAGGGCTTTCTAATGTTAACCGAACCATATAGTCGACAATTGCGACTGAATTGACTGATACGGGAACAGAATTAACCAGAACATTAAAAGAAGTTGTAACAGGTATAACATCATCCAGGCTCATATTATAGTTTATTTCTATTATAGATGGAAAATCATTTTCTATAACAGAATTAACATAAACAGGGAAAATTGAAATGCAATTATTGGTTACTGGTTCATCACTAATACTTGCTGCCAATCCGCCAGAATTTGTCTGCAATGGATTACTTGCCGGCGCAGCATAAGTTATTGTTATTATGTCACCATCTGTAACTGGACTGTCTAAAGTTAATTGAACCTTACCATTTATTATTGCAACTGAACTGACAATCCTCGTTTCAGAATTAACCTGAACATCAAAAGAGGTCGAAGCAGGTACGATATTCGCCAGGTTTAAATCATAAGTCATGGATAAAATTGCAGGAGTAGCATTTTCTATAACAGAACTACTATATACAGGAACAATTGAGATGCAGTTATTAGTTACAGGTGTAGTACTTAAATTTTCAGCCTGTCCGCCCAAAGGTGTCTGCAAGGGATTATTACCAGGAGCAGTGTATGAGACAGTTACCAGGTCCCCATAAACTACCGGGCTGGCTAAAGTTAATCGAACATTATACCCTGAAACCTCAACTGATGTGACAGTTACGGCTGTGGAATTAACCCGAACTTTAAAAGAAGTTGCAACCGGTACTATATTAGCAAGACTTAAATCGTATGTCATTGTTAATATCGAAGGAGTAGCATTTTCAATAACAGAGCCAATATAATCCGGTACCTGGGATATACAATTATTAGTAACCGACTTAGTAGAGATACTGGCTGCCAGATTGCCAGAAGATGTCTGTAGTCGATTTGTGTAAGGTCTTGTATAAGAAACAGTTATAATGTCGCCAAAAACTACAGGACTAGCCAGCGTTAATTGAACCTTACCATTTACAATAGCAACAGAACTTACAGTCCTGCTCTTCGAATTAACCCGGACATTAAATGAATTTCTGGAAGGCACTATATTAGCAAGACTTATATTGTAAGTCATTTCAAGGATAGTAGGAGTATCATTTTCTATAACAGAACTGATATAAACCGGAATTGGGGATATACAATTATTGGTTACGGTTTTATTACTTATGCCAATTGCCAATCCACCTGAAAGTGATTGCAGCGGATTGCTGGCAGGTGCAGTATATCCAACAGTTATTATATCACTGTAAACAGCAGGATTTGAAAGAGTTAATTGAACTTTACCGGAGACAATTGCAACAGACGTGATACTTCTGGTTACACCATTAACCTGAACCTGAAAAGATGAAACGGCGGGAGCTATATTAGCAAGATTTAAATTATAAGTCATTTCCAGGATAGAAGGAGTTGCATTTTCAACAACAGAACTAACATAGACCGGTACAGGAGATATGCAATTATTCGTCACGGGTTGATTGCTAATATTTGCAGCCAAGCCGCCTGAAGCTGTCTGCAATGGGAGTCTGTTTGGATGAGTATAAGAAACAGTTACAATATCACCATAAACAACGGGACTCGCCATAGTTAACCTAACCTTACCACTCACGATTTCAACAGTGTTAATAGTCCTGTTTGCAGAATTTACCCGAACATTAAAAGAAGAAGTTGCCGGCACAATATTAGTCAGACTTAAGTTATATGTCATTTCTAATCTAGAAGGGGTGGCATCTTCTACAACTGAACTAATGTAAACAGGAGTTGGAGAGATACAGTTATTAGTAACCGGCTGAGCACTCATACTTGCTGCTATTCCACCGGAAGCTGTTTGCAGGAGATTACTTGAAGGAGTCGTATAAGCCACAGTTACAATATCACCATATACGACAGCACTTACTAAAGTCAATTGTACTTTCCCACTGACTATTGCAACAGAATTAACATTTCTGGTTACAGAATTAACTTTAACATTAAAGGAAGCAGCAGCAGGCACAACATTTGACAGACTTAAATTATAAGTCATTTCCAAAATAGCAGGAGTAGCATCCTGAATGACAGAATTAATGTATACGGGAGCAATTGGGACGCAGTTATTAGTTACCGGTTTAGAACTAAAAGTCACTGCAGCTGCTCCGGAAGCTGTTTGTAATGGATTATTTGAAGGTTTAGTATAAGCCACAGTTATGACATCCCCATATGCGACAGGACTTGAGAGTGTCAGTTGCACCTTTGTTCCGTTTATTAAAACCGAAGTAACATTCCGCGTAACGGAATTTACTCGCACAGTAAAGGCAGAAGTTGCGGGTAAAATATTTGCCAGACTGGAACTATATGTCATTTCCACCACGGAAGGTGCTGCATTTTCAACAACTGAACTAACGTAAACAGGTACAATCTGGATACAATTGTTAGTTACCGTTTTAGCATTCACGCTCGCCGCAATACCTCCTGAAGCTGTCTGTAATGGATTACTGGCAGGAGTAGTATAGGCAATAGTTACTACATCACCATAAACTACAGCAGTTGCTAATGTTAATTGAACCTCGCCGGCAACAATTGCTATTGAATTAATTGTCCTGTTAACAGAATTTACCTGAACAATGAAGGAAGAAGTTGCAGGGACAATATTTGTCAGGTTTATAGAATATGTCATTTCCAATATAGAAGGAGTGGCATTTTCAATAACTGAACTGACATAAACGGGAACTACTGGTAAGCAGTTATTTGTCACCGGTTTAGCACTTATGCCTGCTGCCTGGCCTCCCAGGACTGTCTGTAACGGATTGGTTGAAGGCTTTGTATACGAAACAGTTACAACATCTGCATAAACAACCGGACTTGACAGAGTCAACTGAACCTTAGCTCCAATTATCGCGACAGAAGAAACTGCACGACTGACAGAATTGACTCGGACACTAAACACAGAAGTTGAAGGAATAACATTTGCCAGGCTTAAATCGTAAGTCATTTCCAGTAAAGAAGGTGTAGCATTTTCGACGACAGAACTGACATAAACGGGAACCTGGGCGATACAGTTATTTGTTACAGGTTTAGTACTAATACTTGTTGCCAATCCACCTGATGAGGTCTGCAAAGGGTTAACGGCAGGAGCAGAATATGATACTGTTACTATGTCACCATAAACGACTGCAGTAGCTAAGGTTAACTGAACCTTTCCGCCGGCTATAACGACTGAATTAATAAGCCTTGTTGCTGAATTAACCTGCACACTGAAAGCAGTAGGAGCAGGGACAACATTTGCCAGACTTAAATTATAAGTCATTTCCAATATAGCTGGAGTAGCATCTTCTATAACCGAACTTATATAAACAGGAATTGGAGAAATGCAGTTATTTGTTACACTCTGGGAGGTTAAACTTGCAGCTAATCCACCTGAAGAAGTTTGCAAAGGGTTAGTGCCGGGAGCAGTATATGCAACAGTTACCACATCACCTACAACAACAGCCGTTGACAAAGTTAATTGAACCTTACCACCCGCAATAGCAACAGAATTAACAGTTCTGAGAATCGAATTTACCTGAACACTGAAAGCAGCAGCAGCAGGGATAACATTTGCCAGACTCAAATTATATGTCATTTCCAGTATCGAAGGTGTAGCATTTTGAATAACGGAACTTACATAAACAGGAATTGGGGAAAGACAATTATTGGTTACAGATTTAGCACTGATACTGGTTGCCAATCCACCTGAAGCTGTCTGCAGGGGATTACTGGCAGGAGTAGTATAAGAGACGGTTACAACGTCTCCAAAAACAACTGCTGTTGCTAAAGACAACTGAACTTTTCCACTAACGATTGATACAGAACTAATAATACGCGTTACAGAATTAACCTTAACCACAAAGGCAGAAGTTGCAGGAACAACATTTGTCAGACTTAGATCATAAGTCATCTCTAAAATAGAAGGAGTTGCATTTTGAATAACTGAACTAACATAAACAGGAGCAACTGTGATGCAGTTATTAGTTACCGGTTTAGCACTGATACTTGCGGCCATTCCACCAGAAGCCGTCTGTAAAGGATTGCTGGAAGGGGCAGTATAGGAGACAGTTACAACATCGCCGCTGACAACGGCAGTTGCTAAAGTTAACTGAACCTTGCCACCGGTAATTGATACTGAATTAACACTCCTGGTTACGGAATTAACCTTAACTGTAAAGGCAGAAACTGCAGGGACAACATTTGTAAGACTCAAATCGTAAGTGATTTCCAATACGGAAGGAGTAGTATTTTGAATAACAGAACTAACATAAACCGGGGCAACCGCAGCACAGTTATTAGTCACAGGCTTAGCGCTTATAGTTACAGCCAGACCACCTGAAGCTGATTGTATTGGATTACTCGATGGCTTTGTATAAGCAACCGTAACCACATCCCCATAAACAACTTGACTTGAAAGAGTCAGCTGCACTTTTGTTCCATTAATTGCTACTGCAGTAACAGAGCGGTTTACAGAATTTACCAGGACACTAAATGCTGAAATAGCTGGTACGACGTTAGCCAGCGTCAGGTCGTATGTCATAATTAATAAGGACGGTGAAACATTTTCTACGACTGATCCTGAATAAACAGGGATATTTGAAATCAGATTATTAGTCACCGTTTTTGCAGTTAAAGTTGCTGCAATACCACCGGCTGCAGTTTGTAGTTGATTGCTTGCAGGCATGATATATGCTACTGTTATCACATCACCATAAACAACAGGACTGGCTAATGTCAGCTGGACTTTACCACCTACGATAGCTACCGAGTTCACTATTCTGTTAACAGAATTAACCTGTACAGAAAAGGAAGAAGATGCAGGCACAACATTGGAGAGACTCAAACTATAA
>Ga0302322_100005201_pt1 | contig 11401 bp, 12 predicted proteins | sample Fen_T0_2_FD_203757 | JGI IMG/M metagenome (GOLD analysis project Ga0302322, IMG submission 203757) | Peat permafrost microbial communities from Stordalen Mire near Abisko, Sweden - Fen_T0_2 | ecosystem: Environmental > Terrestrial > Soil > Wetlands > Permafrost | place: Sweden: Abisko... | reverse complement strand
GACTTTAATGCAGTGCGCAAACCCGGCACAATAGAGACACCTAATATTTTGCCATCACCCGAGACCGTAGTGAACGTAAGCGCGGTTCCAAAATCAACAACGATACACGTTTGCTTCAATTTAAAATGAGCAGCTACTGCATTGGCCACCAAGTCAGAGCCAATCTCATAAGGGTTTAAAATACTGAGCGGAAGTTGAGCATACACAGATGGACCAAGTACGATTGGTTCTTTTTCGAACAACGATTTAGTTACATTCTTAATTTTTTCGGTGAGGCCTGGCACTACGCTGCTGAGCACAATGGTCTTTACGCCGTCCACCGGCTGTGAATCTTCTAAAAAAAGATCGCGCAGCTTTACTGCATAAGAAACTTCGGGGAGTTCGGTACGTGAAGGAATGCGCCACTCGCGCACCCACACTTCGCCATTCCATAAGCCAATGGTAATGTCGCTGTTGCCAATATCTATTGCGAGGAGCATGAGAATCCTTTTTACTAAAGTTAGAAATTTCTAAATACCGCCGAACAGCAGTCGCCTTCATAAATTTTCTCCACCCAATTGGTGGATTTTAAACTCATTTCAAACCATTCGATTTAGTAAATCCGTAAAACCCATTGTCGATATACTTTAACTCCCAAAAACCAAAAGTCAAATGAAAAACTTTTATTTAACTGCAACCGGATTTTTGATCTTATTGTCCCTTTCATCTTTTAAACCAAAGCCAGAGGAGTTCAACCTTCGCAAATTAGTTAAGAACAAAAGCATTGATGTTTTTAACAGGGAGCTCACGCTTATTAATGAAGGTTCTCATAAGGGTATCCGATTAACCAAAGATTATGGAGAGGGCATTGCCTGGCTGAAGGGTGTTGAATTTTCAAATGGTACAATAGAATTTGACGTGCGTGGTGAAGACGTAATGCAGCACAGTTTTGTTGGTATCGCCTTTCATGCCAAGGACAATGAAACGTTCGATGCCATCTACCTTCGCCCCTTTCGATTCAAAGCACCCGAGGAGGAGTTGAGAAGCCACGCCATTCAATACATCGCTTTGCCCACGTACACGTGGAGAGTTCTTCGCGAAAAATTTCCCAATAAATACGAGCATGCCATTGATCCTTCGCCCGATCCAAATTCTTGGGTGCACGTGCGAATTGTTGTTAACGGTTCTACCGTGTCAACCTATATCAACGGCCAAAGTGAGCCTAGCCTGGTGTGTGAAAAAGTAAATCAAATTACCAGCGGTGCTGTTGGGTTTTATGTTGCTGATACTTCAGGAGGAGATTTTGCAAACCTGACTATTACAAAAGATTAACTAATAGCTTTTATTTCTTCTTAGCCTTTTTGCCAAGAATTACATATTCCACCAGGTTGTTGAAAGTGGCATGACTTTCTCCCCGGCAAAGAATTGAATTCAGAATCGGGTTGATGAATAAATTTCCAAAGCGCGTGAAGACTTCGGTGGGAAGGGTATGGGGTGGCTGTTTGTCGAGATAGTCACTAAATTTTTTCTTCCATCCTTTCTCATCAAACCCGAAGCGATCTGTTAATTCATCCCAGGTCTGCTGAATATGCATTTCATTTAAGTTATCAAAAACATTGCGCGAGGTCATTTCTTTTTGGAAATATTGATTCGTGATTTCAAATACAAATTAATCAATTAAACCATTTGATGTTTATGGTGTCAACCTATAATGAAATCAACATCAGAATGGAATGAGAACAAAATAATCATCATCGCCATTGTTTTAGTGGCCATTGTCCTTTCACTTTGCCTCCGCCTTTTTTTTCGATGATGTAATGTTAAGTTGATGGAAAAAAATTTAATGTTCGAACAATACTATTTTCCTTTTTCGTCGTTTAAGAGATACAATCAAACCAAAAAAGTATGAAAATAATAAGTCGCGTCATTGTATTGATGGCATTCTTGATTGCAGGAACGGCTGCTGGCAGTTATGCACAACAAGAGAAACCGAAAAAGGAAAAGAAAGAAAAAAAGGAGAAAAAAGAGAAGGCCGAAAAGAAAGAGAAAAAGGAAAAGAAAGAGAAGGCCGAAAAGAAAGAGAAATGAAAAACAAGGGAGACAAAATCAAGTCTCCCTTTTATTTTATGCGATCCTATTTAAGGACTCCCAACATATTATTTATTTTGCTGCTAAGCGCTGTCTTAGCCTCATTAATCAAATCGAATGGGCCCAAGTCTCCGGTTATTTGATGAATGACTTTTCCTTGGTGATCCAGGAACAAGCACAACGGATAAGTATCAACAGTAATATTCAGTGCTTCATTCAGTTTCTTCCGGGTATCGGCTTCCGGTATAATTCCCATCAATATGCGGATGTTAAGAAAATTAGCATTGAAGAAATCGGCCACGAGCTGATCGGACAGCGTGTCCGTTTCCATTTTGCGACAAGGCATTGACCAATTTGCACAAACATATAGAAATACATATTTTTTCCCTTCCGCTACAGATTCACTCCCGTTGTTTTGAATTTTAGCCAATAGATCAGACCAGTGCCCGGTTTGAAATTTAAAAGTACTCATGGATAAGAACAGTTGTTTGTGTGAAATGCAAAGATCAGGAATAGGGAAACGCCGGAACACGGGAAAAACCCCGGTATCGGGCACGGGAAAAATACGGGGGTGAACACCGGGGAAAACCCCGTTGATGCGTGGTCGATTTTATGCTTGCTTTACCCTCGGTTTTAAAAAATGGTTGACAGTGAGGGCGTACGAGGATGGTGCGCCCTCTTTTTTTCTTCCATCTTTAATTATCTCTGTCATCACATTCCATTATGAGAAACCACAAAATTCTCACCTATTTATTTTTTCTTTTATTTCCTGTTATCTCCTACTGCCAAAAAACTGAGTCCGATACGGTATTTAAACTCAACGAGGACCCGAATGCTTTTTTAATTGAAACAGTTATAGGACTAAGACCAGGTAAAGCGCTTGACTTGGGAATGGGACAGGGAAGGAATTCAATTTATTTGGCCATGAATGGTTGGGATGTTACCGGTGTTGATATTGCGGAAGAAGCCTTGGCATTTGGACTTGTCGAAGCAAGTAAAAATGAAATGAGCATCAATGCTGTTGTCACTCCGACGGAACTTTGTGATTTTGGCATCAATGAATGGGACTTAATCGTTCAGGTATACAAAGGTTGCTTTGACAATTCGCGAGTTGCTAAAATAGCAAAAGCACTCAAACCGGATGGAATAGTAGTGTTTGAATTTTTTCACCGTGATGCAGGCATTGAAATGAAAAGACCAACTTTTGGCTGTGAGACTAACTCCATCAAGCAACTGATTGAACAAGCCGGCGAATTTAAATTACTTCGTTAGACCGAAGAGCCGGACATAGCCGATTATGGTTTGAAAAAATGTAAACTAGTAAAACTGGTAGCAGCGAAGAGATAGACGAGGACTTGAAATCTGTGTGACTTAAGCGTTATAAATGTTTAATGATCTCTTCAATTTTTGTTTCCCCGTTGAAGGCCTTCACCAATCTCTTTTCCTGTGAATAGATATAGACCGATGGCGTAGGGATTCCTCCAAAACTGCTGATCACATCTTGCGCCTCTGTGCGAACAAAGTAAACGTTTTTATGGCCAATGAGTTTATACTGTATAGCGAACTTCTGAATCTCGGCAAATGATGATATGGAAATAAACCATACATAATAATTTTTAAAAGATAACAAATGGTTACTGATTTCTGCTGCCTCTCGCTGGCAATGATCACAATCTGGATAATAAATAACGAGTATGCTTTTAACGGGTAGATCGCGGGCGGAATGTATTGATCCATCCGGCATGATCAAGTTCATGTAAGGATATTCATTAGCTATAGGTGCGGTTATTGTTGGCTCTTTTTCTTCCGAAGGCATACCATATAAGAATAGTCCAACGACCGCTACAATAATTACAACTGTTATGGATACCGCTTTTCTCATTTCATAATTTTTTAAGAATGCGAGCTAAGGTAATAAAATTGAATTGACGAACACGGAAAATCAATGCAATTATAGTTTTTGAAAAGGATGGAATCTATGATGCGCTGAAAAAATTAAAAACAGATTATATGTATTGAAGGCTATATAGCCTTAAACTCAAAGGGGATATCGACTTGTTCTGCAAACTCATGCCCTGCCTCTTCCATGTCTTCATCTTCTTCTTGAAAGCACCAGATTACTTTTACGTTCTTAATACCTTGAAGCACTTGAATCACATCGAGTAGGAGCTTCGATGAAGCGGTGTTGGTATAGTCAAGATTAAATACAAAATCGGTGTTGGGATTGGGGTCATTTTTATAGGCTTTTAGCCACTCCAAGACAGGTTTAAAAAATTGTACGGTATCTTCAGGAAGTGAGCGCCCGGAGATTTCAAATATTCCTTTCTTTTTATCCAACACCACCTTTGGGGTATCGTCACTTAGTTCAATTACTAGTGAGTCCATGGCAATTAATCTTGTGAGGGTTTATAAAATTAAATTCTAAGGCTTTTAATGACTTAGTCAAGTCTCCTACTTGGTGAAATCCAAGTTAATGAAATTTAGGACTTTGCATTTTAAAATTTCGCCAACTTCCCTACATAACAAGTTTTAAATGAATAACGTACTTTCATTAAAAGTCTGTTGCTGGTAAGACAAGCCTGTTTCTAATTAAAAAATCAATTACCTTTCTTAGTCAGTTTACCTAAACCAAAGACCAAATGACAGATGCTTCCAAAACGATTTACTATTTTGGTTTTTATCTTTTGATTACCGGGATTACTCTTATTGTTGCCCCGAATTTTCTGCTTTCCTTATTTCAAATCGAAGCCACAAGTGAAATTTGGATCCGTGTTTTAGGGGCTGTTGTCACCGATATAGGATTCCTTTATGTTTATATGGCACCAGCCAACCACACTTTGTTTTTGACATTGACTGTATTTGCACGCTTTTCTATTTTGGTGTGGTTCACTGCATTTGCCCTTCTCGGCTGGGCACCTACTCAACTTGTACTCTTCGGTTTGATTGATGGAGCGGGTGCTGCATGGACTTATGTTGCATTGAAGAATCAGAAAGGCTGATTCTTTTTAGTTAGCCTTCAAATTTTTTTATTGAAAGCGCTCATCTTATATTTTTAACAAATTATTAAGAATGTTTTTAGAGTTCAAATAAGGTGGTTATACCCATCCACTTAGCATACCTACCGACTGTCAAAATTCATTCATGATTTAGGAAAAAAGCTAACTAAATTGATCTTCACCTCGTATTGAATTCTCAAAACTTAAAAATAATCACGCTATGAAAAAAACTCAGTTTGTCATGTTATTGTTTGTGCTTGGAGCTATTATGACTTCCGAAATGGCTTATGCCCAAAAAAGTCCACCCGCTACGGCTACAGGTAAAGTTGGAGGAGCAACAATTTCGATAGCTTACAGCGGCCCATCGGTAAGAGGGAGAAAAATTTGGGGAGACTTAGTACCATATGGAAAAGCGTGGAGAGCTGGTGCTAATGAAGCCACCACTTTCACAACGGATAAAGATATCACGGTGGAAGGAAAATCATTGAAGGCAGGAAAGTATAGTGTGTTTGTTGTGGCTAATGAAAAGGAATGGGAGTTTATTTTCAATTCAGAAACGGGACAATGGGGAATTAAGAAAGGCGGGGATGCGAACTTTGATCCAGCAAAGAATGCAATTACTTTTAAAGTGAAGCCTGCAAAGTCTGCAAGTATGACCGAGCAGTTAACTTATGCAGTAACTGAAAAAGGTTTTGTATTGCGCTGGGAAAACCTGGAAGGCCAGGTGGGAATAAAATAATTCTACTAGCTTAATTTTAAAGCCTTCTGAACAAAGAAGGCTTTCTTTTTTATTCTCTATTTTGGCGCCACTTCTTTTTGTCTGAGTGTTTTTTCTTTTTGTCGAGCCGGTTCTGCACCGATGACTTTGATGGTTTGGAAGGTTTGCGCTTTTTCTTTTTTGCGAAAGCTTGCTTTAGCAACTGCTCTAACTTCAATAAGGTATCTTCTTTATTCTGTAATTGAGAACGTTTGTCTTGCGATGTGACCAACAGAGTTCCATCGACTGTTAGTCGAGTTGACAATTTATGTAAGAGCAGTTCTTTCTCCTGCAACGTCAAAAGTGTTGAGTCGTTTATATTCCACCGCAACGTAACTTTTGTATTCACCTTGTTTACATTTTGACCGCCCGGTCCGCTGCTTCGTGAGGTGGCAAACTCCAGCTCACTGGTGATAAGATCCGTTGTCAAAATTCGAGGAGGTGTCAGCATGTTTCAAAGTAAAGGAATGAACCTCGAAATAAAAAAAGCATTTTTCGGATGAAAAGTTTGAATGGCATTGCCCGAATTCAATTCACTATTGTTCGGATTCGAACGAGTTTTCGACTTGATGTTTGCAATTCTTGATTAATTGAATGGTTTTCATCTTGGCACAATTATTAATACTACAAATAGGAATTTATTATTTAACGGATGAAAAAATATCAACTGGGTGAGTTTGAGGAGGTAGTGCTTCTCACTGTAGGCGTCTTATACAAAGAAGCGTATGGAGTTTCAATCAAAAAAGATATTGAAACACGTCTTTCCCGAAATGTAAGTGTGGGGGCACTTCAAACAGCCCTTCGAAGATTGGAAGACAAAGGCTACCTGACTTCTTACGATGGTGAAGCAACCGAAGAAAGAGCCGGCCGACCTAAACGTTATTTTCAAATTACAGCGCTTGGGAAGAAAGCCCTGGAGTACACCAAGAGCACTCGAGATGAATTGTGGAAGGCAATTCCTAAAATGGCGTTGAATTTAAAAATGATCGGTTAAAAAAATGAAGTCATCTCCTCCAAAGCTCTTTCTCAATTTCTTCCGCTGGTTCTGCCATCCCAAGTTACGCGATCACATTGAAGGAGATTTGATAGAATTGTATGAAGAGCGTGTGAAAGAATTAGGAAAACGAAAAGCGAATCAAAAATTTATTATAGATGTGTTGTTGCTCTTTAGACCGGGCATCATTAGAACCAGAAACCAATATTCATTTTTAACAATCCTCATCCTTATGAATCTGTTTAAACATTATTTGGTCGTTGCCTTTCGAAATATCAAACGCCACAAGTCATTTGCTGCCATCAACATAGCAGGATTGGCATTGGGTATGATATGCTGTTTCCTTATTTTTCTTTGGGTAAGAGATGAGAAGGCAATTGATAACTTTCATGAGAAAGGAAAAAATATTTATGGAGTCTACCAAACATATGTGCACAATGGAGGAGCAGATGGTTTTTATATCACACCTATGCGGTACACTGACACTTCCCGTATCTATCGATTAGAGCACATCGAAAAGAATATTCCTGAAATTGAAGGCGTAGCATTTTATGCCGCCGGATATGATTTACCCTGGGGCCATCCGGAAACATTTCAGGTAGGCTCTAAAATTTTCAAGCTTGAAGGATCTCGAGCAAATGAAAACTTTCTTTCCATGTTTAGTTTTCCGCTCATCGCTGGTGATCGAAATACTGCATTGCGTGACCTTCATAGCCTGGCTATCTCGCGGAAAATGGCATTGATATTCTTTGATAGCCCAGAGGATGCCATTGGAAAAAGTATTCGCTTTGAGAACCGAATTGATATGAATATTACAGCTGTCTTTGAGGATGTCACACCACAAAGCTCATTACAATTCGATTACCTCATTAGTTGGGTGACACAAGAAAAAGAACGACTGGATTTGGCTTCTGACGATATACGATCATATGTTTTGTTACGGAATAATGCCGATGTACATGCCACGGAAGCAAATATTAACCGTCATCTTAAATCGCTAGGCTTCACTATGCTTGATGGCACTATCAATATAGGCTTGCAACCATTTGGTGAGCGTTACCTTCATTCGAATTTTAAAAACGGGAAGCCCGCGAATGGACGTGTTGTCTATGTCAACATCTTCACTGGTGTAGCGATCTTCATACTTATTATCGCGGCTATAAACTTTATGAACCTGGCTACGGCACGTTCCATTAGAAGAGCCAAAGAAGTGGGTGTAAGAAAAGTGGTGGGCTCCTCAAGACTCTATTTGATCAATCAGTTTTTGGGAGAATCTATTCTTCTTTCCTTTCTAGCATTTCTTGTTTCTATTCTTACTTTAAATTTCATTTTGCCATTGTTCAATCTGTTTGCTGGAAAACATATTGTCCTTCCAATTGACCAGCCACTCTATTGGTTGAGCTTGATCGGTATTATGTTGTTTACAGGTTTGGTTGCTGGAAGCTATCCAGCATTATTCCTTTCATCACTTCGTCCGTCGAGTGTTCTAAAAGGTGTTGTCCGATTTACAAGCGCTAGTATCTTCTTCCGAAAGGGATTATCTGTATTTCAGTTTTCATTATCAATCGTGTTGCTTATCGCTACAGTAGTCGTTTCGCTGCAAACCAAATTTGTACAAAACATAAACCTTGGATATGATCGGGAGAATCTGATCTACATCCGGATTGAAGGTGATTTGAATTTAAAGTATGCAGCCTTCAAAACAAAAGCTGAATCTATGTCTGGCATTGCGTTGGTTGATCGGAGTACAGAGACACCACATTCCATGGGCTTTGTAACATCTGACCCTATTCATTGGGAAGGTCAGCGGGAAGGTCAACTTGTAGGATTCAAACCTGCTTCTGTTGGCTTCGATTTTGTGCGACTCATGGACTTGAAACTCGCAGAAGGTCGAGGATTTTCACGCGATTTTGCTACTGATTCAGCAAGTGCATTTATTATTAATGAAGAGGCGATAAAAGAAATGGGTATCAAAGATCCCATTGGCAAATGGATATCTGCATGGAGGAAGAAAGGACAAATTATTGGTGTACTGAAAGATTATCACACCGGGTCAATGCATGAAAAAATAAGGCCTGTCATTCTTGATGTAAAAGAGTATGAATATTTTGGAGTGATCATGGTACGGACTGAGCCCGGAAAAACGAATGAAGCCCTGGCTAGTCTTGAGAATGTCTGTAAAGATATTAATCCGAACTATCCCTTCGCGTATCAATTCGTTGATCAAGAGTATGAGAAGCTTTATCAGAATGAAAAATTAATAGCCAAACTAACTAATGTGTCTGCGGTGCTCGCCATCCTTATTTCGTGTCTTGGATTACTTGGTCTTGTCATGTTCTCGGCAGAGCAGCGGACAAAGGAATTTGGCATTCGAAAAGTACTCGGTGCAACTGTAACTAACATTGCCAAATTACTATCACAAGATTTCATAAAACTGATACTAATCTCCTTTTGCATTGCGGCTCCTGTGGCCGGATACTTCATGCACGAGTGGCTACAGGAATTTGAATTCAAGATCTATTTGTCATGGTGGATTTTTGCTTTGGCCGGAGGCGTTGCTTTATTAATTGCCATGCTTACGATCAGTTACCAGGCTATTCGCGCTGCGCTTGTGAATCCAGTGAATAATTTGAAGTCAGAGTAAGAATGAGCGAGACCAAACCTTTCAAACTCTTCCTCCGCTTCTTTCGCTGGTTCTGTCATCCGAAGTTGCGCGATCACATTGAAGGAGATTTGATAGAGTTGTATGATGAACGAGTGAAAGAAAAAGGAAAGAGAAAAGCAGATTTAAGATTTATGATTGATGTCCTACTTCTCTTCAGACGTGGAATCATTAAACCAACGGAAGGATATAAAAACTTAAACACTTATGGTATGTATAAAAGTTATTTTAAAATCGGCTGGAGAAATCTATTGAGACACAAAGGATACTCCTTCATCAATATTGGTGGCCTTGCCATCGGTATGTCGGTAGCTATATTGATCGCCCTTTGGATTTTTGATGAATTATCCTTTGATCGTTACAATCGAAACTATGACCGGCTAGCCCAGGTAATCCAAAATGTAACTAACAATGGAGAAGTTTCCACCTGGTGGAATCAACCTTATCCATTGTCTGAGGAATTGCGAAACAACTATGGCAGCGACTTCAAGCATATTGCTATGGCCGTTGGTTGGGGAGAACATATCCTTACTTGCAACGAAAAAGTTTGGAAGGAGACCGGCTTTTACATTGAAAAAGATGGGCCTGAAATTCTCGGGTTGATCCTCGAAAGTGGAATATCCGACATGAAGGATCCTGCCTCTATTTTACTTTCGTCTTCCACAGCCAAAACGTTTTTCGGCTACGAAGATGCTATTAATAAATTGATAAAAATCGATAACCAGCCAGTAATGAAAGTAATTGGTGTGTATCAGGATTTTCCAAACAACTCTCGATTTGCAGATGTTCACTATATAGCTCCCTGGACGTTTATTTATAACAACGATGGCAGTTATAAATCGATGGAAGATCCGTGGCGACCAAATTTTACCACGCTATTTGTAGAACTCAACGACAATGTTGATTTCGGTTTGGTGTCCTCTAAAATAAAAGACGCAAAGCTTAAGAAGTTGAACGAGCATCTCGCGAAAAAAAAGCCTGAATTATTTCTTCATCCAATGAACAAGTGGCATTTGTATTCCGAATTCAAAAACGGGGTGAACATGGGTGGTGCTATTCAATATGTCTGGATTTTCGGCACGATCGGCGCGTTTGTTCTCCTTCTCGCTTGTATTAATTTCATGAACCTGACTACCGCTCGAAATGAAAGACGCTCAAAGGAAGTGGGGATTCGCAAGACTGTTGGATCAGCCAAGTCACAATTGATTGTTCAGTTTTTTAGCGAATCGTTTTTGACGGTGCTCCTCGCATTTGTCCTAGCCCTTCTCTTTTCACAACTGGCCCTACCTTTCTTTAACAGTGTTGCAAACAAACAGATTGTGTTCCCGTGGAGCAATTCAACATTTTGGTTAAGTGCACTTGTCTTTATTGTATTCACTTCGTTGATTGCAGGAAGCTATCCTGCATTCTATTTATCATCCTTCAAAGCAGTGAAAGTTTTAAAAGGAACCTTTAAAGCCGGACGTTTTGCAACGCTTCCGCGCAAAGTGCTGGTAACGGTTCAGTTCACTGTTTCGGTTACGCTCATCATCGGCACCATCATCGTGTATCGTCAAATAAAATTTGCAGCGAGTCGGCCTGTAGGCTACTCACGCGAAAGCCTGGTGAGTATGTCTACCCGCAACGAAACTATTCATGATCACTTCGATGCAGTGCGAAATGAGTTGTTGCAATCTGGCGCTGTCATAGCGGTGGCCGAATCGCAAGGCCAAACTACGGCCATCTGGAGTAGCACGAGTGGCTTGAGTTGGCCAGGAAAAGATCCTAATTTGTCAGTGGACTTCGGATTCATGTTTGCCTCTTACGACTTTGGAGGAACCATTAACTGGCATGTGAAAGAGGGTAGAGATTTTTCAAAAGAATTTGCATCAGATAGCTCCGCTCTTATTTTGAACGAGGCAGCAGTGAACTTCATGAATCTGAAA
>Ga0302322_100005200_pt1 | contig 11401 bp, 10 predicted proteins | sample Fen_T0_2_FD_203757 | JGI IMG/M metagenome (GOLD analysis project Ga0302322, IMG submission 203757) | Peat permafrost microbial communities from Stordalen Mire near Abisko, Sweden - Fen_T0_2 | ecosystem: Environmental > Terrestrial > Soil > Wetlands > Permafrost | place: Sweden: Abisko... | reverse complement strand
TGCTTCGCAGCTCACTCGAATCGCTGCAGCGCATGCACGCCCGCGCCGAGCAGGCCGCGCGCGAGCGCGATGAAGCGTTACGGCGCTCGATTCAGGGCCAAAAAATGGAATTGGTCGGGAACCTGACCAGTGGTATCGCACACGACTTCAACAACCTGTTGACCGTGATGTGCAACGTGTCGGAGCTCTTGCGCATCGAGGGCGAAGCGCAGCGGCCAGACGTCGCGAGCTTGCTGGACGATTTGGACGAGGCCACGTCGCGCGCCACGCTGATGACCGGCCAACTGCTGTCCTTGGGACGCGCGCCGGTGACGGGCGCCGAAGCCATCGACGTGAGCCTGGTGGTCAAGGGCTTGGCTCGCATGTTATCGCGCTTGCTCGGCTCCAGCGTGCGCTTGGAGGTGGACGCACCCGAACCCGCGATGGTGGACGCCTCGCCCGCCGGACTCCAACAGATCGTGTTGAATCTGGCGGTCAACGCCAAAGAGGCCCTGCGCGACGCTGGACGGATCCAGATTAGCGTGCGGGTTCACGGTGACTCCATATCGCTGGTCACCGAGGACACCGGCATCGGCATGGATGAAGCCACGCAAGCTCGAATCTTCGAGCCGTTCTTCACCACCAAATCGAGCGGCACGGGCCTCGGCTTAGCGACGGTCCGCGAGTTAGTTAGTCGTTACGGCGGAACGATCCAGGTAACGAGCACGCTCGGCAAAGGCTCGCGCTTCGAAGTGCGCTTTCCTCGTCGTGCTCCACCGGCGGAACTGCGGCGTTCCGCACAACTCTCGGATCGCCCCGCTCCCCCCTCACGGCAACGCCGCCTGCTGTTGGTCGAGGACGATCAACTCGTGCGCCGCAGCCTCACGCGTTGGCTGATTTCCGACGGTTTCGAGGTGATCGCCGTAGCCGACGGCCAGGAAGCCCTCTCGGTGCTGAAGGCCGCCGGCGACATTGCCTGCGTCGTCTCGGACATTGCCATGCCGGGCCTCGACGGCGAGCGCCTAGCGGCACTCCTAGCAGAACAACAACCGGACCTGCCGGTGGTGCTAGTGAGCGGCAATCGCATTCCCAGTGCCAGCTTCTCGGCCTCACCCCTGCGCGCGTTCGTGCCCAAGCCACTCAGCCAAACCACTTTGGCGCGCGCGCTTGCGCGGATGCTCGCGGCGAAAAAGAGCGATCGATGAGTCCGTTGAAGGTGCATTCGATGAGTCCGTTGAAGGTGCAGGGCCACGCGCGCCGCTTGGCCCCGCGTGCTGAAAGCCCGGCCATGCTAGGTTTGGCGCTCCGCAAGCCGACGGAGTTGGGCGATCGTCGTTTCGCCGGGGGCAAACAGGCCTGCGGCGAGCTGCGCTTGAAAGTGGCTGGTGAAGGCGCGCGCTCGACCTCCCGGCGATACTGCCAACGTGCTCAGCCTGAGAAAGCGGAAACCAGAGCAGCGAGTGACCGGAATGATCTCGCCGGGAAGAGCTCGATTTTTTCTCAGCGCAACTTGCCCCTGGTAGTGCACACCAAATAGGCTTCCCGGCGGCAGAGACACGCCGTTCAAAATCAACGGAGCGACGCTGATACACGAGTGATCATCGCCCAGATTGAGTTTTTCGATCAGCAGCGGCTCGCCATCCTGTGCGACCAGGATATTGGCAAGGCCTTTCCTTCGCACGAACGCCTCGGCAAGCTCCAGGAAGTACTTCTCGGCCAGCGGACAGGTGCCAATCTTGAGATCTTCGGGCCAGCTGGGTAATTCGTGGGCGGGGCCTGCTGCAGTCTGCGGAAACACCAGGTCGACGATGATTGCGGCGAGCAGGCGACTCTCCTCACGCTGCAAGAGAGCGGGCAAGATCTGCAAGTCGTCCATTGAAGTGGTGGCCGCAAGGCACGCGAAAAGGCCAGGCAACGCCGAATGCTCGCCCAAACAGCGTGCCTGATTCACGAATCTGGCGAGATGGCGGGTGGCTTGGGTATAGCCGGCGCCACGGCGCTCCGTCCGGTGCGAATAGTGTTCGTTGAGCATCTCCTGAAGCGGCGAGTTCAAGCGGAATCCATGCTCGGCGAAGACTCGTAGGAGTTCGTGGTCGGCCTCGCTGGCCAGCTCTGGCTGCAACTGATTCGAGCTATTGGAGTCCAAGCTTCCAAACCCTTCTGCTTGACTGAACCTCGGGAGATGTTGCCGCAACGCGCCAGAAAAGAAGACGGAGTTCGACTGCATCTCAGCGGTGTTGATGCGACTCCTGGCCCATGGATCTCGACTGGACTTTTGGAAACATTCAGCAAATCTGAAGGGGGCGCGCCGGCGCCTCCAACCCACGTCTTGAATCAACGAGGAGAATGAGCATGATTCGTCGCCGACAGCTCGAGGAATTGGCCGAGGTGGTTCAAGGCATTCCTGTTCTGGGCTGCCTGCCAGGGAGTACGGCATCCGAGGCAGGCGTCCGGTACGGCGACATCGTGCTCGAGGTCAATGGCTTACGAACGGTCAACATCGACGACTACCTCGCGGGGCGAAAACTGCGCTCGGATGGCATGGATTTGAGGCTTTTCAGGGACGGCAACGAGCTACTCTTGTTCGTCGCACTCAGGCCGGTAGAAGGGGAGGCCAGGTGGGAGGTGCTCGCGCAAATGCTGGCCGACGCGCGCCTCGGCTCCGAGAGCTCGGCGCCGCCGCCCAAGCCGTTGCCGAGTTGAGCTCAGAGCTGCTCCACGATCTGCGCCAACCAGTGCACGGCGGCCTGCGAGCTGCCGAGTTCGGCGAGCGAAACCAATTCGGCTCCCACTTCCTCGTAATCGACGCGGGAGCGGCGCAACTCACGTAGATGTGGGGTGAGCTCTCGCTCGATTAGCGCGCTCCCCGCCGGCTCCGGAGCGCGAGAATTGACGTGATACGGCATCAGACCGACGAAGTTCGGTCGAGAAGAGCCGGCTGCAGCCACAGTCCACAGCGTACAGGGCAAGTCTACCGAGGCCTCTGCGAACGACTCGCGTGCGAGCGCAAGCCGCAGCGCAATGCCCGAGATCTCGCTCGCGACTTGCCTCGGATCCGCCAACCCTACAGCGGCCGCAAGCCGCTCGCGCAATGAATCATCGGCTCGGACGATTTGCCAGAGCCTGAGCCGACCGCGGCCGGCGTCGGCGAGGATTACCGCGCGGCCGGTCGACAGATGTGCTGCGTTGGCTGAATGTTGCCGCGCCCATTCGATCAAGTCGTTCCGCGCGCTCGGCAGGTCGGCAAACACGGCATGACCAAATGAATGGAAGCGGAAGCCGGATCCAGACCCGCACCAATCTGCTCGCCCGGTTCGCGCTGGTCGAATGCGCAACGACGCAACCTCGTGCAGCAACGCCCGGCCGTCGACCGGCGGCCAGATCATGCCGCCGGGCATCATCGGGTCGGGCACGAACGAGCGTTCATCAGTCGGGTCGACGCCCCCCGCCGCCGCCTCCACCTCCACCTCCCGGGCCTGATGCCAGGGCGTGAGCTCCGCGTCGAGCGCGCTGACGACGGACCGAGCCAAGCTTTCGTTCATTGGCTGTGCTCTGTCCTCTGCCGCACGCATCCGCTCGAGCAACTCCAGGGCGCGGTCCTCCGAGGGCCTCCCGACGAGCAAGCGCCCGGTTGCGGACAGGGCGCGCACTCGGTCCAACGCGAGACGGACCGCAAGCACGAACGCCTCGCGAATTCCTTCACCCGTGGTGGCCGCAGACGGCACCACCGCAACTGGCGCGATCCGATTCAGAGAGTCCCGCATCTCTTCTCGCGGGACGGCATCCGACGCATCCCGCTTGTTGGCTTGCAATACGAGCCCCACGGGCGGATCCTGCGCTCGACAATACGGCACGGTCTCCCTGACCCAACCCAGGGCAAAGTCCCACTCGGCGCGCCGTGTGTCCAACACGAGCACCACTACGTCCGCGGACTCCAGCAGAAGCTTTCGTCGATGCGAAAGCTCTCGCTGTCCCGGCACGCTCACTATCTGACAGCGAATCTGCCGTCCTTCGAAAAGACCCCCGACGTAGTCGACCCAATCGAAGAACAGTGTGCGGCCCCCGAGCTCTTCGGGGCATTCAACGCGGCTCGATACACCGCGTGCGAGGGCCCTGAGGCTGGTCGTCTTTCCGGACAGTGCAGGCCCGTCGTAAACGATCCGCACGACGAGGACACCCCTTGATTCATCGATGATCGCCATGCCAGCGCTATCTCCGAGAAACGGACCGCGCGCGGTGGATTGGCCAATGAACGCGCGCGGAGCGTCGCTCCCCAGCCATAATCAGACCAGTGCAGCAGCGTGCTTGTTGACCGCGTTGCGAACGATCGCAAGGTTGCTCTGTTTTTTGTCGACCGCGAGATAGAGAAATGTTCCCGGACTCACTAGCTTGACCAAGTGGATCTGATCGGAAAGCGTGATCAGCATGTCTTCGATCGTGCCGGTCAGCCCGAGCGTTCTCATGATTTTGAGTTTTTGTTTCACGAGTTCACTGTTGTAAGCGCTGGCCGCGGTCAGATCGAAGTCCGAGCGTGACGCCTTCACTGCGAGTGTCATGCCTGAGTCGAGGTCGACGAGGGAAGCGGCGATGAAGCCGCTCGTGTCGTTCTGAATCTTCTCGAGTGTTTCACTGAGCTGTTTTTCGGAGGGCATTCTATTCATCCTTTTCTGTGATTGAGGTTCAGACCGTCAGTTCCTTTTCGACACCAGCAAGCGTGTGCCGCGACATCGCCAAATTTCCTCGTGACTTCTCGAGCACGAGGTAAATGAACAGGGCATCATTGCTGCTGAGCGGCCGAATCAGGTGATACTGCGCATGCAATGTGATCAGGATATCCTCGATGGTATCCTTCAGGTTCAACGCCTTCATGGTCTTGCGCTTTGCGCGCACGACCTCGGTGTTCCCGGCCGCCGCGACCTCGAGATTGATCGGACCCGAGCCGCCTTCGGAGCCGAGCATCATCCCGCTATTGCTGTCGACGACACACGCGCCCAGCGCGCCGTCGAGCTGCATGATTTTGGTGAGAGCTTCTTTGATATTCGCCAATCGTAACTCCTTTGGGTATGTCGTGACGCGGTGCAATCGGTGGGCCAAGTCAGGTCGTCAGGGCGATCGCCGCCAATTGCAGATGGCGCACATCGGCGCACCACTGACCCGCCAGGTGCCCAACGGAACTGGCCATGTCCGATTCCGAATTGGACGTGGCCATTCTGGCCACCCCTACCCCGAGCACCGACGACAATTCTCGGGGCGTCTCTCTTTCCAAGGGTGGTGTGCGTCTTGCTTACTTACGAGAAGATGGGCGACGGCCACCTTGGCGAAAGCGGCGCAGGCGATTCGACCGCTCTCGATCTCGCGACGATCGAAGCGCCGCTGCTTTTGTGCGCGGGCGACGGACATCTGCGTTTGGCGACGCCCTCTGCTCTGGCACTGCTGTGCCACGCAACCCAAGGCGGGCAACCGCAATCGTTGCCTGTCGATCTATGGCGCTTGCTCGAGAAAGCACCCGTGGGGGAGGCCGTCGAATGGCGACCGCCGGGTGCGCCCCACAGCGTGCTCGGGTGTACGCGCTACGCGGCCGGTCGAGGCTCCTATTTGCTGCTCATCCGCGAGCTATCCGCCAAGCACATCGCGCAATCCGAACGCTTGCGTCGACAGGGGTTGGACTCGACAGAGCGCCTAGTCGCCAGTATTGCGCACGATATCCGAAGCTCCGTGGCCAGCGTCGTCTATAGCGCGGGCTTTCTAGAGGTGAGCGGCGCTACTATCGCGCCGACTGCGCTCTCGGAGACAGTGAAGGACCTGTCCAAAGCAAGCGCAACGCTCCAGTTCACGGTCGACGCGTTGCTCGATTATGCTCGACTCGGCCCCAATGTCTCGGTTCCGGTGCGGTTGCGCGAAGTGTTTAATCGAGCACTTGGCTCCTTGCGCGCCCACTATCAGGACGGTGTTCACCGCTTGCGGATGGATGTCGCGCCACGCGCGCAATGGGTGCGCGGCAACCCGCTCGTCCTCGAACAGATCTTCGTCAACTTGCTATTGAATGCGGTCGAAGCCTCCGCGCAGCCACGCTGCGTGATTGTGACCGCCTTTCCAGTCCTGCCCCCGCGCCAGCCTCGAGCAGACGCCTCATTCTACGTGTGCGTCCGAGTGTGGGATGACGGTCCGGGGATCCCCGAGCACCTGCGGCAGTATGTGTTCGAGCCGTTTTTCTCGACCAAGCTCGGAGGGGCTGGGCTCGGGTTGGCCATCGCACAGCAAGCGGCCGAAAGTCTCGACGGGAAGCTCGAGCTGACCGACGACGCGGGCGGCACCTGTTTTTCCGTTTTTCTGCCCGGCTGCGAAGAGCCCCAATGACCTCGCGCGTGCTGATCGTGGAAGACGACCCGGCGCAAGCGCGGCTACTCTCTCGCTCGTTTGCCCGACAACGCCCCGACCTCACCATCGTCACTTCGGGCAACGGTGCGGAGGCCGTGCGCCTCGTGAGCGATTCCGGAGTGGACCTCATCCTCACCGAGCTGACGATGCCCGGGCTGGACGGCTTCGAGCTCCTGGCCTGGGCTGCCGACCATTGCCCCGAAGTGCCCGTGTTCGCCATGTCCACCTCGGACGACGCCCAGACCGTGTCTCGAGTCAGCGCACTGGGGGCGGTCGGGTACTTCGCCAAGCCGATCGACGTGAAGGCCGTCGTGCTGCGGCTGACCGCGGAGCTCAGTCAGACCGTGCGCGGTCACGTCCAGAACGTCAGTCTCGCTTCGTTTCTGCAGCTGATGGAAATGGAACGCAAGACGTGCACGCTGATGGTAGCCGGCGCGCACAACTCTGGGACCTTGGTCATGCGCAAGGGTGAGCTGATCGATGCGGAGACCGGCACGCTGCGCGGCAGCCAGGCAGCCATCTCGATTGTCGCCTGGCCAAACCCAAGTATCACCATCGCGAGACACTTGACGACGGAGCACCGTTCGATTGACCAGCCGTTGGGCTTCATCATCATGGAGGCCATGCGCGTGCAGGACGAGGCCTTGCGCGACACCGGGGTCTCCGAATGGCCCGCATCACGGCGCGGCCTGGCGTCGAACAGCCTGCCGAGCGGCAGCGGCAGCAAGACGCCCGCAGCTGCTGCGTCGGCGAACCGCGACCTTTATTTGCCAAGCGGCGTCTGCGCCATGGCAATAGCGGAAGCCAACACGGGCTCGCTGCTACATTGGGCGGCGCGCGAGGACTTTCCGATGCCGGAGTGCGCTCTCGTCGCCGGTTCGTTGCTGCACCAACAAAGCACTGCTTTCAGTCTGTCGGATCCGGGTCAGGAAATCGAAGAGCTCCTGCTGTTCTCGGCCACACGGTGCGAAGTCATTCGGCCGCTCGGCGTTGGCGCGGCGCGGTTTGCACTGGTCGCATTCGAGCTGGCCGAATGCAACCTGGTCGTGGCGCGACTCGAACTCACTCGGTTCGTTTTCGCGTGCGGCTGAGCCCAGTGCGCGAAGCGCGACTCAACGGGCACCGTAGCGCTTGAGGCGCGCACGCAGCGTCGAACGGGGTATGCCGAGATCGAGCGCCGTTCGAGACAGATTTTGCTGCGAATCCTCGAATGCGCGGAGAATCACTTCGCGCTGCAGGTTTGGGAGCGACGTCGCGCGAAGTGCGGATCGCGGCCGCGGCACACCGGGTGCCGGCAGCAGGGACCGCTGCCAGTCGGCGGGGACTACGTCCGATCGCGATTCTGCGATCCGCGCGCTCAGCGCGACTTCTACATCTTGGCGCCTGATCAGGCCATCTTGCGCGAGAATGCTGGCATTTTCGACGACGGCCCGCAGCTCTCGCACATTGCCTGGCCACGAGTACGCCGAAAGTGCCTCTAACGCATCCGGGCTCAACTCAACGTCCTCTACGCGATGTTTTTTGCCGAAATGAGCTAGAAAGTGCGCGGCCAGCTCCGGAATGTCCGAGATTCGCTCGGCCAAAGCGGGTGTGCGGATCGCATAGCCGGCCAAACGGAAGAACAGATCGCGACGCATGCTACCACTCAGCGTCGAGTTGAGCGGTCGATTGGTAGCGCTGACGATACGTGCCCCCAATACGCGCGTGCGAGTCCCGCCCACCCGGCGAAACTGACGGATCTCCAGCACGCGCAACAGCTTGGCCTGCAATGCGAGCGGCATCTCTCCAACCTCGTCGAGGAACAACGTGCCACAGCCCGCCTCCTCCAACAGGCCCACGCGCGGGGTCTTGGCCCCGGTGAACGCGCCTGCCTCGTGCCCGAAGAGCTCACTTTCGAAGAGCTGTTCCGGAACGGCAGCACAGTTGATGCTCACGAAGGGTTCGTTCGGGCAAGTCAGCGCGTGTACACCTTGCGCGACGAGCTCTTTGCCTGTCCCCGTGGGCCCTTGAATCAGCACCGAAACATCGCGAAAGTGGGCCACCCGCCGCATTTGTTGGCGTAGCTCGGCATTCTGAGCACTGCTGCCTACCAGCTGCGAAAGTGGCTGCTGAGCGGGACTGTTGCTCGCCGTCGCGCGCGGCAGCGCGTTTAGACTACGGCGCTGCTTGGCGAGCTCGCGAATACGCACCCCGAGCACCTCCTCTGGTACCGGTTTCTGCATCACGTCGTGAACGCCCGCGCGAGTCGCCTTGACGGCGGTCTGTACATCGATGTGTGCCGAGTGAATGATGGTAGCCGGAGGAGAGCCGTCTCGGCTCAAAGCGTAAACTTCCATGCCATCCATGGCGCCCATACGTAGATCCAGCAGCATCACGTCGTAGTCGTCTTTCTCGAGCCGGTTCAGGGCAGCGCGACCATCCGGCGCCGTGTCTACGACAAACCCCTGCAGCACGAGGACTCGTTGCAGTGCGCGAAGCAGCACCACGTCGTCGTCGACAAGCAGCACTCGGATTGCATCCGGCACGCTCTCGTTCTTTTGGCTGGTTACCAGCTCACTCCGCATGGGCACGCCAGTTTGGTAGTGCATCGAGCCGGCGGGTGAGCGCAGTCAGGTAGGCCCAGCCGAGTCCCTGACTCGCCTCTCGCTTGATGAATATCCATGCCGAAGCGCCAGTCGGGCTACCGAGCTCTGCGCCAAAACACCAGAAGCCCGCCTCCGCGCTGGCGATCGATCGAAGGCGGAAGCCAAGCCCTTCGAGATCCGTCCTGCCCGCCTCGGGGCGCTCGGAAAATACCTCCCGTTCGAGGGCGAACAGCGGAGCTCGGCGCCTCACGATGTCTTTGCACCAATCGAGCGGGATATCCTGATGACCGACCCCGTGAATCCATTCCTTTCCCAGGGGCGCAACGATCAATGCGGCCATGAGGTCGGGGGCGCGCCCTAGAAAATCGTCGAGCTCACGGAGTTCGGCAGACTGAGCGTCGCCGAAAGTCCAGCGGCGACCCACTGCAGCGCGTCGCGTCGGCAGTGCTGCCTCCTCGAACCCGGCTACCGCAGACAGCGCTGAGACGGCGGCAGCAAATGTCGAATCCACACCCACTCGGCACCAGAGCGTTCGCCCGCCGCGTAGCGCGACACCGACCAGTGCTCCCCGCGCCGAACGCAGCGTCACCAGCTCCGCACCATCTCGCAGCGTAAGCCTGAGCACGGGCGGCAACACGCACTGCGCGGTACCCGGTGGGTCCTGATCGACGACCGATTCACCCTCCAATAACTCGATCCATGCAACGTCGCTGACGGCGTCTCGAATCTGGCGCAGCAGCCCCTGCGAAGGGATGCCACCGGTAACACCCGACTCGGGTTCTGGGTTCAACTCCTGGTCGAATTCCGAGAGATCGAAGGTGAGCTCGGAAGCGTATCTCTTGTAGCCCTCGGCCCGTTCCAGAAAGACTTGCTGGCCTCCAGTCACCTTCGACAACTCGATCAAGGCGCACGAGATTTGATGCCGCAAGGCGGCTTGAACCTGGCTGCGGGTCGCGAGCCCCCACGAAACCAGGGTCTCACCAAGCGGCAGGCGATGGCGACGGCACTCTTCCAGAACGTCGCGGAATTGATCTTTCGTTACCTCCGCGTGCTCTTGCAAGTGGCGGGTGAAGACGAAAGCGTGACGCGAGTCCGTTGCCCACGCGATTCGCCCGAGTTGTAGGTAAACATGTATCTCCAACGCCGAAGATGCACAGATGAACTCTCCACTCGCACCGTTCCTCACCAGGTCGGCAAGGTTCGTCGAGCCGAGTCCTAGGACAGGGCTAACGCGCAAGCTCCTGCTCCCAGTTCGCATTCACGACGATGATCACGGCTTCGCTTGGAGAATCCATATCCATCCCCAATCAATTTTTCAGGGTAGGCGGTCTCCGTCATCGGCACAACTGTTCGAAAGGGTAGCTTCGATCCCGTGTGGGGAAGTCGGGGCGCACGGATCAGCGCCAGAGGACCAAGCGCATCAAATCACTCCGTGAATCCGCGCCGAGCTTCTGCAACAAGTTCGTCTGGTGAAACTTCACCGTCCGCTGACTGATGCTGAGTGAGCTTGCGATCTCTTCCAGCGGATGGCCAAAGATCAGATGACCGAGAACGTCCCGCTCGCGCCTCGAGAGTTGAGCGCCGGCCGATAGTTCATCGAGCTTGGCGTGCAGGATCGTCGAGAAGGAGGCCATGGAAAGGTGGCGAACCGAGATCCGTGCCGTGCCTTGCCCCGTGAATGTCACGGTCGTCAGCTCGTACTCTCCTGCATTTCCGCGTGATCGCACCACCGCCCGAGGGGACGAATCGCGCTCTGACTTCCGCAGTGGGCACGGTTCGCACGGGCTCCTGCGCCCATGCAAAATTTCGTAACACTTGCCCGACCCCATGCTGCGCTCGGAGCCGAGTGCCCAGAGCGCTCCAAGTTCGAAACCCCCAGTCGTGACCTCGCGAACCTCGTAGTCGTAGTCGGCGGCTGGCGCGTGGCGCGACTTTGGAACCAACGTCTCGAGCAGGAGCAGTACCCCTCGGCCCTCATCGCTACCCACTGGAAACGACTCGAAACTCGCAGCCGCCGGGCCTTTGGACGTTAGGATCTCGATCTCGAACCGACGCAAGGCGCCCGCCAAGGTCTTCTCGAGAAACCAACGGGCCCCCGCGGCGGCGGAATGCGCCACCCAGCGGTCGATCCAGTTGCTGCCGACGCTATCGTAGCTCCAGCCAAGGGCGCGCTGGACCGCGGGAGTGACGAGAAGAACCTCGCCTTGCGAACTCAAAAGCACTGCTGGAATGCTTGCGCGCTCCGCGAAAAGTAGTGCCACCGCCGACCAGTCCATCATTGGGCCAGGTGAACACTCTACACACTGTGGCAGTTGGCAACAGATCTAGTTCGGCGTCTGACAAAATGTCGACCGCCAACTGCCCTCCAGTCCAGGGTCACGGGCTGGCGCGATCGAGTTGTCAAAGTTCCTCCGTGCATACCCTCAAACGACTTAGTGCAACCCGATTGGACAGTACTG
>Ga0302322_100005199_pt1 | contig 11404 bp, 11 predicted proteins | sample Fen_T0_2_FD_203757 | JGI IMG/M metagenome (GOLD analysis project Ga0302322, IMG submission 203757) | Peat permafrost microbial communities from Stordalen Mire near Abisko, Sweden - Fen_T0_2 | ecosystem: Environmental > Terrestrial > Soil > Wetlands > Permafrost | place: Sweden: Abisko... | reverse complement strand
GTCCTGAGGATTTCAGCACATGGAAGCTGTGGTCGGCTCCCGCCAGCCAATGCATGGTCCAGTTGCTGCCGAGGCCGGCGACCGTGCGTTCCATCAGATCCTGCGTGCATAGCGGGTCGCGAGTCCCGTTCAGGCATAGCACGGGTGTCTGGATTTTTCCGAGGTGAGCATCGCGCAATTGGTCGGGTTTGCCGGTCGGATGCAGTGGATAAGCCAGAAGAAGCAGGCCATCGCAAGCGTATCCGTCCGCAGCCAGCATTGACGCTGCGCGCCCTCCCATAGACCGACCACCGATGATGAGCCGCGTTGGTTTGATCTTTTCCCGCGCGTAAGCGGTGACCGCATCCACGCACTGCTTCAAAGCTGACATCGGATCGGGCCGGCCGACGTGTTTCTCGCGATACAGGAAGTTGAAGCGGACAATGTCGATACCGCGCGAGCGCAATTGCTTGCTCACGGCCAGCATGCTGCCGTCGGACATGTGGCCGCCTGCTCCATGGGCGCAAACGAACAAGGTGCCATGACCGGCTTCAGTGGCGCTCTCGAAGATCGCGCTGGTGCGGTCGGCCCCGACGGGAACCTGCCACTCAATCACTCCCGCCCCCATTGTTGACCAGACGGATTCAGCTCAGGGTGCCCAGTGTGTGAACAGCGGGCCGGCTTCTCCGTACACCGGATCGCGATCGGGGAGGGCCACGCGAGCAACGGCCTCGGAATGGCGATCGACGCTCGATACCGGGACTTTCGATACTGGGACTTTCGATGGGGCTTTGCACAGATCGGGGTGCTGCTGACCAGCTGGATAGGCTCCGACGACGCCCAGCGCGCCTTTTGAGGACAGCTTCTTGTGCCCCGTGCCCGCCGGGAGGACGATCACATCGCCAGGGTGTGCGGTCACGATGACGCCGTTATCCCCGCCGAACTGCACTGTGACCTCGCCGCTGTAAACGCCTAGTACCTCATGTGCGTTGCTGTGAAAGTGGTGAAACGGGTATACGCCATTGCGCCAGGCGGAAGGCCAATGATTGCGGTCGAATAGTGTCTCGAACGCCAAAGCTGCGTCGGGTCCGGTGATCGCTACCGCCCCGGGATAGACGAGCAGCGGCCAGCGCGGATGATTGGGGGCCTGGGGGCTCGGAGTGAGCCGATGTGCAACTACGCGGGCAGCGTCCTTCGATGCATCGCTCATTTTCTGCTCCTCCGAATTCTGGTAACCCCGTCGATATTCGCACAAGTGCATCAGAGATTAGCACTCGCGTCATTCGGTCACCATGAGGACCACGTAGGGCCGGAAACTTTCCTGGATGCCGCTTGGTCGAAATTCCAGTGTATCTTGCCACGCGCCTGGCAATGCCCGTGGATATGTTGTGCCGCTGGTATGTTGTGGCACGTTGTAATTTTTACACACTCGAGGAGTTCATCATGTTGAAGACTTGCCTGTCGGTATCTGCTTTCACCTTGGCCGCAGTGCTCATGCTGCCGGCTGCTTCGTTTGCCGACAATGCCGCTAAATTGGAGTCCGCTTTCAAGAGTGCCGACAAGGACAGCGACGGCACGCTGGACAAGACCGAGGCCAAGGCGATGCCGCGCGTATCGAAAAACTTCGACAAGATCGACACTGACAAGGACGGTACCGTGTCGATGGATGAGATCAAAGCTGCCATGACGCATGCGAAGCAATCCATGCATGAAAAGGGTGAAGCAGCTTTCAAGAAAGCCGACGGTGACAACGATGGTACTCTGGATAAAACGGAAGCCAAGGCCATGCCTCGCGTAGCCAGGAACTTCGATGCCATCGACGCCGACAAAGACGGGACCGTATCGATGGAAGAGATCCACACGTTCATGAAAGCGCAGCACGCGAAGGCGCAATAACTGAACTACGGCGTCGTCGTTTCACGGCCATGAAAGCGAAGCTTGGCGGAAGAGGATAAGGCGCGAAGCGATCACTCGGGTAAACTGGCTCATCTACCGGAGTGATGTCGATGAATACACGCCTTACCCTGATTTCTTCGTGCGCCCTCTTAGTTGCTAGCGGGTTGTCGCCGACGGGGGGTCTTGCAGCGGCGCCCAACGCGTATTTGTGCGTGACGGAGCTGGCGACTGGCTTCACGTTCGACAAGCAGGCGAAGCGGTGGAGCATCGCCACTTCGCCCCTCGGCAAGTACGTCGTCAGCCGCAGGCAAGCCGACGAACACCGCTGGGATGGAGCCCTCCCGTATGAGTGGAAGGTCATTCCGGTCGGCAGCAAGTCTCCCGAAGCGTTCTGCAACGAAGATGTCGCTAACGAGGACGCTTTGGTATGCAGGGGCGATTCGGAATTCCGCCTGAACAAGAAGGCGCTCAGATTCGAGAGAGCCTTGCTGGGAGGTTACTGGGCGCAGGGCTTCGCTTATCCCGGGGGCCAGGAGGGCGCCTTCGCGTCGACGCTGTCCATGGGGAAGTGCAGCCCCATGTAGGATCGTTACGCATTCGGCGTGTAGTGGGTGTAGAGAAATTCGAATAGTTTGGCCGCCTCGATGACCAGGCTCCCGTCGTCCTCGATGAGTCCATACGCCCCTCGCAACATCGCTTCCACGCCGACAGCCTCGGGAACCGGCACGCCTCCCACATCCAGGTAGTGGATCAGGGCGCCGATTCGGACCAAGGCAGGATCGCCTTCCAACCCGAAGCTGGCCAGCAGTACCTCGTAGGTCACTTTTGTGCCCACATGGGTGAACTCGGCACCGTCAAAATCGAAGCCGACGGCGCGCTTTGGGCAGTCCTTGGGGCTCTTCAGCCACAGAAATTTCGCCTGTGGATCTATGTAGCGTTTGATCAACCAGGCACTGGCGAGGCGATCAGCCCAGGGTCGAGCCCGGGTCGCCCAAGTGCGGCCGCTGTATTTGGTGGCGTCGACGTGCCGGATCCGACCAGCTGCTGCATGGGGCTCGCCAGGGGACAGCACCGCGTTGGCCGCTCTTGTCAGATCTTCCAGAGCGTCGTGGGTTTGATCACGTGCCGCACCGGGGAAGAAATCCTGTTGTGCTATCGCGTCATAGTCTCGTCGCAATCGCAGCAGTTGTGCTGTCAGCGCAACTGCCTCCATGCCCTTGATCTGCTTGGCGGCGCTGCCGATCCCGCGCACCAGTTTCTCGTACTCGGGTGTGCGATCGAAGAGCCGCCGGAACGCCGTCTCTTGTTTCGCGTCGCGAGCGTTCATCTCCAGGATCTGAGCGCTGCCACCGGAGGTGATCACGTCCTCCGATAGTGCTCGCAACGGTTCATGGAACTCGTTCCGATTTGGCAACAGATAGACACCGTCCCGCAGGACGACGGTGCCCAGTGCCTTGAGCGCCCGCCACACGCGCATTCGTACAGCCGGCTGCTGCCCCTGCAAGGTCAGGACAAAGAGAATCCATGCGGTGGCGGGCGCGGTCTCCGAGGGATTGGATTGCAAAGTAGCAGTCATTACATTAGTGTAGCACTCAGGACTCAGTGAGGTCAGTCGACGCGGTCGCCTGATCATGACCCAGAGCAGGGGTGCCGGAATGTCCGCCAGAAAAAAGCTCGCCGTCGCGTTACTGAGCGTTGTCGCGGTTGTCGGTGTACTGATCGGCGCCTTGTACCTGTTCATAGTTTCGGGCGGATCGATTGCCAGAGGACAAGAACCTCCAGCCGTGGAGGTCGCGGTCGCGCAGTGGCTGTTGCATCGGAGTGTCCCCCAAGACACCAAGGCACTCAAGAATCCACTCAGCACTGCTGCCGACGGTGCGGATGTCTCGGCCGGGCGCGAACTCTATCGCCAGAAGTGCGAGATCTGCCACGCCAACGATGGAAGCGGGAAGACCGACATTGGCGCCGGACAGTATCCGCGTCCGCCTGACCTTCGCAGTTCCGGCGTTCAGAACATGCCTGACGGCGAAGTTTTCTACCATATCCGAAACGGTATCCGTCACACGGGCATGCCCGGCTGGGGGATGCCGGACAACCACATCTGGCAGCTCGTCGCATACCTGCGCAATCTCCCGAGAAGCGCATCGTTGCAACCCACGCCAGCCGCTGCAGCTGCAGGCACATCCGGCGCCGAGTACGTCGGATCGGGAGCCTGCAAGGACTGTCACTCCGAGATCTATGCGCGCTGGGTGCAGACCCGCATGGCCAATGTCGTGCGCGATCCTCGTGAACACCCGGACGCCATCATCCCGGATCTGCAGAAGCCTGATCCGCTCGTGAAATTTTCAAAAGACGACATCGCGTTCGTCTACGGTAGCCGATGGAAACAGCGGTATTTCAAGCAGATCGGCGATGACTATTTTCCCTTGCCGGTGCAATGGGATGTCACTCACAAGGTCTGGAAGCCTTATTTCGTCAAAGATGGAACCGACTGGTGGACGCGTTTCTATCCGCCCGACAACTTTCAGCGCCCGACCGGTCCGCTCTGCGATGGATGCCATTCAGTGAACTACGACATCGCCACGAAGAAAGTGGCGGAATGGAACGTCGGTTGTGAGCGCTGCCACGGAGCGGGGAGTGAGCACGTCAAGCAAAAGGGCCACGGCTACATCGTGAACCCCGCGCGTCTGGACTACGTGCAGGCCAACGATGTTTGCATCCAATGCCATTCCCAAGGGCAGCCGCTGAAGAATCCCATCGCGGGGAAGTACTACGACTGGCCGGTCGGATTCCACATAGGGGGAAAACTCAGCGACTACTGGAAGCTGGAGGAACACAAACTCGGAGAGGCCTCCTTTACTCACTTTGCCGATGGGACCGCGCACAAGAACCGCATGCAGGGCAACGACTTTGTGCAAAGCCTCATGTACACGCGTGGGGTGACCTGCTTCAGTTGCCATGATGTACACGGGACAAAACACGACGCGGTGCTGTGGAAGCCCGCCAACGCGATATGCCTCGATTGCCATGGCCCCAATGCGCAGAACGGACCGCACGCCGCGACTATCGAGCAGCATACTCATCACAAGCCAGGCAGTGCCGGCAACGAATGCGTTGGCTGCCACATGCCGAAGATCGAGCAGACCATCGGAGATGTCAATGTCCGGGCACATACTTTCAGGTTCGTCTCGCCCGCGCGGGCAGACGCTCTGAAAATGCCCAACGCGTGCAACGTCTGTCACACGGATAAGACGGTGGCGTGGGCGACTGCTGTTTTGAAGACCTGGACGGATCGCTCGCCCTGGCGCTAGCAGTAGTCAATTCGCGCACGCGGTCTACCGATGCACGGTCAACTGTGCTCAGCGTGGATTCCTGGGCGTGCTCCATCTCGGCGCCGTCGATACCGGAACAGCCGCGTGATCATCCAAGCTGTTCGCCATCGTATCTCGGCAGGGGCATTGCTGCTCAGGCTTGCGCTGATCACGGCACTCGACCCCGCGACGCTATACGCGCAAGGCGGGCCACCGATGCTCACCGATGACCCTGATACCCCGGGCAGCGGCAACTGGGAAATCAACCTGGCCTATATCGAGGAACGCAACAAACTGGACCAAATACGCAACTTTCCTCACGTAGACGTGAACTATGGATTGGGCGAGTCGATCCAGCTCAAGTTCGAGACAGGATGGGTTATCGCAGACTTGGCCGACGGCGGTTCGCGAAGCGGTTTGGACGATTCGCTTATCGGATTGAAATGACGCTTCGTGGATCAGTCTAAGGCGGGGGTGAACATGTCCGTCTATCCACAACTTACCGTGGAGAACTCGACTGGCTCCGTGGCAAGAGGAATCGCCGCGCCTGGGCCGAGTTTGCTGCTGCCGGTGGAGATTAGCCGAGATTTCGGTACGCTGCGGGTCGTCGGCGAGATCGGCCATGAAGTCCTGCGCGGAGAAGAAAACGAATGGGTGCTCGGGATACTGGGTGCACTACCCGTGTCTGAGCGACTCGAGCTGTTATCCGAAATTCGCGTTACAGGCCCGAAGTTATTCAGTGAGGGCGACGTGGTGCTGAACCTCGGACTTCGCCAGGAACTTACACCTCACTTCAAACTTTTGGCTTCCGCGGGGACGGGTTTGAACAATGGATTCAATCGCACCAGCTTTATCGCTTATCTGGGCATTCAGATAGTGCTTGGAGAGGAGAAACCGTGAGCCGTACATATAAGACGATGCCGTTGCCGTGGCTCTCTAAACGAAGAGTTCGAAATCATTCCTCCCTCTTATATTCGGCGCGTGCTTACGGTAAAGCCTCCGAAGGCCGAGTTGTAAGCGTCTGGTAAGTAAACTGGGCCACTGTGCGCCCGACCTTGAATTCATATGAACAACCAGACGAACACTGACATGCGAGGAAATCTCAGCAAGGTTCCAGAAGTCACGCTGATCTTCTGGATCATCAAGATTGCCGCCACGACGCTTGGAGAAACAGGTGGCGATGCTGTTTCGATGTCCTTGGAACTTGGCTATCTCATTGGGACTGTGATTTTCGCAGCGATATTTGTAGTGGCGGTCATCGCACAGATAGCCGCGAAGCGATTTCACCCCCTATTGTATTGGGCAACGATCGTTGCCACGACGACGGTAGGTACTACGTTGGCTGACTTCGCCGATCGTTCTCTCGGTATCGGCTATACCGGCGGCACGATGGTTCTATTTGTACTTCTCATCGGATCGCTGTTCACCTGGCATCTCTCCTTGGGTACGGTGTCGGTCAGCAGCGTTAGTTCCCCGAAGGCAGAGATGTTCTACTGGGTGACTATCATGTTCTCCCAGACTCTGGGCACCGCTCTCGGCGATTGGACGGCAGACAGCGCCGGTCTTGGCTACGGTGGAAGTGCGATAGTGTTCAGTTTATCGTTGGCGCTCGTTGCCGCAGGTTACTACTGGACAACGATTTCCCGCACCACGCTCTTCTGGGCCGCATTCATCCTGACGCGACCGCTTGGTGCCGTTGTCGGCGATTTCCTCGACAAGCCCGTCGATGCTGGCGGTTTGGCGCTTGGCCGCTTCTCTGCATCCGCCGTTCTTCTCGTGTTCATTTTGCTATGCATTCTTGTCCTTCCACAACGAGCCGCAAAGCAGGCTCACTAAGTGATGCATTGGCTTCGTTCCACGGTACAACCCCCCTCCTTACGTTTTGCGCGTCGCTTACCGTAAAGCCTGCGAAGGCTGGGTGGTAAGTGTCTGGTAAGTAATCTACGCCAATGTGCGCTCCTTACCGGGAGCAGTTACAGGTGAGTCGTGCGCGCTGCAAGCTAAGCCAATCTCGGCGATGGTCTGGCACCCGATGAACCAAGGTACCGTCATTCGAGCAGCAGGATGTCCGTAATCCGTGAGGAGACATACGAGGTGGCCATCCTGGCGGGTGGGCAAGGTAGCCGCCTAAAGGATCGTGCGGGGCGGCTGCCAAAAGCCATGGTGCCCGTTCTAGGCAAGCCCATGCTCGAACACCAGATCGAACTTTGCAAGCGTCATGGTTTCTTGCGCATTCTTCTGCTGGTGCACTACAGCCACGAGATGATCATCAAGCACTTCGGCGACGGATCGCAGTACGGAATCAACCTCGGCTATCAGGTGGAAGCATCTCCTCGCGGAACGGCGGGGGCTTTGCGTGACGCTCTGCCGCGATTGGCCGAGGCTTTCGTCGTGCTGTACGGTGACACTTACTTGGATGTGAACTTGGGCCGCCTGAGAGACACGCATGCACGGCAGGGTGCTGATGCCACATTGTTTTTGCATGCCAATGATCATCCCCAGGATTCCGACCTCGTCGAGGTGGACGACGCCGGCGCAGTGACCGCAATCCTGCCTTACCCACATCAGATCGATGAATACCATCGAAATCTGGTAAACGCCGCTCTCTACGTGCTCGACAGCCATGAACTCCACACCTTCGTTCCCGCACACGGAATGTCGGACATAGCAAAGGATATGTTTCCCGCCATGTTATCGGCAGGTAAACGGCTGTTCGGTTATGTCACACCCGAGTACCTCAAAGACATGGGCACGCCAGATCGACTTGACAGGGTGGAACTGGACATCGAAAACGGTCTTCCAGAAAAGTTATCGGGGCGTGAGCTTCGTTCAGCGGTCTTCCTGGATCGCGACGGAACGCTGAACCTCGAGGTGGATCATTTGAGCCGCCCGGAGCAACTGCTTCTGCATGACGGAGTTGCTGAAGCCATAAGGCGGATCAATCAGGCCGGCATGCTGGCAGTTGTTGTAACCAATCAGCCTGTCATTGCGCGCGGTGATGTTTCGAGGACAGGTCTCGAGAAAATTCACGCTCGCCTTGAAGCTTTGCTTGGCAAAGATGGTGCGTACTTGGATCGGGTCTACGTGTGCCCACATCATCCAGAAAAGGGGTTTTGGGGTGAAGTCGGCGAACTGAAAAAGGAGTGTGACTGCCGCAAACCGAAGACCGGGTTGATCGACGCCGCTTGCTGCGACCTGCAGATTCGACGGGCGAGTTCCTGGTTGGTCGGAGACTCCGTTGCAGACATCGAAGCAGGGCGGCGGGCGGGCCTGCGCACGGTCCTCGTGCGCACCGGCCATGCGGGGCGAGACGAGAAGCGCCCGCCGCGACCCGATTATGTCGTCCCGCATCTTACGAGTGCGGCTTCGTGGATCTTGGAAGGGCATGCCACCATGAGTCGACGCCTCGCGCCAGTGGCATTGGCGGCCCTGAGGGCGCGTCTTGTTCTAATTGGCGGGCTATCGCGTTCCGGAAAGAGCCACGCCGCACAGGTGCTCAAGGAATTGCTCGAAGACCTCGGACGCGCTGCACATATCGTGGCACTCGATTCCTGGCTCAAGCCTACGAAGGAACGAGCCGAGGGTGCTGGTGTGCTTTCTCGCTTCGATATAGCGGAGGCCATAGATACCGTCAGTCGTGTTGCCAAGTCCACGGTTCGCGCTAGATTCTCGACGACCGTTTATGATCGCGCGGCGCGTGCAATGCACCCTACGCCCGTAGACTTCTCTGTCGCAGCAAATGACATCTTGATCGTCGAGGGCGTCCCAGCGCTTCTTGTCGAGCCACTGCGCTCGCTCGCGCAAATCACCGTCCAGGTCCAGGTTCCGGAGATCGAAAGGGCCGCTCGCCTGAAGGCGGACTATCGATGGCGTGGCTACTCGGAATCAGCTATCGACGAGTTGCTGGCCCGGCGCGCGATAGACGAGACGGTGGCGGTCATCGCCGCAGGGAAGCTTGCGGACTTTCTGATCTCCTCTGAATTAGAGCGATGATCCTGAGCAAAACTCCGCTGCGGATGAGCTTTGTCGGTGGCGGCAGCGACCTGCCTGCCTTCTATCAGGAAGAGACGGGCGCCGTGCTGTCGACTTCCATCGACAAGTACGTGTATTTTGCTCTCAACAAGAAGTTCGACGGGCGCCTTCGGATCAGCTATACCCGTACCGAGGACGTGGAAACGCCCAAGCAAGTGCAGCATCCCTTGGTACGAGAAGCATTGAGTGTCACCGGAATAGAAGGTGGCATCGAGATCGCCTCCATGGCCGATATCCCATCCAAGGGATCCGGCCTGGGCTCTTCAAGCACATACACAGTTGGTCTCCTGAACGCGTTGTTCGCGTACAAGAACCAATACGCTTCAAAGGAAACGCTCGCCAGACTCGCTTGCGAAATTGAAATCGAGCGCTGTGGCGAACCCATTGGCAAGCAGGATCAGTACGCCGCGGCGTACGGTGGGCTTAACCTTATCCGATTCCATCCCGACGAATCGGTATCGGTGGATCCAGTGATTTGCCAACCTCAGATTCTCTTCGAGCTGGAAGCTTCGATACTCCTGTTCTTCACTGGCAGGACGCGCAGCGCATCGGCCGTGTTGGTAAACGGATCTGCAGGGCTTCATGCACCTTACAGGCGCAAGCTGATGCGCCGCATGGTCGAACTAGCGTTCGACCTCAAGAAAGAGCTGGAGTCTGGTCACCTGAACACCTTCGGCGATATTCTTCATGAGAACTGGCGTCTCAAGACGGAAGTGTCGAGCGGTGTTTCTGATTCACAGATCGATGGCTGGTACGCCGCAGGCCGTGCAAGTGGCGCCCTTGGCGGAAAGCTGCTCGGTGCTGGGAACGGGGGCTTTCTCATGTTCTTTGCGCCTCCGGAGCGCCACGCGCAGATAACGAAGGCCTTGTCAGATTTGACTCGAGTGACGTTCGGGTTTGATCGGACCGGCGCTCAAATCGTCTTTTATCAACCGAGCGAATGAGCCGTGCGACTTGAATTCTCGATATCCAACTATTTCGACGCGCACGCTCTGCTTGCAAAGAAGCTGGACCGTGTTGCGTTCCAGGCGGGCTTTGATCTGATCAGAGCAAAGTTCGAGTCGGGCAAGAAGATCATCACCTGTGGAAACGGCGGCAGCGCGTATACGGCTTCCCACTACGTTACTGACTGGAACAAGATGACCAACCTTGCAACCGGTAAGAGGTTCAGAGGGATCTCTCTTTGCGATAACATCGGTCTCGTAACTGCCTTCGGCAATGACATCGGATATGACGAGGTTTTTGCAGGTCAACTCAAGACGATTCTCGATGAGGGCGATTTGGTTGTGGCTATCAGCGGCAGCGGGAATTCTGCCAGCGTGGTTAGGGCCGTTGAATATGCGAACGGGGCCGGGGCAGACACGCTGGCGATTGTCGGGTTTGACGGAGGCAAGCTGAAGCCGCTTGCGAAATGCTCGGTGTGGGTGCCGTCCTTCGACATGCAGCTGTGTGAAGAGCTACATGTCATGTTTGGCCATATGGTGATGAAGACGCTGAGCGGCTGTGCAATCAGCGACTGAACTACCTCGCTCGTATCCCGAGGAAATCGGCAACGATGAATTGCAGCGTTATTCGCGAGTCTCGAAAATCCACCGGTGCTCGAGCAGCCACCTGACGGTCTGACGTATGGACGATTCGATCGAGTAGGTTGGTCTCCAACCTGTGCTCAATGCCTTCCGCACGTCGAGCAAGACGACGGGATTGTCACCGATCCAACCGCGGTCGCCTGTCCCGAAATCAAATTTCGGGTCCAGGCCCATCTCATCGCATATCCACCGTGCGGAATCACTCACAAAGCAGGCCTCTGGTACGCCCAAGTGATAGACCTCGAAGCGCTTCGAAGGCCTGTTTGCGGGCCGAATCTCTTCGCAGATGTGAATCAGCGCGCGGACACAATCTTCAACGTGTAGATAACTTTTCCGCTGCGAGCCGTTGCCAAGAATCCTCAGGTTTGCAGGATCATCGAGCAGCTGCTTTACGAAGTCGAAAACGTGGCCATGCGGGTACCGAGGCCCAAGCAAGGAAACGAACCGGAAAGCATAGCCTTCGAACCCGTAGCTCTCACAGTAGCTCGAGATCAATCCTTCCCCGGCCATCTTGGAAGCCCCGTAGAGAGACGTTTGCGCCGGAATCGGGCAATGCTCCGGTGTGGGAAACACATCCGGCTCGCCGAGGACCGCGGCCGA
>Ga0302322_100005198_pt1 | contig 11404 bp, 10 predicted proteins | sample Fen_T0_2_FD_203757 | JGI IMG/M metagenome (GOLD analysis project Ga0302322, IMG submission 203757) | Peat permafrost microbial communities from Stordalen Mire near Abisko, Sweden - Fen_T0_2 | ecosystem: Environmental > Terrestrial > Soil > Wetlands > Permafrost | place: Sweden: Abisko... | reverse complement strand
CCGCCGGACGAGGCGCTGCCCCGGCTGCTCGAGCTGCCGGGCGTCGGGCCGTTCACCGCGGGGGGCGTCTACTACCGCGGCTGCGGCGTGGCCGACGGGATCCCGGACGCCGACGAGATCGGGCGCGAGGTCGTCCGCGACCTGTACGGGATCGCCGGCGCCGGCCCAGCCGACATCCGACGGCTCGCCGAGGCGTGGAGGCCATACCGGATGTGGGCGGTGGTCCTGCTCAGGGTCGCGTGGGGCCGCCGCCAGAAGAGCCCGGTGAGCTACCGGCGCGACGCCTAGCGTTCGGCGGTCTGCGCGAGCGTTTCGTCCCGCCGCCCGGCGAGCGATGGGCCGAGCTCTTCGTCGGGCGTCCCCCCAACCACCCCGGTGAGCACGAGGCCATCCTCTGCGAATCGCTCGCCCGGACGCTCGCCGATTGCGCGCCCGCGGGGCTGCTAGGGCTGAGTCCGCGAGGCCGATCCGGTTGAAGTCGGCGATCAGCCCAGCCGGCGGCCCCAGGACCGCTTCCGCGATGAGCAGGTCGTCGGCGAGATCCTCGGTTCCATCGCTCCTCCCTCGGGTCGGTCGCGCTAGCGTAGCCCGGCCGGGCTCCGGCGCCACCCCGCCAGCTCCGCCACCGACCGCGAGGTCGGGGTCGACGTCCTGTCTGGTCCGTGCCCTCCACCGAGCCCGCGCCTGCGGAGACGAGGCATCGTGCATCATGGCCGGCATGACACAACCATCGGTCCCGACCCACGCTGATCCGACCCTCGAGCTCGCGGATGAGGACCTCGCCTTCAGCATCGGCGTCCAGGCATGGATCTGGGGCTACCCGCTCGTGGTCTCCGCGGCGACCGCGCTCGTCGCGACCGGCACCGACCGACCGCTTCCCAACGGGCACGCCCCGTTCAACGCCTTCGGCCACGTCGCCAAGCTGTTCAAGGCATCCGACCGCGACGTCGTCTCGCCCAACGGCGACACGGTCTATTCGAGCGCGTTCCTGGACCTCAAGGCGGGCGCGGTGCTCGTGAGCGTGCCTGCCAGCGCCGGCCGCTACTACTCACTGATGCTCGAGGACGCGTACACCAACGTCTTCGGCTACATCGGCACGCGTGCGACTGGCCCGGAGGCCGGCCGATACCTCTTCGCGGGGCCGGGTTGGTCCGGGTCGGTTCCAGCGGACGTGACCGCGGTCATCACGGCGCCGACTCCGCTCGTCTGGATCATCGGCCGCACGCTCGTCGACGGTGACGCCGATCTCGCGGCGGTCCGCGCACAGCAGGCTCAGTACACCACCGAGGTCGTCGGCCCGGCCTTGGACCCGATCCCCGCCCGGGAGCGGTGGGGTCTGTCGCTCCGGCCTGGCCTCGTCCCCGTCGACCAGGTCGAGGCGCTCGACTGGTCGACCTATTACGCATGGGTCGGCCGCCTGATGCGGGACAACCCGGCGCCGGAATCGGACGGCGCCCTCGTCACCCAGTTCGCGCGGATCGGACTGAACGGGGACGAGGGTTTCGCGCTTGCGAGCCTCTCCGGGCCAGCCCGGCGGGGGCTGGCGCGAGCCCACCAGGCCGCGAGCCGGATCGTGAAGCGCGAGGCGCTCGGCGTCGGCGGCTCGGTGGTCAACGGGTGGGCGTACAACCTCAGCCAGGGCCGGTGGGGCCAGGACTTCCCGCTCCGGGCCGCGATCGCGTACCGCTCCCTCGGCCAGAACACGCCCGAGGAGGCGATCTACTTCAACACGCGCTCGGACGCGGACGGCCTTCCGCTCAATGGCGCACGGCCGTGCACGCTGACCTGCCCGAGCGGCCAGCTCCCTCCGACCGGCGCGTTCTGGTCGATCACGATGTACGACGCCACGAACTTCTTCGCGGACAACCCCATCAGCCGCTTTTCGATCGGCGATCGGACCCCGGGACTCCGGACGGCCGACGACGGCTCGCTGACGATCGCGATCCAGCGCGAGGAGCCCGAAGCGGGGCGCTCGAACTGGCTTCCTGCGCCCGAGGGCGACTACCGCCTGTCCCTTCGCCTGTACATCCCGAAGCCCGAGGTGCTGAGCGGCGAGTGGGCGCCTCCGCCGGTGCGCTCGAGTCGCAAGACGTGACCCGGGCGCCCCACGACCCGGCCCAAACGGCAAGTAGCCACCGGACCGCCGCCGCCCGACGCTACAGGGCATGACGGCGCGCTCGTCCGATCCACACCGGCTCCCGCGCGCCCGGGCCGTTGCGACCCCGGGCATGCCCGCGCCGTCACCGAGCCCCATGGGCCGCGGCGAAGGACGGCGAGTCTGGTGCCGACCATGTCCCACACCAACATGTCGTCGACCCCCGGGCAGCCGTGGATCAGGATGTTGCGGAACGCGATGATCCTCGCGGGCTCGCTGATCCGGCCGGCCGCCTCGGGGTCCACCTTCGCGAGCTGGCCAAGCGTCTCCCCGATGTTCGCGAACTGACCTCGACGGCGGCCCGCACCATCGCGTCAGCGGCGTAGTCGTCGAATCCCAGGCCAACCGTGAACTAGGCGTCCGCGTACCCGCTGGAAGGCAGGGCCTCGAACTCGACCAGCAGGTCGACGTCGCTCCGCGCGGGGCCGAAGTCGTCGCGGACGGCCGACCCGAACCGCCGATCTGCCACTTCGACCTCGGTGTTGTGGCACCGAACGCTGCAAGTCCGCGCCCTGTAGGCCACTGCAAGTCGCCGCGCCAAGCCGCGGCACGGACCGCCAACCGGGCGGCGCCCGCGCACCGCGGTAGCGAGTTGGGGCCGTCCGCCTCTTCCATGTCACAGCGGGCGCTGGCTAGCGTCTTCCGCGCAGCGGGAGACTGTGACGCGCGACCCATGTCCCGGCCGCCGGGATCGCGCCGAGCCACTGGCGAGACCGACCCGCAGGTTGGCGTCCCGGAGGTAGTCGCATGCGCCGTGCTGTGGCGCTCGCGGCAGCTGTGGTTCTCGCGCTGTCGCTCTCGGCATCCGGCGCAGCCGCCGGGCCGAGCACAAGGGTCAACAGCTTCGTCGGGAGCTTCGACATGGTCGATGGCAGCGGCCATGTCGTCGCCCACGTCGTCGCCGCGTTCAAGGAGCCGACGGCGAGCCGCCTCGTCCCCGGGACCATCGACATCCACTGGGCGCCGTACGACGTTGCCAACCCGCCGTTCCCTTTCATGCCGCTCGACTGGCCGCCTGTCAAGGAGTCGCATGCGCAGCTTGTGTCCGGCTTCTTCGGTGACGAGGTGGACCCGACCTTCGGGCGCATCGTCTCGGCCGGAGCGCTCGGCTACCTGTGCGACTACACCGCCCCATTCAACGCCGATTGCCGGCCCTTTGGCTTCGTCTTCCAGAAGAGGGGTTCCGACCCGGCAGCCCCGAAGGGGATCGTCGGCTGGGCGGTCCCGTGCGACATCAACAACTCGAACGCGTGCGACTACGCATCGTGGTATCCGGTCGGCAAGGGTGTCGTCTCACTGACGTACGTTGGGCCGACGGGCGGATAACGTCCGCGTGCCACCATCGTCCAGGACGGGGGCCAGCCCAGCGGCCGGCCCTCTTCAATCTCGCGTCCCGGCACCAGGGCATCCGCCTCCACGCGGCGCGGCTTCCCGCTACCTGGCAGATCCGCGGGTGCGCGGTGTCGATGGGCGGCAATCGCCCGGCGCAAGACCTGGATCGCATCGCGTGAGGCCACGGCCACCCAACGCTGCACAACCAGGGACTGGCGCCCGCGCGGCTCGCTCCCGCGCGTGCCGCCCGCCCGCCACGCCGACGTTCTCGCTGCCTTTATCGCCGCTTCCGGATCCGTGGCGGATGGGGAGACAATCGTCGGAGTCCGGCCGAGCCCCGCGAAGCGGTCCCCTCACTGACCCGCCGGCTCGCTCATGGCTGACCACCGAGCAGCTGTTCCATCGGGGACGGGCCGAAGGATGGCTGGCGGTCGCAAGCCCGCAGCCGCCCTCAAGTCTGGAGCGGCACTGGGGCGCCGGACACGGACCTCGCCGCCGGGGCCGTGGTCCAGGTCACCGGCGTCCTAACGGCCGAGGGCTGGGTACCGCCCCCCGGGCCAGACGTGCCCGCCCGAACCCTGAGCGAAGCTACCCGCGTCGGTCGTCCAGAAACGAGCATTGGGCCGCGAGAGTCGCGTCCTCGCCTGCCAAGGCGTTCACGAGGTCGGACCATGCCGGGTCGTAGGCGGTGGGCACATCCCTGGATCGCATCCGGTGCGTGATCGTGCCGGCAACGATGGAGCGCCGCTGCGCCAACCGGACCACCGCGTCGACGCGAGCCCAGGACGTGGCGCGGAGCGTTGCCGGTGACATCCCGGGCCAGCCAACCGTGTCGGGTGACGCGGCTACGATGCGCTGATCGGGTCCGGTTGGTGTCATGCGACCGGCTCGTCGCCGTCGCTGCGGATCCGGTCCGTGAGCGCCATAAGGATCCCAAGTCGGACGGCAGGGTGGCGATCCATGAGCTCGAGGAAGGCGTCCCTGCGGACGACGAGCGTCCGGACGGGTCCGACCGCGGTCGCCGTGGCGGTCCTGGTCCGGCCATCGACCAGCGCGATCTCGCCGATGAAGTCGCCGGTGCCGAGCCGGCGGATCGACTCGCCGCGGCGCGTCACGTCCACCTGGCCCTCGACCAGCAGGTAGAACGCGTCGCCGGGATCGCCCTCGACCACGATTGCCTCGCCGTCAGCCACAGGCTGTTCGGTCGCCAGCGCCGAGATGGCCTCGATCGCGCGATCGGTCATGCCTGCGAAGAGCGGTACCCGCTTCAGATCATCGATGACGGCGGTGGTCATGGTCTCCCTCATCCGGTTTGGTGGTCATGGCGGGGCAGGCTATGTGACGAATGTAAACGGTGCGTGAACAAGGCCTATGCATGCGACGCGGCGGACATGGAATGGCGCCCGACAGGAGCCGGGCGCCCTCGTCGTCGAGGGTGGAGGAGAGACACCCCTGACGACGAGTCCATGCATGAGCTCGCGGGCGACGATCGTCGGGCCGCCGCCTACACCCGGGTCGGGACCGCCGCGCAGAGTGCGACGAGAACGCCCAGGAGCGCGAGGAGGAGGGCGAGGATGTCGAACCGGCGCCGCTCGCCGGCTGGCTGGATCTCAGCCACCGTGGCGGTACCGGTGGCGGCGGCGAATGCTGATCAGCCGCAGGCGTCGCGAGAGAAGCAGGCAGGACGCTCGGGGCGGCGGAGGCTCCTCGCCGGTGATGTAGACCCAGCGCGGAACGATGGCGAGAGGCGCGTTGCGCATGACGCCGCTCACCCGAACCACAGGGCCGCGTCGAGGTCGGACGGCCGCGGCGGGAGCCCACGCCGGACCAGCTCCGGCCAGGCCGGCAGTGGATGCCGCGCACCGAGCTCGAGGCGCCGGATCGCGACCGCGACGTCATCCGGGTTCCTCCCGATTCGCGCGACGGCCTCGTCGAAGGCGATCGCGCCCGAGAGCTCGTCGAATGGCGCGGGCAGGTCCCAGACGCTGCCAACGTCGCCGAGCTCAGTGCGAGACCGATCGACAGCCGCAGCGAACGCGGGCGTGCCCCAGCGGGCAGGACGGTCGTCATCGCGCCCGAGCACGTGGGCCAGGGCTTCGGCCAGGACGCGCGTCCTGGCCCCGGCGCGGTGCGCCGGTGGAACCGCTGCAGGGGTGTGGGTGCAGTCGAGAAGGTCCATGGCGGCAGATTGCGGATCCCCTGTTTCCGCCGGTTGAACGCGATGTCAACCGTGGCCGACGCGCGCCATGAGAGCCGCAGTCCAGGTCCTCGGCGTGAGTCCTAACCGGCAGGTAACGCGTCGTTCACACGAGCGCGCGATGGTCGGGCCGCCGGACGCCCACCGGCAGCAGCCTCCGAGGAGTTCGTCGATGGCCTCGCTCGATTCGCTCATCGTCATCGCAGCCGCCCTCGCTATGGCCATGTCGCCGCTGGCCCTCGGTGCGTGGTTGATGACCCGTGGCACGACGCGCTCCGCGCGGGATGAGTCGCGAGCGGCGGAGTAGGTCTCGCTCGTGCGAGTGCGGCGGGACGGCCCGCCACCGGAGGCCCGGGACCTAGAGCTTGGGGCCCAACCAGGGGCATCCGATCGCCAGACCGAAAGGAAGACCGAACCGATGGACTGTGAGACGTGCGGGCGCCACCGCCCCTCCGACCAGGTCGTCGCCCAGTGGTCGCCCGCCGGCGCCGTCGTGATGGCGTGCGGGCGGTGTCGGCGGCACACGATTCGACGCGCCGACCTGGCCCGCGTCTCGAGGGTGGCCGGCATGCGGCGGTCTCCACGAGCCGGCGGCTGAGGCATCTCGAACACGGGGCGATAGCCCCTCGCCCAATGCCGTGTTCACTCGTCGCCGCGATGCTGCGATCCATGGTCGCCCCGAGCCGACGCGTCGCGGGCACGCTCACCTCGCCCCGGTGTCTTGATCCTTGCCCTGGAGGGGTCGGGCCGGCGAGCTCCCCACGCATGGCGAGGAAGCCATCCGGATCGAGAACCGCTCCTTCTACGACTCAGCGTTCCAGCCGGGTCGCCATCTTGCTGGACCTGGTGCGCGACGACCCGGCCATGACGTTGAGCCCGAGGCGCGGATCCTGTTCGCGTCGCACTACCTCGAGCGGATCGGCGACCGGGTGACGAACATCGCCGAGGGCATCGTCTCCTTCGTCTCCGGCGAGATCGAGGATCTCAACCCCTGGGGCCTCGCTCGGAGGACGGACGGATCACGACAATGCCGAGTGGGCCGGTTATGGGGCCGATCCGTCACCGGCGATCCGAGGCGAGCTCACTTCACCGGGGCGTATGACAGGCTTGGCGCCAGCTCCTTCTGGACGTGGTCGCTGAGCATGTAGTCGAGGAAGGCCTTTGCGAGGCCTGTCGCCTCGCCCTTCGTATACATGTGGCCGTACGCCCAGATGGGGTAGCTGCCGTCCACCAGGTTGTCGAGGTTGGCTTCGATTCCGTCGAGCGCCACGCCCTGCAGGCCCTGGGTCACCGCGTAGTACGCGAAGCCGATGACGCTGGTCGCGCCGGGTGTCGTGTTGACGGCCGTCGTGACGGCACCGTTCGAGTCCTCGGTCAGCGCCTGCCCTTCGGCCTCGGCCGCACCTTTGAGCACGAGCTTCTTGAACGTCGCACGAGTCCCGGACGACAGGGGCCGCAGGATCAGCACGATCGGCATGTCGGGTCCGCCGACGTCCTTCCAGTTGGCGATCTTGCCGGTCCAGATGCCCTCCATCTGCTCCGTCGTCAGGGTGGAGACACCCTGGACATCACCGTTGGTAACCATGACGAAGCCCTGCTTGACGACCTGGTGGTCAACGAGCTCGGCCGCCGCAGCCGGGTCCAGCCGGTCCGTCGCCTCGATGTCCGAGTTGCCGATGGTGACGCCGCCCTGGGACACCAGGGACAGGCCCGTACCGGAACCACCTCCCTGGACGCTGACGGTGGTGCCCGGGCAGATGCTCATGAAGTCCCTCGCAGCCTGTTCCACGAGCGGCTGGAGGGCGGACGAGCCAACGGCCGTGATGCTGCCGGCTTCGCACGCGGCGGCTCCGGGGTTACTGCTGACGGGTCCAGATGCAAGCGGCGGGATGCTGACGGCCGCACTCCCGGATGCGCCAGGGGATCCAGCCGCCGGGGCCTTCGGGGCGGAGCCGCCGCCGCAGGCGGTGACGGCCAAGGCAATCACGATGAGGAGGGCTCCGATGGGGCCCATGGGCATCCTGGTCATGGTCGAGAAAGGTCCTCCAAGGAGCTGTTTCCCGCTCCACACGGAGCCGGATCGGCGGTTTCGCCCGCAGCGGCCTGCCCGGGGCGGTGGCGTCTCCGCCCCGGGCCGCCAGGCGCCTAGTACATGCCGATGGCGAGTCCGTCGATGCGGTCGTACTTGCCGCTGACGCTGACCTTGACCTTGAGGGTGCCCGACTTCACGGCGGTCCCGGAGTAGATCAGGAAGGCCTTCTTGTAGGCGGTCGCGCCCTTGAGGCTGATGGTCTTGAGCAGCGTGGACCCGAGGTAGACCTTCACGGAGCCGCACGTCGTGCAGGTCGAGGCCACGAGGTACAGCTTCTTGTACTTGACGCTCGTGGCGGAGAGGGATGCGTTGAGCGTCTTCGACTGGCGGTACGTCCCGCGGTAGTACTTGGTCGAGCTGAGCGCCGACCAGGTGCCACTCTTCGTGAGCGACCGGTCGTCCAGCGGCGAGATCGTGCACTTGTCGGCGGTCCAGCTGGAGGTGAGGCCGTTCACGTCGCGCGCCAGGACCGAGAAGCAGTACGTGTACCCGGCGGAGAGCGCGAGCGAGGCGCTCAGCGCCGTCGTCGCGGTCTGCCAGGTCGTGTACGCGCTGAAACTCGTGCTCTTGTAGCTGGCCTTGCGGTAGCGCACGTCGAAGTTCTGAACTGCCGCCGAGCCGGGCGTGCCGGCCCACGCGACGGTCATGCTCGTGCCGCCCTGGATGGTCGAGGGCGTCGTCAGCGACACCTTGGGCGGAACGGCGGCGGCGGGGTTGACCACGTTGCCTGCGAGGATCGAGTCGATCGTGACCGGCGCGCCATACGTCGCGACACGGCCATCGATGAGACCGCCGAAGGCATCGATGACGGGGGTCAGGGCGCTGTCGCCGGCCGCCGTCACGGTGAACGTGGCGGCGAAGATGCCCTGGTCAACGCCCGCGGGCTGGAAGGAGGAGCCGTCCGTATAGGACCACGCGATTGCCGGGATGCTGCCCGTCGTGTTGGCGTTGCTGAGGAAGGCGGCGAGCTGGCCGGGGCTGGGGAACCCGGCGTAGACCGCCGGAGTGCCGGGATCCACCGGGACCACGGTCTTCGCGACCGCGGTGAGCTGGAGCTTGGTGTGGTCGAACGTGAGGCCGGCACCCGCTCCGCTGAGGTCGACCGCGCTGTTGGCCGAGACGTGCACGGTGAAGGTGCCGCCGGTCGATCCGGCCGGCGCGACCGTCGTGGTCGCAGGGGAGACGAAGACGCTCGTCGTCGCGACGGCCCTGGCGTTCGAGGCGGCGGGGGCGGCCGGGGCGATCGCCGCGCCGAGCGCGATGACGGCCCCGAGGGCGAGCGGCCACGCGGCGCGCACGCGCGTCCACCCGTTGCTGTTGTTCACGTGTTGTGTCCTCCTTCCCCGCGGATGGGGATGCTGGTGCGCCGCATCTCGGCGCTGCTGGTTCGTCTGGATCACAGGGGTCTCCCCGGGTCGGCGGGGCGTGGTCACTCTGCAACGGCAACGCCGGACAGGTCGATGCTGTCGTCCGTCTCGGTGTTGATGGTCACGAGCCCGCCGGCCAGGTATTCGCGGGTCGCGTCCTGGGCGGGGTTCTCGAACAGCTGGCGCGTGTCGCCGACCTCCACGATGTGGCCGTGGTACATGAACGCGAGCCGGTCCGAGACCCGGCGCGCCTGGGGCACATCGTGGGTGACGATCACCACGGTGACGTCGCCGCGCATCGCGAGGATGCTCTCCTCGAGCTTTCCGGTGGAGCGCGGGTCCAGGGACCCGGCGGGCTCGTCCATCAGGATGACCTCGGGCTCCACGGCGAGCGTTCGCGCGATGCAGATCCGCTGCTGCTGGCCACCGGACAGCGCCAGGGCGCATTCGTCGAGCCGGTCCTTGACCTCTTCCCAGATCACGGCCTTGCGCAGGCTGCCCTCGAGGAGTTCCTCGTAGCGCTCCTTGGGCGTGGTCCCCTGGGCCTTGACGCCGTACAGGACGTTCTCCCGGATCGACATCGGGAACAGGTTGGGCCGCTGGAACACCATGCCGACCCGCCGGCGCAGCAGCACGGGGTCCATGTGCAGGCAGTCCTCGCCGTCGATGGTGACCTGCCCGCCGACCTTGCAGCCGGGCGTGAGCTCGCTCAACCGGTTCAGGGTGCGGAGCAGCGTGGTCTTGCCGCAGCCGGACGGTCCCACCATGGCCGTGACGAGCCCCGTGCCGAAGGGGAGATCGACGCCGTGCAGCACGTCGCGGCCCGAGTAGGCCACCCGCAGGCCCCGCGTCTCCATGACGTTGTTCACCAAGGACTCCTTGTGGTTCGCTGCGGCCACCGGGCCGGGCGTCATCGTGGGGTTCATCACGCGGTGATCGAGCCCCGATAGCGCCTCGAGAAGTGGCGCTGGAGGAGCATCGCGATCACGGTCAGCCCGATCGTGAGGACCATGAGCAGGAGCGCGGCGGTGGCCTGGTACTGGAGCATCTGGTACTCGGGGACCGCGTTCAACGCGTAGTCGCGCGGGCCGTACTTGGCGGCGAACACCGCGAAGTCGAGGTCGGTCACGTTCGTGAACAGGTTGACGCCGTGCTCGCCGGTCCCGGCAAGGAACCAGATGACGGCGAGGCCGCCGGCGGCCTCGGCACCGGCCAGGATGACGCCGGTCAGGATGTTCGGCGCTGCCCACGGCAGGAGGATCCGGCGCAGGCCGTACCCGTCTGTCGCGCCGAGGGCGACGCTGCCCTCTCGCATCTCGCGCGGTGCTGACCGGAGGCCCTCCTCGGTCAGCCGGGCGATGACAGGCATCACGAGCAGCGCGAGGAAGATGGCCGCCAGGACGAACGAGCCCTTCTGCGCCTGGATGCGGGTGCCGTCGTCCCAGCCGCCGCGGATGAGCAGCGACAGGAAGGTGTCCGAGTCCAGCCCGTTGGCCAGGCGGACCAGGCCGACGGCCGTCGCGCCGAAGATGAAGATGGCGATCGCACGCAGCATCGTGGTGCAGAAGCCGATGACCCGCGCCACGCGGCCCGGGTACTCGCTCATGAACACACCCGCCCCGACCCCCGGCAGGAATGCGAAGCCGAGCGTGAGGCCCAGCAGCAGGAACGTGCCGAGGATGTTGTTGAGGTAGCCGATCGCGATCTTGTCGGTGCCATCGACATGGCCCCACGCGGTCGTGAGCATGTCCAGGCGGAACGTGCTCGCGCCGTCGACCGCGATCTTGCCGAGGATGACCACGAACCCGATGACGCCGAGCGTGATCGGCACGACGAACAGTGGGGCCAGGGCAAGGTCCTGCCCGCTGGGGCTCGCGACGAACAGCCGCCGGACGGCGAGGATTGCGGTTGCCGTCCCCAGCAGCAGCAGGATCGGGCCGGAGACCACGGTGCGGTGGACGATCCCGTTGACGTCCATGCCGTAGAGCCAGGTCGGCAGCGGCAGCACGACGAGCCCGGCGACGAGCGCCAGGGCGGCGAGGACGATCGCTGGCCGATCAAGCACGCCGGTCCGGGCACGGCGGACGACCACCGTGATCCCCAGCGTGGCGGCGAGGAGCAGGGTGAGTGGTGAAATGACGATGTCGGTCCCGTTGACCACCACCGTCACCAGGGCGACCACCAGGGCCAGCACGCCCGCGGCGAGGGGGAGGATCTCGATGCGTGCCGGCCCGCGCCGCGCCTCGGTGAGCCCGGCGGGT
>Ga0302322_100005197_pt1 | contig 11408 bp, 5 predicted proteins | sample Fen_T0_2_FD_203757 | JGI IMG/M metagenome (GOLD analysis project Ga0302322, IMG submission 203757) | Peat permafrost microbial communities from Stordalen Mire near Abisko, Sweden - Fen_T0_2 | ecosystem: Environmental > Terrestrial > Soil > Wetlands > Permafrost | place: Sweden: Abisko... | reverse complement strand
GCGCAACGGCAATGACCTGACGCTGGTGATCGGCGAGAGCACACCGGGCGCAGGCGACGGCGGCTCGATTGTGCTCAAGGACGAATTGGGTGACTGGTTCAGCCAAGGCGTCGAGCAGATCGTTTTTGATGACGGCACGATCTGGAATCAGGATTACCTGCGCACCACCGCGCTGTCGCAAGCGTCGACTCCAGGCGACGATGTCATCAACGGCTTCAACACTAATGACATCCTGATCGGCGGCCGCGGCAACGACATCCTCAGTGGCGGTCCAGGTGACGACACCTACATCTATGGCCGCGGTGACGGCAACGATACTATCATCGAGGGAACCTCAGGAAATTTCAGCACATTCGATACGTTGCGGCTGCAGGGCATCGACCCCGCCGCGATCAGTTTCGTCCGTAACGGCAATGACCTCACCCTCGTCATTGCCGAGAGTGTGCCGGGCGCCGGCGATGGCGGCTCGATCCTGATCAAGCAGACGCTCGATAATTTCTTCAGCTCGGGTGTCGAGCAGATCGTGTTCGACGACGGCACGCTGTGGACCCAGAACGATCTTCGCGTGATGGTGTTGGCGCAATCCTCAACGGCCGGCAACGACGTGATCGACGGCTTCAACACTAACGACGTCATCACCGGTGGTCGCGGCAACGACACCATGTCCGGTGGCGCGGGCGACGATACCTATATCTATAACCGCGGCGATGGCAACGACACCATCATCGAGGGGACCTCGGGCAATTTCTCGACCTATGACACGCTTCGGCTGCACGGCATCAATCCGGCCGAAATCAGCTTCCTGCGCAACGGCAACGATCTCTCGCTCGTTGTCGCCGAAAGCGCGCCTGGGGCAGGCGATGGTGGCTCGGTTCTCATCAAGCAGACGCTGGAAGACTGGTTCAGTCAGGGTGTCGAGCAGGTGGTGTTCGATGACGGAACGGTCTGGACACAGGCCGATCTGCGCCTGAAATGGATCGCTCAGAACGAGACATCCGGCGCGGATACGATCGTCGGCTTCAACGCCGATGATGTGCTGGATGGCGGTGCCGGCAATGACCTGATGCAAGGCGGGAGCGGCAACGACACTTACATCTTCGGTCACGGATACGGCTCCGACATCATCAATGACGTCGGTGATGGGGCCGATCGAGTCTTGTTCAGGTCCGATGTGATGCCTTCTGATGTGCGGTTGGAGGCTGATGGAATCAACATCATTGTCCGCCTCGTGGGCACCAACGACACGCTGACAATTCAGAACTGGTTTAACTCGAACTCCCAGGTCTCAACTTTCGAATTCGCGGACGGCACGGTCTGGCAGCCGACAGAAATCCTCAGCCGTGCCTACGGCGGTAACGGCACCAACGCGATCACGTCCGGCAACGATACATTTGTCGGAACCGGCTTGGCCGATATCATCGATGGATTGGCTGGAAATGATATGCTGGTTGGGCGCGGGGGCAGCGATACCTACATGATCTACTCCGGCGGCGGCAGCGATACGATCGCCGAGGGAGAGGATGCCGGCGCGAATGACGTGATTCGGCTTGTCGGGTTGAATGTTGCTGACGTCACATTCTCTCGGACCAGCGTGGATCTCGTTATCCGCATCAACGCGACGGGCGAAACGACGACAGTTCGCTCCCATTTCGTCTCGACCACAACCGGTATCGAACAAATTGTGTTCGCGGATGGCACGGTTTGGAACCGGTCGCAGATTCAGGCTGCCGCTTGGTTTCTGGGGACGGCCGCGGCCGAGACGATCACAGGCACTGGCGATGCCAATATCATTCAAGGAAATGGTGGCAACGACATCCTGGTTGGAGGGGACGGCAGCGATATCTACCGGTATTCCCCCGGCGATGGCAACGACATCGTTCGCGAGGTGGGCAACAGCTCCGACACCGACACCTTGCTGCTTACGAATCTCAATCGCACCCAGGTGACGCTGTCGCGCTCTCTCGCGGATCAGAACGATCTGTTGGTGACGGTCAACGCCACAGGCGAGGTCATTACCATCGACGATCAATTCGTCGGGGCGGGCGCGGGTATCGAAAAGCTGCAGTTCGCGGACGGGACGTTTCTCGATCGCACCGGTATCGCCAATGCAGTTCCCATTCTTGTGTCGGGAACGTCCGGAGCCGATACGCTGAACGGAGATAACAACCCAAACCTGCTCGCAGGCCTGGAAGGTAATGACAGCCTTTACGGCCGGGACGGCAACGACGTCCTGATCGGTGGGGCCGGCAACGATTATCTCGAGGGCGGTAACGGCAACGACACCTATCAGTTCAACCTGGGAGACGGGCAAGACAGTATCCTCGACAACGGCGGCACCGGCGAGCTCGACATATTGAATTTCGGCGCCGGTATTGCGGCTGGCGACGTCGTTGTGACCCAGGCGAACAGCGGCAATGATCTGTTGCTGTCGATCACCGGCACGACTGATACGATCCTTTTGAGAAGCCAGCTCAGCGGCTGGGGCGCTTGGAGCGGGGTGGACGAAGTCCACTTTGCTGACGGCACGGTATGGAACCGCGCGGCACTGATCGTTCAGTCGACTCTTGCGAACGCTGGCAACGACACTTTCCTTGGTGATTTCAATGCCAATTCGTTGTCTGGCGGGGCTGGCAACGACAATCTCTATGGCCGCGACGGCAACGATGTCCTGGCTGGCGGGGCGGGCAACGACTATCTCGAGGGCGGCGGCGGCAACGACACCTATCAGTTCAATCTGGGGGACGGCCGGGACACCATCGTCGACAACGGCGGCACGGGTGAACTGGACATATTGAATTTCGGTGCCGGCATCACCGCCGCCAACGTCATCGTGACACAGGCGAACAACGGCAACGATCTCCTGCTTTCGATCTCCGGCACGACCGATGCGGTTGTTCTCGGAAATCAACTCAGCGGATGGGGTGCCTGGAGCGGGGTGGACGAAGTCCACTTTGCCGACGGCACGGTATGGAACCGCGCGGCACTGATCGTTCAGTCGACTCTTGTGAACGGCGGCAACGACACTTTCTTTGGTGATTTCAATGCCAATTCGTTGTTCGGCGGGGCTGGCAACGACAATCTCTATGGCCGCGACGGCAATGATGTCCTGGCTGGCGGGACGGGCAACGACTATCTCGAGGGCGACGGCGGCAACGACACCTATCTGTTCAACCGGGGAGATGGCCAGGACACCATCATCGACAACGGCGGCACGAACGAGTTGGACGTTCTGAACCTGGGTGCTGACGTCTCGGTTGGCGACGTCATCGTGACGCAAGTGAACAGCGGCAGCGACCTGCTGCTTTCAATCTCCGGTACGACCGACACGATTCTCTTGAAGAATCAGCTAAACGGATGGGGGTCCTGGAGCGGGGTGGACGAGGTCCACTTCGCCGACGGCACGGTATGGAACCGCGCGGCGCTGATCCTGCAGTCGACGCTCGCGAATAGTGGGAACGACACCTTCTATGGCGACTTCGGTGACAGCTCGTTTGGGGGCGGAGCAGGCAACGACAACCTCTACGGCCGCGACGGCAACGACGTTCTCGCCGGCGGAACCGGCAATGACTATCTGGAAGGAGGTAACGGCAACGATACCTACAAATTCAATCTTGGAGATGGCCAGGACATCATCGTTGACAACGGCAGCACCTCGACTGCCGAGGTGGACACTCTCGTATTAGGATCGGGCATCAGTAGCGCAAACATCACGTTGACTCGAGTCAATAACGGGCGCGATGTCGTGATCTCGATCGGCGCATCGACCGACCAGATCACGCTCGGCGGGCAGTTGGTGGCCAATAGTGGCGGGGTCGATCAGATTACTTTCGTCGATGGCACCGTGTGGAATCGCACCGCCATAAGTGATGCCTCCGCGACGTTCACTTGGATCGGCAGTACCGGCAACGCCACGCTGGTGGGCAACAATTATGGTTTCAATACCTTCCAGATGGGGAGCGGCCAGGAGACGGCCAACGGAGGGGCAAGGGGAAATATCTACCAGATATCCCAGAGCACGGGTCAAGCGACGATCAATTTGCCGGCGGCTGCGGGATCCAAGAACGAGATCGATTTCTTGGGCGGCATCACCGATCAGAATCTGTGGTTTGAGCAGGCCGGAAACGATCTGAAGATCGATGTGCTGGGGACAAGCACGAGCACTACGGTGAAGAATTGGTTTTCGGGCAATGCAGGCGCCCTGCAGGAGATGACGGCAAGCGGGCTCGAGATCGATAGCCAAGTCTCGCAGCTCGTGCAGGCGATGGCGACCTATTCAGCAAGCCATGCAGGATTTGATCCGACCAGTCCGACTTTCCAGGCCGCACCGAATGACGCAAGTCTGCAGAACTCAATTGCGACGGCTTGGCATGCCTAGCGCAGTAGCTTGAGGAATCTGGTCGATCTGCGCGCCCAAACATTTGGGCGCGGAGATCCAACCGGAAGAGCCGGCGCCGACCGTTGGGGGCGAACCTGAGCCTGGCGTCGATGTCTTTCGCCTTCTCGGCCAAGTGAAGAATACCGGCCCAGAGGCGATCGAAGCCGCATACTCACTTGTCGTCAGCGCTCCCCGGTTCCGCGGAACCTTGTCGCCCCAAAAGGCGCTCGATCAACTATCAGCGAAAGAGGCGGAGGAATTCCGATCCGGACTGTTAGCTAACTTGAGAAGAGCGGCGAGAGCTGCCGCGACCCGGTGACCACTTGCGCGTTCTTTGGCAATGCCGGTGGTTCACGCATGCCGCTGCCACACATCGCGGAACAGGCGAACCCAGTTTTCGCCCAGTAGGCGGACGATTCGACGTTCCGGCCAACCGCGATTTTCCATGCGCGCGGTCAGGTTCGGATACTGCTCGATGCGCGAGAAGTCCTTGGGAAATATGGCGCCCTTTGGTTCCAGAAGTCGGCGTCCGTGGCCTTCGTAGCTTATAAAGTAGCGCATGCGTTCCGGTGGGATGTCCTGCGTGAAATCGGTGCCGATGGCAACATGTTCTTCGCCGCACAGATTGGTGACGTAATCGATCACGTCGAGATAGTCGTCCAAGGTGGATTCGTTGCCCTTGCTCATGAAGGGTGGAAACATGGTGACCCCGATCACGCCGCCTTTGCGGGCGACCAGAAGCAATTCCTCGTCGGTCTTGTTGCGCAGATGATCCTTCAGGGTTTTGGGCGCGCAGTGGCTGAAGGTGATCGGCCGTTTCGAGGCCTGCACCGCGTCGAGGGTGGTCTGCGTTCCGACATGGCTGAGATCGATCAAGATACCCTCGGTATTCAATGCGTCGACAAGTTCATGGCCGAAATCGGTCAGCCCACGGTCGATGCGCTCCAGGCAACCGGCGCCGACCGCGTTGGCCGTGTGATAGGTTAGCTGCACGACGCGTAGACCCAACTCGCGGAAGACCGACACCATGCGGATGTCCTCGCCAAAGCCATCGGAGTTTTGCCAGCCGAGGATCACGCCCACCTTACCGTCGGCCTTGGCTCGTGCGATGTCATCGACGGTATAGATCTGCGTAATGATGTCGTCATGCTCGCGGAACCATTGCTTCCACTGACCGATCGCACGCATCGAAGGCTCGAACCCTTCCCAGACGCTACAGGTGCAATTTGCGGCGCTCAGTCCGCCCTCTCGCATAGCCTCGAACAGAGCGCGGCTCCAGTTCGATACGATCAGACCGTCGATCACGGTGAGCCGGTCATGGAGTGCGGTTGCGGTCATCTCTGCGTTTCCTCGATAGTCTGGACAAAACCGAATTCCCGCGCGGCGTCGCAAAGCCAGAGCCAGGCCCAATCGGAGTAACTCGTGGCGACGAGAAGCTCGAAGCTGTCGTCGGTCAGCGCATGCAGGATGGCCGGCACGCGCGCGAACAACGTCTGCCGGGTGTCGCCGGCGGAAAAATGCTTGCGGCGCAGCTCTATCTCCATTCCCTTGGCGAGCAGGTCGCGTGCGCCTGGACCGCGGATCCCAAAGCGTCGCCAACCGTGACTGACCTCGACGGCGACTCCCCCGATGGACCGCAGGCTCATCGACCACGCCATTTCAAGCTCGGTCTGTGGAGCGGCACCGGAACAGAACAGCCATCGATCGGGGGCGAGCTTCATCGCGCGTCCGATTGCGGCGCCGCTGCCGGCTGCCGGCAGCGCGGGGATGGCCGGCGACAGCGCCATCAGTTCTGAGGCGAATCGAATTTCTTCCGGACAGGTAATCTCAAGCAAACCCTGAACCGGCAATGCGGTGAGCCCAAGGGGCGCCCTGTCCGCTGCGGATTTGGCGCCGGCAAGCGAGACATCAGGCATGCAAACGCGCTCCTTCCGGATCGATGAAAACCGGACTTTCGATCTTGACCCGCACCGCCTCGTTGGTGAGCGGCGACTGCGCGGTCATGATTTCGCCGTGACGTGCCCTTCCGGCCTTGACGAGGGCAAGCGCGATCCAGCGGCCGAGATTCGGGCTGAAGGCGCAGGACGTCACATGACCTTCCATGGGGACCGGTGGCGGTTGTTCGATCTGGGTCGCCAATTGCGCGCCGCGCGGGATGCTGGCTGTGGGATCGACGGCGACCAGGCCCACCAACTGCTTGCGGTCCGGCGCGGAGAAATGCGATCGGCGCAGCGATCGCTTGCCGATGCAATCCTTGGATCCGTTGATCATGCGGCCGAGGCCGAGATCATCCAGCGTGGTGCGGCCATCGCCCTCGAAGCCGGGTGCGAAGAAGCCCTTTTCGATCCGCAGGGTCATCATCGCGTCGGTGCCGTAGGGCATCAGTCCAAAGGCGCGTCCCGCCTCTGCGATGAGCGGCCACAGTGCCCGCAGACGGCCCGCCGGCACGTAGATCTCGTAGGCCAGCTCGCCGGAAAAGCTGATGCGGAACACGCGCGCCGCCAGATCGCCGAGCCGGCCCTCGCGCATCGCCAGGAATGGCAGCGCATGATTGTCGATCGCGAAATCGGGCCGCAGCGCCTGCAGCAGGTCGCGTGCCCTGGGGCCCGCGATCGCCACGGCTCCCCAATGCTCGGTGACCGGCGTCAAGGTGACGTCGAGATGCGGCCGCAGCACTTGCCGGCATTGCTCCAGATGCGCAAAGATCCGTTCGGCGTTGCCGGTTGTCGTGGTCATGAAATAACGGCTCTCGGACAGCCGGCTGGTCGTGCCGTCATCCAGCACCATGCCATCCTCACGCAGCATGACGCCGTAGCGGCATTTGCCGATCTGCAGCGACTTCCAGCCATTGGCATAGACGAGGTCGAGGAACTCCGCGGCGTCCTTGCCCTGGATGTCGAACTTTCCGAGCGTCGAGACGTCGGTGACGCCGACGGCTTGGCGCACGTTCAACGCCTCGCGGTTGACCGCATCGAATTCGCTTTCGCCGGACCGGGTAAAGAACTGGGCGCGCTTCCAGGTGCCGATATTGGCAAAGGTGGCGCCGGCACTCTCGAACAGGCCGTGCAGCGGCGTGACCCGAGCGGGTGCAAAGAACTCTCCGGTGTGCCGGCCGGCCATGGCGCCGAAAGTCAGGGGGCTGTAGGGCGGGCGAAACCGCGGCGTCCCGATGGCGGCGGGATCGCTTGCCTGAGCAGCGCTGACGACTGCCGCTGCAATGGTGTTGCCGAGTTTGCCTTGGTCGCTGCCCATGCCCATCGTGGTGTAACGCTTGACATGTTCGATGGAGCGGTAGCCCTCGCGCACCGCGAGTTTCAGATCGTCCACCGTGACGTCGTTCTGCAGATCGACGAACTGCTTGCCACGGCCGTTTGCGGGCAGTGGCGATACCCAGAACGGCTGCAGCGGCGCCTCGTGAACCGCATCGATCGCAAGCGGCGCGACCTCCGCTGCGATTTCAGCGTTTCCTGCAACAGCCTCGACGCCTGCGACAAGGCCTTGGGTGATGCAGTCAACTAGATCGAAGCTGCCGCGGCAGGCACCGATACAGCGCATGGCGGGCGAGGCTGGCTCGGGGAGGAAGGCGCCGAGCGCTTCGGCATAGGTCGTCTTGACTCCCAAATGGGTGGCGAGATGCAGCAACGGATTCCAGCCGCCCGACGTCAGCAGCAGGTCACACGCGAAGCGCCTGGAATCTCCAGTCACCGCCGCGCCATTGCGGTGGAGCGGCATCACTTCGCAACCGGTCACGGCGTTTCTGCCGTGGGCCGCGATCACCGCCTGGCCGGCAAGACAGGCAATGCCGGCCGCGCGTGCCCGCCCTGGCAGTTCGCCATCAATCTCCGGCCTGACGTCGACGATCGCCGCGATCGCGATCCCGGCTCGCTGCAGATCGAGCGCAGCCGCATAGGCGCTGTCGTTATTGGTGAAGACGACCGCGCGGCGGCCGGGCAGGGCGCCGTGGCGATTGACGTAAAGCCGGGCGGCCCCGGCCAGCATGACGCCGGGCAGGTCGTTGTGAACGAAGATCAGCGGTCTTTCGCAAGCGCCTGTCGCCAGGATGATGGTCTTGGCGCGCACCATCCAGCGTCTCTGACGCGGCTGGCCCGCGCCGTGACCATTGGCAGTTTCGACGATGCCGACGAGATTCTGATCATAGAGGCCGAACGCGGTCGACCGCCGCAACAGGGTGACGTTGGGTCTGGCCTCGAGTTCGCGTTCCAGCGCGGCGACCCATTGTTCGTAAGGTCGCCCGGCGACCAATGAGGAGGGATCGGTGCCGGTCCCGCCGAGCCTCGGTTGATCGTCCACCAGCAGAACGTCGACGCCGCGGGCCGCGGCGGAGCTGGCGGTGGCCAAACCTGCAGCACCGCCGCCAATCACCAGAACCTCCACATGAGCGTGGCGGTGATCGTAACGATCGGGATCCGGCAGTTCGGGAGCCCGACCCATGCCGGCCACCTTGCGGATCGCCCACTCGAAATGCCGCCAGCCGAACGGCGGTCCCATGAACGTCTTGTAGTAGAAGCCGGCCGGCAACAGCGGCGACAGGACACCGGTCAGCGCGCCGAGGTCGAATTCGACGGACGGCCAGCAATTCTGGCTTTGCGCCTGCAAGCCGTCGAAGAGTTCGATCTGGGTTGCCTTGATGTTCGGCTCTGAATGCGCGCCGCTTCCCAACTGAACCAGTGCATTTGGTTCCTCGGCGCCGTAACCGACAACACCGCGCGGCCTGTGGTATTTGAAGCTGCGTCCGACCAGCCGGACGCCGTTGGCAATCAACGCCGCGCTTAGCGTATCGCCCTCGCGGCCGGTGAGGCGCCGTCCATTGAAGGTGAAGCTGAACTGGCGTGCGGGCCTTCCAGATCCGGTGGCTTCGGGCAGCCGCATTTTCATTCGGAGCCTGCTTCGGTAGCGAGCGACGCGGTCCGATCGATGTCATGGGTCAGGGTATCTCTCGTCGCGGTAAACCAGCGTCGACAACCGGCGGAGTGATACCAGAATTCCATGTGACGTCCCTTGATGTTGTCGCGCAGATACACGAAGCGGTCCCACACTTCGTCAGAGGCCAAGGAGGGAACCTCCGGTCGTTTCAGCGACGCATCGCCGCCATAAGAAAACTCGTTCTCTTCGCGATGGCCGCACCACGGGCAGGGGATCAGCATCTCGTTGTCCTCAGTGCAGCCAGGGGCTGGACCCGGCACCCCTCTCGTCGATCAGCCTGCCGCTGCTAAAGCGCTCGAGCGAGTGGTGAGCGGTCAGCGGATGCGGTTGATCGGTTGCGACGGTGTGGGCGAAGCACCAGCCCGCTGCAGGCGTTGCCTTGAAGCCGCCATAACACCAGCCGCCATTGAGATAGAGGCCGCCGATCGGAAGCTTGGAGATGATCGGGCTGCCATCCATGGTCATGTCGATGATGCCGCCCCAGCTGCGCATCATGCGCAGCCGGCTCAGAGTCGGAAACAGCGCGAGGCAGGACTCGATCACATGATCGAGGATATGCGGCCCGCCCCGCTGGGCGTAGGAGTTGAAGCCGTCGATGTCGCCGCCGAGCACCAATTCGCCCTTGTCGGATTGGTTGATGTAGACGTGCAGCGCGCCCGATACGACGACATTGTCGAGGACGGGCTTGACGGGTTCGGAGACCAGCGCCTGCAGCACGTGGCTTTCGATCGGCAGCCGCAATCCGGTCATGCCCGCGAGGACGCTGGAATTGCCGGCCACGCAGATCGCGACCTTGTCCGCCGCGATGAAACCGCGATTGGTTTCGACGCCGGTGACGCGATCCTGCTGCCGCCGGATGCCGGTCACCTCGCAATTCTGCACGATGTCAACGCCAGCACCGTCGGCGGCGCGTGCGTAACCCCAGGCGACCGCGTCGTGCCGAGCGGTACCGCCGCGTGGTTGCAACAACCCGCCCAACACCGGGTAACGCGCCTGGGAAGAGGTGTCGAGCAACGGCACTTCGCGCATGAGATCGGCGCGGCTCAGCAGCTCTGCGTCGATGCCATTCAGCCGCATCGCGTTGCCGCGCCGCATCAGCGCGGTCAATTCCGAGTTGGAATGCGCGATGTTGAGCATGCCGCGCTGGCTGAACATGGTGTTGAAGTTCAGCTCGCGGCTGAGTCCTTCCCATAATTTCAGGGAATGCTCATAAAAATGGGCGTTCGGCTCGAGCAGATAGTTCGAGCGGACGATGGCGGTGTTGCGACCCGTATTCCCGCCGCCGAGCCAGCCCTTCTCCAACACGACCGTATTGGTGATGCCGTGGTTGCGGGCCAGGTAGTAGGCGGTCGCAAGCCCGTGCCCGCCCCCACCGATAATGACGACGTCATAGCGGCTCTTCTGCGCCGGATTTCGCCAAGCCGCCGGCCAGTTCTGGTGCTTCGTCAACGCATTGCGCGCCAGCGCGAGGCCAGAATATTTGATCATGTTTGACCGATTACCGAACATATGTGCGATTATAAGTATATTTTGGAGGACGTGCCAACAGGTTTTTTGGCCTGGCAGCGGCTCCTGTTGCCGTCCGGCCCCGTTGCGCGCCGCGATTGAATGCTCTATTCGCGAACGACCGTTCGCTAGTTGGAGCATAAGATGCAGGATAAGTTTCCGGTCGTCCTGGGGGTTTGCCTTGATGCGGAGGCCATTTGGCTGGCGATCAACCCGGACAACGCCAGGCGTCCCTCGCTACTGTCACACGGCACCTACGAGATCCTCGAGGGGCTGACTCCGGTCCTGGATCTGCTCGACCGGCACGGGACGCCCGCCACTTTCTTCGTGCCGGGTCTTACCGCTGATCGCTATCCCGGCGCGGTTGCCGAGATCCATCGGCGCGGTCATGAACTGGGCAGTCATGGTCACGCTCACCGCTCACCGCTCGACCTGTCATTCGCCGACGAGCAGGCGGAGCTGCGGAAGGGGATCGAGTCGCTGGAGCGGATTGTCGGCTATCGTCCGAGGACCTGGCGCTCACCCTCCTGGGAATGGTCCGATCACACGCTCGACCTCATCCTCGAGGCGGGTATCAACGTAT
>Ga0302322_100005196_pt1 | contig 11409 bp, 9 predicted proteins | sample Fen_T0_2_FD_203757 | JGI IMG/M metagenome (GOLD analysis project Ga0302322, IMG submission 203757) | Peat permafrost microbial communities from Stordalen Mire near Abisko, Sweden - Fen_T0_2 | ecosystem: Environmental > Terrestrial > Soil > Wetlands > Permafrost | place: Sweden: Abisko... | reverse complement strand
TCCGTCCATCGAGCCAGCGAAAGTAGAAAGGCACCCTCCCGGCCACCGTCACCACTTCACCCAGGACCCGGTCCTTCTGGTTGTAGGGATTGGGGAAGGTGTGTCCGCACTCGATCAGGTTGAGGAAGCGCGCGATGGTGACGTATGCCTGCGCCAGCGACTGGTCATGACCAAGGGCCGCCGCCAGCGAGTCAAAATGAAGGCTCATCGCCACCGGCGTGTTGTACCGATACAGGCCGGGATGGAGCGCCTCGTACGCCTGCCGGAGCACCTGCACATCGGCCTGCAGTGCCGACGCCGACAGTTTGCCAGCGACGGGGCGGTCGACCGAATCAGGTGCCTGGGCCGATGCCGTGCCGGCAACGAGGAGGAAGAAGGCCAAAGGAGCAGAAATTGTGGACATCAGGGAGCGGAGCCGGGTTTAGGGACGCCGATCCTACCCTCCTCCGGCGCTCCGTGCGTCTCACCTCCTGCAGTTGCAACGTTTTGGCCCGAAGTGAGACTTCCCGAACGGGCCATTTCCCTGTAAGTGGAGGGTGTCATCCCCGTCACCGACTTGAAGACGCGGTTGAACGACGCCTTCGCCGAGAACCCCGCATCGAGCGCCACCTGCAGCAGGTCCCGGTCGGAGGCTGGATCCTCCAGTTCCCGCTGGACTGCCCGTACCCTGAGGCCGTTGATGAAGTGGTGGAAGCTCTCGCCCCTTCCCTCATTGAGCACGCGCGACAGCGTTCTCGGCGAGGTGCCCAGTTTCTCGGCGAGCCGCTCCCGGGTCAGCGTCTCGTCACGCCACCACGCCCCCTCCTCGATCGTGGCCACCCACCCTGCTGCGATGGCGACGTAGTCGACGCGAGGCTCGAGGCGCGACGGGACCGGTGCCGGCCCGTCGACAACATCCGACGGGAGCGGATAGCGTCGCTCACCGTCACGCCATCCCGCCAGGCCCAGGAAATAGGTCAGGCCCGCGAGCCACACCATCACCGGGAAGCGATCGAAGAAATCGAGCGGGGTCACGAACCATCCAACCAGGGCAAAGCCGGTGGTGACGGCCACCGTCGCCGCAAAGGCGAGGAGGATGTTGCGGAGCCAGGTCAGGCGTACGTCGTCATTGTTGCTGAGATGGTCATCAAGCCAGGTGAGGTAGCGCCGGTACTGGCGCCACGCCGCCACCAGGTATGCACTGAGCGACGCCAGCAGCAGGCCAAGCATGAGCGGGTCGACCACTCGGAGGTGCCAGCCGGTGTACCAGTCCCACTTGGCATCGATCGGCAGTGCGAAGCAGGCGAGCGAGTATGCGAGCTGCACTGCCACCGGCACGAGGTGCCACCGCCATCGGCGCGGCAGCGCACCAGTGGTGAGCACCACGACGTAGCCCCAGAGCAGCGGCCCGAACGCGAATGTGAGGTCGAAGGGCGTGAAGGTGAGCCAGCGGTGTGCGTCATAGGCGCCGGCGAAGCCCAGCACGTAGGGCATGAGCCGCAGCGCCACCACCAGGATCAGCACCCCAAGCAGGCGGTTCGCGGTGCGGTTGACCCGCGCCCGCAGCAGCGGAACCGCCAGCAGCACTCCGTTGACGGCGCCGATGAGGAGCACGAGCGAACGCACACTGAACGACATCGGCCGCCCTAGTCTGGCATCGTGTGTCGCCGCACCGCCGGTGCAACCACCGTCCCGAACAGTTCGATCGACCGCATCATCCTGTCATGCGGTATCGTGCCGACGCTGAACTGCGCGATGTACCGCTGCTGCCCGAACAGTTCGTGGAGGAAGAGGATCTTGTCGATCACCTCCTGCGGACTGCCCACTGCCAGTGCCCCCCTGGGCGACCTGAGCACATCGTATTGCGCACGGTTCATCGGCGGCCACCCGCGTTCCCGTCCGATCTTCGACATCACATACGCATACGACGGATAGAACTCGTCGGCTGCCTGCTGCGACGTGTCCGCCACGTAGGCATGCGTGTTGATGCTGAGGGGCAGTGTCGCCGGATCGTGTCCCGCCTTCCGCGCCGAGTCGCGGTACAGCGTCACCAGCGGCACGAAGCGCTCCGGCGCGCCACCGATGATCGCGAGCGCCATCGGCAAGCCGAGCGTCGCGGCCCGCACCACCGAGGGCGGGTTGCCACCCACCCCGATCCACACCGGCAGCGGCTGTTGCACCGGCCGCGGATAGACCACCGTCGCCTGCAGTGACGAGCGAAGCCGGCCCTTCCACGTCACCGGTGCGCTTTCCCGGATCTTGAGCAGCAACGCGAGCTTCTCTGAGAAGAGATCGTCGTAGTCGTCGAGGCTGTACCCGAAGAGCGGGAACGATTCGGTGAACGACCCCCGCCCCGCCATGATCTCGGCGCGACCGCCCGACAAGAGGTCCAGCGTCGCGAACTCCTCGAAGACGCGCACCGGATCATCCGAGCTCAGCACCGTCACCGCACTCGTGAGGCGAAGCCGCTTGGTCCGCATCGCAATCGCCGCCAGCACTACCGCCGGCGCCGAGGCCACGAAGTCGGGCCGATGATGCTCACCGATCCCGAATACGTCGAGGCCGAGCTGGTCCGCGAGCTCGGCCTCTTCGATGAGGTCCTTGAGCCGCTGTTCCGGGCTGATGAGGGTGCCGGTGACGGGGTCGGGCGAGATTTCAACAAAGCTGCAGAGTCCAAGTTCCATGGTACTATTCTATCATGCCCACCCTGAACGTGAACGGTACCTCACGCGACGTTGACGTTCCCGACGACATGCCACTCCTGTGGGTCATCCGCGATGTGCTGCAGATGACCGGCACCAAGTTCGGGTGCGGCATCGGGGCCTGCGGCGCCTGCACCATCCACCTCAATGGCCAGGCGATTCGATCGTGCGTCACCCCCGTCATGGCGGCGACCGGAGGGAAGATCACCACCATCGAGGCGGTGGGTGACACCGCTGCCGGGAAGCAGGTGCAGGACGCCTGGCTCGACCTCGACGTGGTGCAGTGCGGCTATTGCCAGTCGGGACAGATCATGTCCGCCGCTGCCCTCATTGCCACCAACCCGCATCCCACCGACAGCGACATCGATAACGCGATGTCCGGCAACATCTGTCGCTGCGGCACCTACACCCGCATCCGTGCCGCCATCAAGCAGGCCGGCCAGTCCGCCACCGTCGCGAAGGGCGCCTGACGTGACCTGGTCCCGTCGAGACTTCGTGGTGGCAGGCGTCGCGGCCGGTGGTGGCCTGCTGCTGTCGTGCCGGCTCGGTCGCCGCGACGATGCGGTGGGCGCCGGCACCTTTGCACCCAATGCGTGGATCCGGATTGGCCGCGACGGAGTCGTCACGCTCGTCATGTCCCAGGTGGAAATGGGACAGGGCACCTACACCTCCATGCCGATGCTCCTCGCCGAGGAGCTGGACGTGGGCCTGGACCAGGTGACGCTCGAGGCGGCACCCCCTGCCAGGCCGTACTTCAATCCCGCGCTCGGCTTCCAGGGGACTGGAGGTTCGACATCGGTGCGCGAGATGTGGGTGCCGCTCCGCCACGCTGGCGCAGTTGCTCGTACGATGCTGGTCACTGCGGCCGCACAGGAATGGGGCGTTGATGCCGCCACCTGCCGCGCCGAGCGCGGTACCGTCTATCACGACGCGACCGGCCGCATGCAGTCCTATGGCCAGCTGGCCGACAAGGCCGCGAGGCTACCGGTGCCCGACAAGGTGGCACTCAAGGACCCGAAGGACTGGAAGCTCATCGGCACCTCGGCGAAACGGCTCGACTCAGCCAGCAAGGTGAACGGCTCGGCGCAGTTCGGCATCGATACCGTCCTCCCTGGAATGCGTTTCGCCGCAGTCGGGGCATCGCCCGTCTTCGGCGGCACCCTGGGCAGTGTCGATGACAGCAAGGCGATGACCGTGAAGGGCGTCTCCCAGGTCGTTCACCTCGCGGACGCGGTCGCCGTCATCGCGAGCAACACCTGGGCAGCACGACAGGGCCTTGCCGCGCTCGACATCAAGTGGAACAACGGACCGCAGGCCGCGCTCTCCACCGCTGACGTGGTGAAGCAGCTTCAAGAGGCGTCGACCAAGCCGGGCAAGGTGGCACGCAAGGATGGCGACGCTGGCGCTGCCATGACCGTTGCCACGACGAAGGTCGAGGCCATCTATGAGGCCCCGTTCCTCGCTCATGCCACGATGGAACCGATCAACTGCACCGTGCACGTCCGCGCGGATGCCTGCGATGTATGGGTCGGCACCCAGGTCGCGGGGCGCGCGCAGGCGGCAGCGGCCAAGGTTACCGGCCTGTCGAAGGACCAGGTGACGGTGCACAACCGCGTCATCGGCGGCGGGTTCGGCCGCCGGCTCGAGGTGGACTACGTCACCCAGGCAGTGGCGATTGCAAAGCAGGTCGATGGTCCAGTAAAGGTCACATGGAGCCGTGAGGAAGACATTCAGCACGACATGTACCGGCCCTACTACTACGACCGCATTTCCGCCGGGCTCGATGGGCAGGGGAAGATGGTTGCGTGGAGTCATCACGTCGCAGGGCCATCCATCCTTCTCCGCTGGGCCGAAAAGAGCCTGAGCGGGCTGAAGGCGGCCGGGATCTCGAACCTGGTCACCACCATCAAGGGCATCGACCTCGACGCCGTCGATGGTGCCGTCAATACGCCCTACGATTTTCCCAGCATGCTGGTCGAGTACACCCGGGTGGAGCCGCCCGGTATTCCCACCGGCTGGTGGCGCGGCGTCGGGCCTACGCACAACGTATTCGTGGTGGAAAGCTTCATCGACGAGCTGGCGGCCGCCTCGCACCAGGACCCCGTGGCATTCCGTCAGGCGCTGCTGAAGAACTCACCCCGCGCGGCGGCGGTGCTCGAGCTCGCGGCGAACAAGTCGGGATGGGGAGCGCCCATGCCTGCCGGTCACGGTCGCGGTGTGTCGGTGCAGCATGTGTTCGGGAGCTTCGTGGCGCAGGTGGCGGAAGTGCAGGTCACCGGCAGCGACGTGCGGGTTACTCGAGTGGTGGCCGCGGTGGACTGCGGCGTTCAGGTCAATCCGCACATCATCGAGGCACAGATGCAGAGCGGCATCGTCTTCGGGGCGTCAGGTGCGCTGTACGGCGAGATCACGCTCAAAGATGGCCGGGTGGAGCAGGGCAACTTTCACAACTACCGGGTGCTCCGCATGAACGAGTCACCCGTCATCGAGGTTTACCTGGTGAAGAACACCGAGGCACCGGGCGGCATGGGCGAGCCCGGTACGTCGGCGGTCATGCCCGCGATCGCCAACGCGGTGTTTGCCGCAACCGGCACGCGCGTCCGGAAGCTGCCGATCTCAACGGCCCTGGCCGGGTAGCGGCACCACCGCGCCGTTCTTCATCACGAAGTTGACCTGCTTGAGCGTCTGGATGTTGCTGAGCGGGTTGTCGGGCGTGGCGATGAGGTCCGCGGCCATGCCCACCTGCAGCGTGCCCCGCTGCTTGTCCACACCCAGCAGCCGCGTAGCGTTGGTTGTCATTGCCTTGAGGATTTCCGGCGCCGGGATGCCCGCCTCCACCCATGGGTCGATGCCCGTCATGGCATCCTGGCCCCGGGTGATGGTGAGTTGGTTGGTGGCATCGGTGCCGTACACCAGTATGACGCCAACCTTGTAGGCCCGCGCCAGCCGGTCCACCCACTGGCGATGGTACTTCGTCGTATCGCCATTGGCGAGGTACTCCGTTCCCACCAGCACCACCCCGTTCTTCTTCGCGATTTCCAGGTCGGCATCGGTCATGTCGAAACCATGCTCGATCGATGCCACGCCCGCTTCCGCGGCGTTGTGCGCCCCCGGCTCCGTCCACGCATGGGCCGCGAGCTTCATCCCGGCGCGCGCCGCCTCGTTCTTGATGAAGACGATGTCCTCGGTGGAATAGATGTACTGCTGGTCGTCCACCACGATCTTGATGACGGTGGCGCCGTAATGCACGTTCTCGCGCACCGCCTTCACCATCTCGTCGTGCGTGTCGGCGAAGTAGTACTCCGGCTCCGCCAGCGCCGGCTTGTCGGGCTGCAGGTGGAACTGCCCCCCGTACGGCGCAATGATCCGCCCCGCCGTGAGCATCGTGGGCCCGGGAACCAGCCCGCGCTGGATCGCCCGCCGCACCTGTACGCAGGCATAACGGCCCTCGTTCCCCACGTCGCGCACGCTGGTGAATCCCGCCTCCAGCATCGTTTTCGCGTTCACCACGCCCTCGATCGAGCGATAGGCGTCGGGATCGAGCAGCGTCGTGATGTAGTAGTTGTCCGCGTCCCGCTTGGCCTGCACATCCATGCAGAGGTGCGTGTGGGCGTCCACCAGCCCGGGCGACACCGTCGCGCGCGAGAGATCGATCACCTTGGCACCCGACGGAACCTTCACGTCGCCGCCGATCGCCGTGATCTTGCCGCCCTCCACCAGGATCACCTGGTTCTGGGCCACGGTGCCGGCGTCCGGGTCGACGACGCGCCCCGCCTTGATGGCGGTGACCTGGGCCACCACCGGCGTGACATCGAGGACGAGCGCCAACAGCAGCAGCTGGACGGCTCCGACGCGCATGGTCTTCTCCGTGAAGATGTTGAGGCCGAAGGATAGTCGCTGGTTCACCCGGGAGTGCTCCCTTTCGCCAGTTGTACCAGCAGGCCCACCACCGCCCCGCCCAGCACCAGCCAGGCGGCGTTGAATTTCCAGCGCACCAGCGCCACCAGGCTCAGCACGGCCAGGCAGGCCGTAACCCAGTCGACGAGGGCCGCCGCGCTGAGTTGCCAGGTCACCACCGCCATGAGCGCGAGTGACGCCGCGTTGACGCCATCGAGCACCGCCCCGGCTGTTGGAGACCGTCGGATGCGTGGCACGAGCGGGCCACTGATGGCCACGAAGATGAACGCGGGCAGGAAGATGCCAACCGTCGCAACGGCGGCTCCAGGAGCACGCGCAAGCAGGTAGCCAACAAAGGTGGCAGTAGTGAAGACCGGACCTGGCGTGATCTGTCCTACCGCAATCGCATCGAGCAGCTGCGACTCGGTGAGCCAGCCCCGCTCCACGACGAGGCCCGAGCGCAGGAAGGCGAGCAGTACGTAGCCGCTGCCGAAGAGCACCGATCCCACTTTTGCGAAGAAGAGGAAGAGTGGCCACAGTGGCAGCGCCAGGGATGCCATGCGCGCTGACGGCCTCCCGTACCGGAGCACGGCGACGAGAGCACCGGCGACGGCGAGGACGGCGATCTCGTTCACGTGCAGCAGCACGGCGACCACCGCGAGCCCAGCAATGCCGGCAAGCAGGGGAGAGGTCAATGCGCTCGTGCCGAGCCGCCAGAGCGCCTGAAGCACCACCGCGATCACCACCGGCTTCACCCCGTATAGCATTCCCGATACTTCCGGCAGGCTCCCCGCTCGTACGTACGCCCACGCGAAGGCGGTGACAATCGCTGCGGCCGGAAGGATGAAGCAGAGGCCCGCCACGAGGAGGCCCGGCCACCCGGCGCGGCGGTGCCCGATATGCAGCGCGAGTTCAGTGGAATTGGGGCCGGGAATGAGGTTGGTGGCGCCCACCAGGTCGAGAAACTCGGCGCGCGTCAGCCACTGCCGGCGCTGCACCACCTCGTCCTCCATCATGGCGATGTGGGCGGCGGGTCCACCGAAGGCGGTGGTACCCAGCTTGACAAAGAGGAGCGCGAGTTCGCGGAGTGGAGTGGTGGTCATGCTCCGGTGGATGAGTGCCAGCCTCTACCGCAGTGATAGCTCCATCGCCCGCTCCGCCTCGAGACTCTCCATGTCGCGGAAGATGGTGGCCACCGCAAGTTCCTTCCCACCCAGCCTGTAGCTCACCCGGCAGTCCCGCGACTCGAGCGTGCCATCGATCACCACCGCATCCCACTTCTCGGCGTGGCCGACATAGTTGATCGCCGCGTCGTAGTGCTGGCTCCAGAAGAACGGCACCGCATCGAAGCGTTCCTGGCGACCGAGCATGTTCCTCGCCGCCACCTGTCCCTGGCGTTCCGCTACCACCCAGTGCTCCACCCTGATCCGCTCGCCGGTATGCGGGTCGGGCCACCGCGCGATGTCACCGGCGGCAAACACGCCCGGTTCCGAGGTCTCGAGGTACTCGTTCACGCTGATCCCGCGATCGACCTTGAGCCCTGCCTGCTCCGCAAAGCCGATGACCGGTCGCACGCCCACGCCCACCACGATGAAGTTGGCCTCGACCTTCGTGCCATCCGTCAGGGTCACCGTCGATCCGGCGACCCCGGCCACCGTCTGCCCCAGGTGGAACACCACGCCGTGCGACTCGTGCAGCTGCCTGATGAACGCACCCACTTCCGGCCCCATCACCCGCTCGAGCGGCACCCGGTCGGGCGCCACCACGTGCACGTCGATGTCTCGCGCCCGGAGTGACGCTGCCACCTCGAGCCCGATGAAGCTTGCGCCCACCACTACCACCCGCTTCGCCGACCCCGCCCGGGCCACGATCGCCTTGCTGTCGGCGAAGGTACGGAGATACAGCACCTGATCCACGGCGGCACCCGGAATCTCCAGCCTCACCGGCTCGGCGCCGGTAGCCAGCAACAGCGCCGAGTAGCCCCGGCTGCCCCCATCCTCGAGCGTGATCCGCTTGTGGCGCAGGTCGAGCCCCGACACCCGCGCGTTGAGCAGGAGATCGATATGCCGCGCCTCGTAGTACTCCGGCGCACGAAGGGGAATCCACTCCTCCTGTGCCGTGCCCGCGAGGTAGTCCTTGGAGAGATTCGGCCGGTCGCACGGTGGGAAGTCGTCGGCGCTGATCATGGTGAGCGGACCATCGTAGGCCTCGCGACGCAGCATGTCGGCGGCGGCCAGCCCCGCGGCCCCACCACCCACGATGACGATCGAGTCGGGCACGTTGCCCGCGCGGGCAACAGCCGGCGTTGACGGTGCGCCGATCTTCTGGCGCACGAAGACCCGGTCACCCTCCCGATCCACGCGCCAGCAGGTGATCGCATCCAGCGCCGGGGCACGTACCGCCTCGCCGGTGCGCAGGCTGAAGCAGGCGTGGTGCCAGGGGCAACGGACCGTGTCACCCACCACCAGCCCCTCGGCCAGCGGGCCGTGATAGTGGGTACACCACGCGCTGACGGCGAACAGTTCGTCGCCCCGTCGCACGAGAATGACGTCATCCTCGCCGACCGTTCCCGCCACCGGCTTCCCGTCCTCGAGGTCGGCCAGCGGAAGCCCATCCCGGAAGTCTGTCATCTCACGCTCCTCACGGGGAACAATGCAATCCCGTTATTGTATTCCTCATGGAGACCCTGCTGGGGTGCGATTCTTTGGGGAGGACGCCATGACCGGACGCGCCACGATCGTTCTGCTGGGCCTGCTCGCGCTCAGCGCAAAAGGTGTCCTGCGCAACGCCAGTGGCGCCGACGTGGGAAACATCGAGGTGAAGCAGGAGGCAACCGGGGTGCGCATCAAGGTCGTCGTGCATGGCCTTCCGCCCGGCAAGCACGGGTTGCACGTGCATGCCAACCGCACCTGTGGCACCCCCACCGATTCCGCGGGACCATTCGCCGGCGCCGGTCCGCACTTTGATCCGATGCACAAGGAATATCACGCCGGACCCAACGGCATCGGCCACGCCGGTGATCTCGGCAATATCCTCGTCGGTCCCGATGGTATCGGCAAGCTCGAGATCACCGAGAGCCGCGTGAATCTCTTTGCCGACAGCGCCAGCATCATGGGCCACGCCGTCATTCTGCACGCCAACCCCGACAATCTCGGCAACTCGCCGGCGAACGGCGGCTCCGGCGCGCGCCTGGCGTGTGCGGTGCTGGAGAAGAACTAGGGACGGCGGCGTCAGGGGGCGACCCGGCCAACCGCCAGCGCGAAGCGCTGGAGGTCGTCGGTGTGCCACTCTTCGAGGGTCATGCCCGCCGCCGAGAAGAGGACCTCGACGCCGGCGCGGTCGTACTTGCAGCTGATTTCCGTCCGGATCGTCTCACCCTGCCCGAGCGCAATGCGGCCCATCCCCGGGATCGTCACCACCTGGTCCACCGACGAGACGAGGTGCATCTCGATGCGATGCAGTTGCTCGTTGTAGAAGGCCCGGTGCAGAAAGGTGGAGGTGTCGAAGTCGGCACCGAGCTCACGATTGAGTACCTGGAGCATGTTGAGGTTGAATCGCGCCGTGACACCGGCGGCATCGTTGTACGCTGCGGTGAGCTCGCCCACATCCTTGTGCAGGTCGGCACCCAGCAGGAAGCGATCCGCCGGCTCCATCAGCTGGCGGATCCGCCGCAGGAGCTGCCTCGCATGCATCTCGTCGAAGTTACCGATGGTGCTGCCAAGCAGGGCGAAGAGGACCGGTCCGTCATGCCGTGGGAGCTGGAAGTCCCGTGACACATCGGCGGTGACCGGCACGATGCGGAGGCCGGGGTAGTCGGCGTGGAGCGCGCTCGCCGTCTCGCTCAGGAACGCCTCACTCACGTCGATCGGCACGTAGGTGCCCCCGGCGCCCGCGCGGACCATTCCATCGAGCAGGATGCGCGTCTTGGAGGCGCTCCCCGCACCCAGCTCCACCATGGTGCGGATGCCAGTGCTGGTCATGAGCGGCGGGGTGTACTGAACCAGCAGGTCCCGCTCCACCCGCGTCAGGTAGTACTCGGGCAGCCGGGTGATTTCCTCGAACAGCAGCGATCCCGCCAGGTCATAGAAGTACTTTGGCGGCAACTCCTTCTGCGCACGGGCCAGGCCCGAACGCACCTCGTCCAGCATCTCCCAGTTCTGCACCCGGACCGCCTGGCCGGCTGATATCGTCGTCATCCCGGGCACCTCCTGAAGCCCTGCGGTTTATCCTACATCATGATGATACACCAGAAAGAGGGGGAGGGATTGGGCACCATGATCGAGCGCTATCGCCGGGTGCGTCAACGCACGGAGGCGCTCGCGGCACCCCTCGCCGCCGAGGACTGCGTCGTGCAGACGACGCAGGACATCAGCCCCACCAAGTGGCACCTCGCTCACGTCACCTGGTTCTTCGAGACGTTTGTCCTCGGGCCGCACCTCCCCGGCTACAAGCCGCTCGACCCGCGCTACGCTTTCCTGTTCAACTCGTACTACGTCCAGGCCGGCGCGCGCCATGCCCGGGACCAGCGCGGCCATCTCTCCCGCCCCACCGTGCGCGAAGTCTACGAGTACCGGGCCTGGGTCGATCGCCACATGCTGGAGTTGCTCGCGGCACCCCCGGTATCGCCCGACATCCTCGAGCCACTCCTTACTATCGGGCTGAACCACGAGCAGCAGCACCAGGAGTTGCTGGTCACCGACATCAAGCATGTTTTCTCCGTCAACCCGCTGCGGCCGGCGTATCACGAACCGGAGCCGCTTTCGGGCGTGGGCGTGCCGGCTGTCAACTGGATCGAGATCGACGAGAGGCTTTACGAAATTGGCCATGAAGG